>Ga0137397_10000988_pt1 | contig 19810 bp, 22 predicted proteins | sample czorhiz116metaG_FD_106658 | JGI IMG/M metagenome (GOLD analysis project Ga0137397, IMG submission 106658) | Vadose zone soil microbial communities from Angelo Coast Range Reserve, California, USA - czorhiz1.16 metaG | ecosystem: Environmental > Terrestrial > Soil > Vadose zone | place: USA... | reverse complement strand
CTCCAAATGTACTGCGAATCTCCCTCGCGCGCGGCCACCAGGATGGCCAGCTCGGTGATGGCCTTGCCCAGGATGTTCCCGTCTCGCCGCAAATAGTTGTTCAGCCTGCGCAGCGGCTCGGACGCTCCGGGGCTGTACAATGAGATGGCGCCCGGACCCGTCGGTTGGGCGATCTTGCCGGGGCCGCCGGCGTTAAGGTCGTAGGCCTTCTTGCCGTTCTCATCCATCTGTTCCCGCTTGACCACGGGAAGGCGGTTGAGTGAATCCGGCTGGACATCGGAGGGGAGCGTGGCAGAACGGGCAGGAGCTTGTGTGCCCTTTCCCGACTGGCCGCTTAAAGTAGCAACGACGGCGATCAGCAACCCGATCCAAATCAGTATGCGCATTTCTCAGCCTCCAAATCGCTGTAGCATATCACTACATGTTCCAAAAGATTGCGCCCGCCGTCTGCCGGATTTTGAAGGTCAGTTCGTCTAGTTGAGAAACCCTTTGCAGTAGGTTTCGATGAAGGTTGATCACTCCGTTTTTGGATGTAACGAGTTTCCGCCCCTCGCGGATCTCCGGACCTCGGCGCAGGGTCTCCTGGCCACCGATTCCAAGGTGTCGTGCCGTCACTTCAACTGGTCGTACGGTTTGGTCTCACCGAGAAACTTCCTCGCAAGCCCGTTGCAAAATTCCTCATAGTCTTTCGATGTGACATCGAGGCCGGAATTCTGATGCTCTTGCTTGAGGCTCTCCTTGATAAGGGATGTCTTCACCAGGAGAATGTGGAAGAAAACCGCGAGTCCAGCGGGGGAGAATTTCTTGACGTCGTTTGACTCGTTGCTGAGGTCCTTCAGGGATCCGGTTCGGTCGAGCAGATCGAGCAAGCGGACCGATTCCGCCACCTTGAGGAGTGGCGGAAGAGTCTTCACCTGCAGAGGGGGTTCCACGCCTCTCGATTCTTCTAACGAGCTTGGAAGCCTGTCTATGAGGACATCCCTCGGCTCGGAGAATTTCTCGATGAGTTCGCGAACCTTCTGCACATGTACGTCCGCTGTCCCGGGCGTAACCGCGCTCGGGTGATCGAAGTCGGTCAGTCCCGGGAGCAAATCGGGTTTGCTCTTCGCATACTTCTCAAAGAACTGACGAAACGCGCTGTCGACAAAGAAGCTCTCCAGATACGTTATTTCGTCGCCAGAGACTATGCTCAAGGCGACTTGCTTCAGCGAGCGGGTATCCGCCTGTATGGCCTTGATATATCCTTCGGCCTCTTGCTTGACCTTTTGCGACGATCCGGTTGAGATCTCCGTCAGGATAGCGGCCGACTTCTTTCGGGTTTCGAACTCCTCCTCGATAGATCCTTTAAGCCCACCCTTGGTCAGCTTGGAGACTCGGCGAAAGGCATGGACCGCTTCGTGCACGAGCGCGTCCACGAACGCCACCGCAACCTGCTCGTCTGTGAACGAGGGATCCGCGGCTGTCATTCGCGGATTCACGCTCTCATCGATCATGATGACGTCGCCGCCCTCGGTGGCCATCTTTTCGGTGGTGGTGGTTCGGAAGGGAACGCCGGCGGGGACGAATTTCATCCCGGCTTGCGCCCCGAAAATGCGGAATCCGGGATTCTTGTCGTCGGCGTAGAACACATCGAGTTTCGCGGCGATGTCGAGGAATTCCGCAGAGGACTCAAGCAGCTTCAAAATGAGCTCGGCTTGCCGCGCTCCGAAACGGGCCGGAATGCACAGGCTCTTTTTCGAGCCATGGCCGACCGGCGAGCAGTTTTCTGGAACGTCGGTGTACCAGCGTGAGATCTGATCGAGAACGGCCGCCGTGAAAGGTCCTTTGACATTCAGCTTCTTCGGCTTGAGGATCGTGTAGGGGGAGACGAAGGTTTGACCCTGGTATACGAGTGGCGCGTCTGGGTCCGGGTACTTTCCCTCCCGGCGCTGGACGGCGAGGGTGCCGCTCCGGTCCTGCTGAAGGACATGCGTCATCTCATGCGCAAGCAGCCGCTTCCCCGCCTCCCCGGAGGGGGCGTACTCCCCGGCGCCGAATACAATGTGTGCTCCGACCGTGTACGCCCGGGCGTTCACGGAGCGCGCCGATGCCACCGCAAGCTCGTCGCGATGGATGCGCACGTGAGCGAGTTCATGACCGAGTCGCGGCTCCATGAACGCCCGCGTAGCAGTGTCGAGCGGCTCGCCGGGCGAGCTCACGACATCGCTGACGGCGGGCGGTATCTCGAGAGAACGCTGTGCCGTGCCTGAGGCGAAACGCGACAGACGCAGCCCGGCGTCTTTGCGCGCATCGAGATTCTTCCCGGGCTCGGGCGTGTGGAGCACCTGTTCGGCGGCCCTGTCCGCTTCCCGCTCCTGGACATCGCCGGGCTGGCTCATTTCGAGTTTTGCCTGCAGCGGATGCGCTCGACACCGCGGGCAGCCGCCGCCGCACGCGCAACTCGACCGGACTCCAAACGTTCGCTGTAGCGATGTGCGGCCAGGCGAGGGCATGCCTGTGCTACGCTTGTTCGAGCTTGCGCCCCGCCGCACCATTTCAAACATTGATCAAGCCCCTCCCTCGGCGCAGCAATCTCCGTCACCGATTCTAGAGGAAATCGTGTTCTGCGCGGGCAAATCGGCAACCTCCCATGCGTTTCACCGATGATCAGCGTTGCCGGCTGGCAGTGAGAGCCAAAGAGCTCGGTCGGAAAGTCCTGGCAGGTCGCGACAATCGTGGCGCCGAGACGCTACTTGGGCGCGCCGGTCGTCATAATCTGGGATCGACTTACCTTGAAAACGTGCGGACTCCGCCAACAGGAACTCTGCTTTCGCCGGTCAATACCGCTGTTGACCCATAGATCCGTACTTCACTCTGACCAAGTTCAATAGACTTAAACTTCAATCCATTGGTCCGGAGGTCTTGCAATACCTCCTGTTTATTCAGAACGGAACCGTCAGGGCGCTGACCCTTAACCACTCAAGCGCGTCACTCGTGGCGCAGGGCCCGCATCGGGTCGATACGGGATGCAGTGCGCGCCGGCAGATACCCCGCCAAGACCGCAGCTCCAATCACCGTTAGCACCGCAATCGACATCGTCAGCGGATCGTTGCGTTGCAATCCAAAGAGGAACGATTCGATGACCTTCGTGGCGAACAACGCAGCGGGCACACTAATGAACATCGCAGCCGCGACCAACACAGCCACTTCGCGCAAGACCATTCTCACGACTTGACTTCGCTGAGCGCCGAGCGCCATTCGGATTCCGATCTCGCTGGTGCGCCGGATCACGTTGTATGACATCGTGGCGTACAGACCGACGCAGGCAATCGTCAATGCCAGCAGTGCGAAAGCCGTGCACAGCCGGGCGAACGTGATTTGCTGATTGATCTGGCGATCGATCAGATCGCTCTGGGTCGCCACTTCGGATAGTGCCAGGCGGCTGTCGGTTCGATGCACGATGTCGCCTACGGCATTGATGACGCCCAGCGGATTTCCTGCGGTTCGGATCTCGTAAACCATTTCTTCGACCACACCAATCGCGGGCTGCGCGAACGGGAGATAAGTGATGGGCGCGCCCGGTTCCTTCAACGACCCATAAGCCGCGTTCGCGCTGACCCCGACGATCTCGATTTCGCACTTTGCGCACGTGAACGGCACAACGAAGCGCTCGCCAAGCGGACTCCTGCCCGCGAGTTTGGCTTTCACAAACGCCTCGTTCACGACCGCTACCAGCGGCGCTCCCGCCCGATCGTGCTCATTGATATCGCGCCCGAGCAGGATTGGAATCTGCATGTTCGAGAAGAAGCCGCCGCCGATCGTCAAGATGAGGACGGACTCCATTGGCCCTCCCGCCACACGGATCGGCCACATGCTGGTCCCGTGGCCGATCAACGGCGCATCCGACATACTCACACCGCGGACACCCGGCAGCGCCGCGAACCTCGCCTGAAGCTCGTTGTACAACCCGACCGCTTCTGCATCCTTCAGTCCGGCCTGCGGGGCATTCAACCTGAAGGTCAGGAGCCGTTCCCGGTTGAAACCGACTTGAATCGACTGCAGATTCGATAACGTCCGAATGAACAATCCCGCCGCGACCAGCATGAGCAACGTGATCGCGATCTGAGAAACCATCAGAATCCGGCCAAGACTGAGGCGGCGCAATGAAGCGCGAGCGGATCCGGTTCGAATCTCCTTCAGCGAATGCATGAGATCGACGCGCGTGGATTGAAGAGCGGGAGCCAATCCGAACAACACGCCGGTCAGCAGCGACAGGGAAGCTACGACGATCAGCACGTGCCAATTCACTTCGGCGCGGAAGGTAAAGTTTTCGCGCCCGTTCGCCATCAACGTCGTGAGAAAACGGATTCCCCAGATTGCCAGGCCGACACCAAGCACGCCGCCCACGAATGCAAGCACGACGCTTTCGGTCAGCAGCTGCCGGATCACGCGAGATCGGCCGGCGCCGATGCTCAAGCGCACCGCCATTTCCCGTTTGCGCGCTGCAGCTCGAGCGAGGAGCAGGTTGGCGATGTTGGCGCACGCGATCGTCAGGATCAGGCCGACGAGAGTTTGCAGAATGTACAGCGGCTTGGAGTATGTCCGCCGCAATCCTTCGAGACCGCCGGCGCCCTCTCGGACAACCAGCCTCGGCAGATCCTCAGCCGGGCGATCCGTGTCGACCGATCGTTCCCAATTGAGGAATTGAGCCGCCAGCGTCGCTTGCGCGACCGCCGCCGTCACACCGGGTTTCAGGCGAGCCATGATCACGACCCAGTCATAGGCGGGATTCTGATAGCGGCTTGCAATGGGAAAGCGTGTGTCCGTCCTTTCAAGAATCAGGTTGGTGTGCATCGGGACGTACACGTCCGGTACCGCGTTGGGATCGGCGCCGAAGAACTCGGGAGGCGACACGCCCACGATCGTGAAGGGAACATTGTTGATACGCACCGACTGGCCGACAGCGCCCTCAGGCCCGCCGAATCTCCTTTCGCTCAACGCATAGCTGACGACCGCAACAGCCGCCGCACCCGCCTGGTCATCGTCGGGCGCGAGCAAGCGTCCTGCGAACGGAGCGATGCCGAGACCGCTGAAATATTCGCCTGATACATACTCGCCGCTGGCAAGACCCGCTTGACCCCCGGCGAGGACATGGAGACGGCCCGCGCCTTGATATCCGAACACACTCGCGAAGACCGATCCTTCCTTGCGCAATTGCTCGAACGCCGGGTACGAGAAGAACCCGCCGACGAAGCCTCCATTCGGATCGGTGTAGCTGTCGTCATGACGATTGGTGCCGTGGATGATTCGCTTCTCGGTGTGCCACTCGAGCAGGACCAGGGATTTCGGATCCGAAACCGGCAGCGAACGGAGGAGAATCGAATCCATGAAGCTGAAAATCGCCGTGTTGGCGCCGATTCCCAGCGCCAACGACACTATCGCGAGCGCTGTGAACGTCTTGTTCGCCACCATCGTGCGACCGGCGTAACGAAGGTCTTGCAGCAACTGTTCGACCAGCGTCCAACCCCAGGCGTCGCGCGTGTCTTCCTGCACACGCGCGACGTTTCCCAACTCGCGGCGCGCGACGCGTTGCGCTTCGGCGGCCGGTAAGCCCGACACCTCACGTTCTTCCGCTTCCTCATCGAGATGGAATTGGATCTCTTCCTGAAGTTCAGCTTCCTTCAAACGTCGTTTGAACAGCCAGCCTAACTTGCGAAAGAATGCGTTCATTCAACTCTCCTGACTGGTGGGTTTCAGGATCAAACTCATGGCGCGAGAAAACGATTCCCACTTGGATTGTTCCACCGCGAGTTGTTTGCGTCCTGCCGGCGTCAGCCGATAGAACCGCGCCCGCTTGCCTTTGTCCGACTGATCCCATGTCGCCGCAATCCAGCCTTTCGCTTCCAATCGATGAAGGGCGGGATACAACGATCCGGTCTCGACGTGAAACACCTCCTCGGACGTTTGCTTGATGTGCTTCGCGAGTGCATGGCCGTGCGCTGGTCCGCGCTGCAGCGATCGCAGAATGAGAATGTCGAGCGTGCCCTGGAGGAATTCGATTCGATCTCGTTTGTTGGTCATTGTGTAGGCAGTCTACGCTTGTTTGTGTAGATCGTCTACGGAATTCTGCGTCCCGGCTTCCCCCGGTCTGGGCTGATATGATCCTCAATGCGCGAGTAAGAGATCGAAGGAAAGCATTGACACTCACTGCTTTCACATGTAGTGTTTTGCTTACCGAGGCTTTCAAATGTCAAAACAAGTCAAAAAGTCCAACCAAACAGCTGCAAAGACTGAGCCGCCAAAGCGGTTTGAAGCCGCTAGTGCTTCGCTCGACAGCGGTGGGGACACTCAAAGAGATACGGTCACACTTAGCGTACGATTGACAGAAGAGCAGAGGGAGCGACTTGTGACAGCCGCTAACTTCCGCGGATGGACACCAACCACTCTGCTGCGCATTTCAGCAATGGAAAAGGCCGCTCATATTTTGAACACGGCTACCCCGACCAATATAGACCTGCGCAAGATGGCTCAAGCCGTTGCCGGACGCCTCATGGGTGAACGCAAGCAGCTAACGATCAAAGAGCTAAAAGAATTGAAGATGGGTGCACATTACGGTGGTTCGGAGTTCCTGAACATGATTATCGATGGCTGTATGACTGTAGTGGCCCGGACACAATCCGACCTGCCGAACCCCGTCGACCCGACTGTGTGAGAAGGTGGCCCACCTTCAAACGCTCGTTGACTCGGTGACGGTCCGTTTTCGTTGGTAAACCGGCAAACCACAGATGTGGCTCCAGGGACGGAAGGCCGAGTTATAGATTTATGGTTTGCCGAGTACTCGCCAAGTGATCGCGATTGGACGTCAGAACCGCGGGTTAGACGGCCATTGGAAGGTTTGCTTCACCAAATTGTTCTTTTTCCATTTCTCGCAATCTGGTCGTGAATCGATCTATGTCTGCGGCCAGTACTGGGAACGCGAGTTTAGCGGTCGCTAATTCATGAAGCCGATGGTCATCCTCAAGCGCGATACGAAGCCTCGCATGTCCAACACTGTCAATGCACTGTAAATGGAAAGTACAATGCCCGCCGGCAAATCCCGGATCAGGACTACCGAACTCATAGTTCCGCTCGTCTTTTGGGTTCGAAGGAAAACCTGCTATGCGATTTGCGAATTCGCTGAGTTCGGCCAATCCAGCGTAGATCCGTGTCGACCCTGCGAACCTATCGTTTGACGCGCGGATTTCTATTCCGAGGTAATCAGGATCACGATCGACAATTGTGATTGTTAAGCCTCGTTGCATGTGTCGTGTCGGTCCAACAGCTCCGACGCTCAGCCGCCGCAGGGTGCTATGTTGGGCCGCTGATCCCAAGCGATATGCGCCCTCCGCTTCAACTCGGCTATGGCCAACTCCTTGTTGGGAAACTCACCCTGCTGTTCAGCGTGCAATTCATCTTCAATAATGAACATCGGTTCAAATGCGTGCGCCTGACGATTCGGGGCTCCAAGCGAACCGAGCCCGCGTCTTATTCATAAGAGTAACACTGTCACTGCATAGTACGATTGTCATCTGACGCCGCTGCGGCCGCTCGCAGTCGGTAACCCCTGAGAAGTCGTCAAACGCTCGGGGAGCCGAAGATCGCTTAAGAATGCCGACCGTGACGGGCTTATCGATTATTCCAATCGTCAACGGCCCAAAGACGATTGTTTCCGTCACGGCGACAATCGGGGCCGTCACGGCCCCAATGTTCTTCGCTTCACTGACGATTGTCATTGCGATCGTCCTTATCGTCTCGAAGACAGAGACAACAGTTTCCATCACGAAGACGATCGTCTGGATGACGAACCCTATTGTCTTTGTCACGTTCCCTATTGGTCTCGAAAGATTGGTAAGCGGCTGAGAAATCAACAAGAAGCGCGGAAGGTGCATGGGACCCTATCGTCTCCGTGACGTTCCCTATTGTCTTCAAGCCTGAGACGACAGGGTCCGGCGCTCAGGCAATCGTCGCCGTTCCAGATCCTATTGTCTCCGAGACAGACGCGATTGTTTCCGTAACGGAAGCGGTCAACTGCACAATCGAACCGATGGTTTCCACGACGGATCGATGTTTCTCCGTCGCGGACGCAATCGTCGCCACGACGGAGACATGTGCCGCCGCCGCGGAGAAAACCGGCGGCCCGGCCTAGGCGGGCCGCTTTCTTTCGTGTGGAATGACTTCTTCGCTGTGACGGCTGCGGTCCAGCCAGTAGATCGAGAGCGCAAATACCAGGACCAGAAACCCGAGCAGCCCGAGTTCAATCATGGCGTAGCGGAAGGCTGTTTGTGCCTGGTCCGGGTCCTGGCTTCCTTCTGTCAGTTGTGCCGCATGCATCGTAATTACCAGAACGCGCCGGATCGACGCGATCAGCCCCACCATCAGAAAGGGCTTCACCAGCATGAATTCCTTCGAGTAAATCGAAATCCGAACAGTATGCAAGATCTCGACCAGCATCAGGACGAGAAGCAACCGATCCAGCATCAGGAAACCGTAGTTCGAAAACGTGCGAGTCAGGACGCCATTCCAGAGCAGCGCCGCGGACTCCACAACTGCGACCGCCGCCGCCACGACCAGGAGAATACCGACGGCGATGTAGAGAATCATTTCCAGCAAATAAAGCTGCTGGGAAAATCCGGTGCGTAATTTTTCTTCGAGTGTTCGCACGTTGAACCTAGTGGAGAGTTCGCAGAATACTGGTCGCTAAATACAGCCCGCATAGACAGCTCAACACGCCGGCGCTTGTTTGAATCGGGCGAATAGCCGCGCCCGCCCGTTCACCGGCCCATTGCACGGGGCAAGCGATAAGAACGCTGATGGCCAGCATGCCGATCATGCTGCCGAGTCCGAAGATCATGATGTAGAGAACGCCGTGTGCAGGAGAGGAAATGGTCGATATCACAAGGAGGGTCAGTGCCGCGCTTCCGGCGGCGCCGTGCACGATCCCAACCAGTATTGGTTTCAGACCGCACTGAGTCCAGTCGAAATGATCGTGATCCTCGTGCCATTTCGTATGAACAGATGCGATGAGCCTCGCACCCAGTATCACGAGCATTGCAGCGACGGCCAGCTCAAGGCGCTCGGCCAGCCACCGGGACATCGGAATTCTCAAGCCGATGACGAGGAACCCTGCCAGGGACAAAGCCAGGGTATGGCCCAACCCCCAGCAGAGGCCGATGGTGCACGCGCGCCCCAGGCTTCTTTCCTTGCCGACGAACGTTGTCACGGCCACGATGTGATCCGGGTCCGTCGCGTGTTTGAGTCCAAGAACAAAACCGACTCCGAGTACAAAAAGAAGTGAAGTTTCGTTCATCAACATATCCTCGGTAGTTGTTCGCCGGAAAGCATGTCCACGACACGGCTTCCGCCAACGCGGGTTTTCATGACTACAGTTCCCGGATGATCGGTCACAACCTCGCCGATAACGACGGCATCTCGCCCAAGCGGGTGCTTTCGCATCGCGCACAACATCTTCTCGGCATCCGATCGAGAAACGAATGCCAGAAGCTTGCCCTCCTTCGCGACGTAAAGCGGATCCAGACCCAGAATCTCGCAGGCGCCTTGAACTTCGCTTTGAACGGGGATCAATGACTCCTGAATCCGGATGCCCGACCTGGACTTTTGAGCGATTTCACTAAGCGCGCTGGCCACACCGCCTCGCGTGGGATCGCGCAGCACGCGGATGTCATTGCTTGTATCGAGCATCGTTTCCACCAGACCATTCAGCGCAGCGGTATCGCTCTCGATCGGAGTCTCAAATTCCAAACCCTCGCGAACCGACATGATCGCCATCCCATGCGATGCGATTGGCCCGCTGAGAATGATCACGTCTCCCGGGCGAGTCCGCGCAGGATCGATGTGGACTCCAGGCCCCACAACGCCTATCCCTGATGTGTTGATAAAAATCTTGTCGCCCTTTCCGCGGTCCACCACCTTCGTGTCGCCTGTCACCAGCTTCACATCAGCCTTGTCGGCCGCGTTCTTCATGGAGCATAGAACCCGCCAGAGCTCATCCATCGACAGACCTTCTTCGATGATGAGCGACGCGGACAGATACAGAGGGCGGGCGCCGCACATCGACAGGTCGTTCACGGTGCCGTTTACCGCGAGGTCCCCGATATCGCCGCCCGGGAAGAAAATAGGATGAACGATGTAAGAATCCGTGCTGAAGGCCAGCCGCGTTCCATCCACTGCAAACACGGCGCCGTCGTGTTCCGAGGCAAGTATTTCGTTGCGGAATGCCGGCAGCACCATCTTCCCGACAAGCTGATGGGTAAGCCTGCCGCCGCTACCGTGGCCGAGCACGATTTCCTTGTGATCCAGGATCGGCGCAGGGCATGAGCCGAATAACATAACTAAATGACGTCCTCCTCGCCGAGAGTCACGTGGACCATGTCCCACAGGACGTGGATCAGCGTGGCGTGAACTTCCTGTATCCGATGGATACTGAACGAAGGCACGACAAAGCAGTGTTCCGCGACATCCGGGAAACGCCCTCCGTCCTTGCCTGAGAATGCGATTGTGAGCATTCCCAGATCGCGCGCGGCTTCCAGCGCGTAAATCAGGTTCGGCGACTTGCCGCTGGTGCTGATCGCAAGCGCCATATCCCGCGGCTGGCTCATCAATCGAAGCTGGTTCACGAATATGCGCGAGAAATCGAGATCGTTGCTGATGGCGGTCAGCGTTGCGACGTCCGCCATCAGGGCTTCGGCCGGCAGCGGCCGTCTCTTTTCAATGATGGGATGTTTGAACTCCACGGCCATGTGCAGCGCGTCGCAGGCGCTGCCCCCGTTTCCCATGATGTACAGGCGTTTTCCCTGCCTGAACCGCTGGGCCATTTCAGAGCAAAGACTCTCGATTTTCCCCGCGTGCGATTCAAAGAATCGCTGGTTCATCTCAACGCTCTCGGCCACCTTGCGAAGAATCTTTTCCTGTGCCGTCATTAGTGCCCCTGTCTCAGAAGAGGTGAATGAGTTGCAGTCCAGTACATTCCCCTCCTTATGGAAGGAGGGGTGGCCGTGCCATCAAGAAAAGAGCCCGTTCCGATCTGGCACGGCCTTCAAAGGTCGCTTCGCGGCATCTTCTTGATGGCGCAGCCACCCCTCCTCCAAGAGCTCCAAGAGGAGGGGAATACTTTCCTCCGAATTCATTCACACCTTCATAGCGGTTGAAGATCCCGCCTGTAGTTGTAATAAGCCGCACACGCGCCTTCAGAAGAAACCATTGTTGCCCCGAGCGGATGTTCCGGCGTGCATTCCTTGCCGAACGCGGGGCACTCGCGGGGCTTTTTCACGCCCTTGAGCACCTGCCCGCTGATGCAAAGCGACGATTCCTCCGTGTCGATCTCTTCGACCTGGAAGATCCGCTCCGCATCGTGGTCACGAAATTCGAAACGCAATTTGTAGCCGCTCTTCGGAATCGAGCCGACTCCACGCCACTTTCGGTCGCACACCTCGAAGACGCTATTGATAAGCTTTTGAGCGCCGGGATTTCCATCGCGCGTGATGACGCGGCTGTACTGATTCTCCACGTCCGCCCGGCCCGCCTCGAGTTGGCTAACCGTCTTGAGAATCCCTTCGAGAAGGTCTGCCGGTTCGAACCCGGTAATCACGATTGGAACCTTGTAGCGCGAGCTGATCGGCTCATATTCGCGATAGCCCATGACCGCGCAAACGTGGCCGGGCCCGAGAAAGGCTTTCACCCGGTTTGCCGGAGACTGCAGGATTGCAGTCATTACGGGAGGAACCAGTACGTGGGACACCAGCAGCGAGAAATTACGGATGCCCTGCCGCTTCGCCTGCCACACCGCCATCGCGTTCGCCGGCGCGGTAGTCTCGAAGCCGATACCGAAGAAAACGACCTGCTTCCCGGGATTCGCTTTCGCGATTTTCAAGCATTCAAGCGGGGAGTAGACGACTCGGATATCGGCCCCGCGGGATTTGACGATCAACAGATCCGCGTGAGAACCAGGCACACGCAACATGTCGCCGAACGAGCAGAAGATGACGCCGGAGCGCTCTGCAATGCGGTGCGCCTTGTCGATCATTTCAAGCGAGGTCACGCAGACCGGACAGCCGGGACCGTGCACGAGCTCCACTTCCGGAGGCAAAAGGTAGTCCAGGCCGTACTTCACAATACTGTGGGTCTGGCCGCCGCAGATCTCCATAATGACCCAGGGTTTGGTTACGGTCCGGCGTATTTCCTGGGCGAGAATCTGAGCGATGGTATGGTCGCGATACTCGTCAACGTATTTCATCCAGCTGATCCAGTTCCTCGAGAAGTTTGTAGGTCCGCTCGGCCTCCTGTTTGTCCACCTTGCTCAGCGCGAATCCGACATGCACGAGAACGTAGTCGCCGGGAGCCGCGTCCGGTGTTTATTCCACGCAGACCTGTTTGATCACTCCGCCAAAGCTGACTCTGGCCAGTTTGATTCCGTCGGATTCGAGCGTCTCAATTACCTGGCCTGGGATTGCCAGACACATGGTTGCTCCTTCTAATTCTGGGAACAGACGCAAAGATCTGACCAATGCTCAATTCCCGATGCTCAATTCTTAATTCGGGTAAGAATTGAGCATTGGGAATTGAGCATTGGTCAGATTTTGTGCCCCTGGTGCGTCTGTCCCCGAATTTCCCACTGATTGCTGCCTGGCCCAGAGCGATTCCGCCATCGTGCGGCGGCACGCGTTGATGCCAATAAGGAAGAAAGCCCGCATCCTCCAGCAGGTGAATGCTTCGCTCAGTGAGATAGCGATTCTGAAAACAGCCGCCGGTGAGGACGACCTTCGGTTCACCAACCCGCTGCGCAATATCAACGACGATTTCAGCAAGCGTGTTATGAAACTTTGCGGCGATCACGCCGATCGCAATTCCTTTTTGCAAATCACAGAGAACTTCACGGATCATCGGCTCCCAATCGACAACGAGAGCCTCCCTCGTCTGGACTCGATATGAATAGGATTCGCCGACGCTCTTCGCTGCCGCAAACTCGAGTTCCATCGCGGCCTGCCCCTGGAAAGAGATGTCGTGACGAATTCCGATAATCGATGCGACTGCATCGAAGAGCCGTCCAACGCTCGATGTTCGGGTGGTGCGAACCTGCTTGATCAGCGCCTGCCGGAGAAGAGGCGGCTCACTTCCATCGAAAGCCGTTTCGCCGAGTATTTCGTACAACACGCCCAGGGCAGTGTGCCTCGGTTTTTTCGCCGCGGCGTCTCCACCGGGCAGCGGGAACGTTCGAAAATGACCGACGCGCCGGAATCCGCCGTTCTCTGCAAGCAGAAATTCTCCGCCCCAGATGGTCTGGTCGGTTCCGTATCCGCTGCCGTCCCATGCCACGCCGAGCGCCGGGGGTTCAAGATCGTTGTCGGCCATGCACGACGCCACGTGCGCGCAATGGTGTTGAATGCGAATGGGAGCAGGCTCCGCGTAATGCGTGGACGCATAGTCCGGATGCAGATCGCAAGCGATGTGATCCGGCCGGACTTCGAACATGCGCTCGAAATCGTCGATGACATTCCGAAATGCGGTGAGGGCCTCGTGGTTATCGAGATCGCCAATGTGCTGGCTGAGAAAGACGCCGGATTCAGTGGCCAGCGCAATCGCATTCTTCAGATGGGCGCCCACTGCGAGCGTCGCAGGCAGAGAATGCCTGGTGACTATCGGAAGAGGAGCATAACCCCTCGCGCGGCGCAGGATTTGTTCGCGGCCAAGCATGACACGTACGATCGAGTCGTCAACGTGCCGCCGAATCGGACGATTGTGGACGAGGAACATATCGGCAATGCCGGCGAGGCGCTGCAGCGCTTCGCATTCGTCGATACAAATCGGCTCGTCGCTCAGGTTGCCGCTGGTTGCAACGAGCGGAACCTTCATCTGCTTCATCAGAATATGGTGCAGCGGCGTATAAGGCAGCATGACTCCGAGAAACGGATTGCGCGGCGCTATCGATCGCGCAAGATCATCGTGGCGGCGCGGCAGGATGACGATCGGCGATTCGGGCGCCGAAAGCAGCCGTGCTTCCATCGGATTTAAAGCGCACAACTGATGCACGGACTCGAGCGAGGGAACCATCACCGCGAACGGTTTCTCTTCGCGGTGTTTTCGCTGGCGAAGGCGGACGACGGCCTCATCATTTGATGCATCCACCATGAGGTGAAAGCCGCCAAGGCCCTTCACAGCGACGATCCGTCCGGATTTCAGCTCCTCAACTGCAAAGCCGAGCGCCTCATGACCCGCCGCTACAGAGCCACCGCCGGGATCCCACAGTTCCAGATGGGGACCGCACTCCGCACAGGCATTTGGTTGAGCGTGAAAGCGGCGATTCAACGGGTCTTCATACTCACTCCGGCATGAAGGACACATCGTGAAGCCCCGCATGGTCGTGTTTGGCCGGTCGTAAGGAAGCGATTCAACGATCGTGAACCGCGGGCCGCAGTTCGTGCAGTTTGTAAACGGATACAGGTAGCGGCGATCCGCGGGGTCGAAAATCTCAGCCAGGCAATCCCGGCATGTCGCGATGTCGGGAAGTACGAGGGCGGTTTTTGCGCCGTGCGTGTCGCTGTGTCGGATCTCAAAGCCTGCAAATCCGATGGGATCGAGGAAGGAATGCTCGAGACTGTGTATGGACGCGCGAACCGGGCGATCGCGCTCGATTCGTACGAGAAATTCCTCCAGCCGGTCCCCGGGTCCCTCGGCCTCAATGAGAACGCCCTGGGTGGAGTTTGACACCCAGCCGCACAACTCCAGCGCCGAAGCCAGCCTGTAAACGAACGGTCGGAAGCCGACTCCTTGAACAGCGCCCCGAATGATGATCCGGATTCGCGATGGTTTCGACATGATTTTAGTGCGCGCTCTGCAAAAAATCAGTCCACTGCCGCATGCCGAGGCCGGTCTTTGCGGAAACCTCGAAGACTCGCATGCCGGGACGTACCGACTGAATATTGCGGTGCGCGGCGTCCCGATCGAACTCCACTGCTTCGGCCAGGTCCATTTTTGTGATGACCGCCACGTCGGCGGTATTGAAGATGGTTGGATATTTCAGCGGCTTGTCTTCACCTTCTGTGACGGACAAGAGCACAACCCGAAGATCCTCGCCGAGGTCGTAGCTGGACGGGCAGACGAGGTTGCCGACATTTTCGATAAACAGGATATCGAGTTGGGAGACATCCCAGCTCGCGAGGGCGTTGGAAACCATCGATGCGTCGAGATGGCAAATCGAACCCGTCGTGATCTGCTTCACCGGGGCGCCGCTTCGCTGGAGGCGCAGGGCATCGTTCTCCGTCGCGAGATCGCCAACGAGCGCTGCAACACGGGACTCCCCGCGCAATGTGGCCAGGAGTCTTTCGAGAAACATCGTTTTTCCAGAGCCCGGACTTGAAACAATGCTGACCACGTAGGTCCCGGCTTCGCGGAAGCGCTCGCGGAGGTCGCGGGCGAGCATATCGTTTTGCTTGAGCACGCGCTGCCGGACTTCGACCATGCGGGGTTGCGGCCTCACGATTCAACCTCCAGAGCGATGATTTCCAAAGCCTCTCCGGCGCGCTCCTCATGGATTGCGAGGCGGGAGCCTTCCAACGGCGTGCCTTCGCATGCAAAAGGATAAGAAAACAGCAGCGCATCTTTGGAAACGCCCGACAGTGGACCCAATCGAAGATGAATCGCGCGAACCCGGGCAGCGTGGTGGCGCAACCTTTCTTCCTCGGCAATCTCGACGATATTCATCGCAATCGAAAGCTCGTGCATAGTGGAATGGGGAAAAATGGGGTCGTAGCCCTATTTTTCTCTCACATCGTGACCATACGGATGTAACGCCGAATGTCTTTCAGATTAAGCGCCACGCCTGTCGCGATCGCCGCGAGAATCGCTCCGCCGACAATTTTCCATTTCATGTTCTTACCAGTGCCTCCTGAATTAGTGATTCGATAATGCCGATGGCCTCATCCAATGCCGCGTTAACCGGCGGACTCAATCCCATGCGCCCTTCTTCCTGCGAGCCCAGCGATTCGGGCTCGCAACCGACGATCCGGACCCTGTGGAGTTCGGCGCCCATGTTTCGAGCGAGCGCAAGCACGCGCATCAGATCCATGCTGTGGGCTTCAAGTCCGGTGGGCTCGACCTGATTCAGGTCCGGTTCGATCACGTACAGCGTACCGGGCGGACCGCCGCGCGGCGCCGCATCGACGATGATGACCGTGTCATGCCCGTCCAACAGCGCGTAAACCAGGTCGATTCCGCGAATGCCGAAATCCACCACTCGCACGCCTTCAGGCAAGTCACGGGACCACAGGCGCCGCGCCACCTCGCTGCCGAACGCGTCGTCGCCGAAAAAGATGTTTCCGATACCGGCAACGAGGATCATCAGAGAAGCTCCACTTCATCGGCAGAAAAGAAAAAGCGGTGCCCAGGCTGGCCCATCATGCCCAGGTCTTTCCCGGGATCATCCTCGATGACGACAGCCACATGAATCCGATCCTCGAAATCCTGCGCGATCGATTCGACGATCGCGACCCGGCCCGCAAGCACCACATCCATCACTTCACCGCCGGGCTTTGGGCGCAATCGGACGCGGTCCCCAGCCTTGAGGTTTGCGTGTATCTCGCGCATTGTTCCGTGTAACTTCAATAACTGCTCCGATGTAAGCGACTCGACTCGTTCCAGAATCCGCCGCCCGCGTTCATCGCCGCCGCGAATCTGTTCTTTCTCGTCGTCGGTAAGGGTCAGTATTCGGAGCGTCAGTATTTCGTCGATCTCCGTACTGTCGAACAGGTCGCCCGGACTTTCCGCGGCGACTTGCGGGTAGTCGTAAAGAATGATTGGCGACGAGAGCATGCAGTCGCGTTCCGGCTCGCGCCCGACGAGGACCGGCCACGTTCCAGTGTTCACGCAGTGTGACGCCGCAGCCCGGAATTGTTCCGGCGGATCCAGAAGAGAAACGAACTCGCCCCCTCGGACATTCAGAATCGTGTGCGTGGAAATCAGCGAGCGCAGAAGAATCTCATCGCGGGGCGCTCCGTTCAACGGTTGCAGGCCGCAATGATTCGAGATGCCGACGCTGATTCTGTTCAACCGCGCGGTCAGCGGCACGGCGGCAATTTTGACAGCGCCAACAAGATCGCCGAACGCGAATGGTTCGGTTCTTTCCTTTTCGCCTATACCAAAACGGATCTCAACCTCTCGCTCCACCGCTTCCTGCCACATCTCATGCATGGACAACTGCAGGAATCGCACTTCGACATCGAGTAACGCGCCCGAATCGCCGTAGACCAGGCATTCGGTCGTCATGCTGGAGGGCTCGATTCCGGCCGGATGTACGAGTCCGAAGTTCCAGCGGTGTCGGTTTTTCAGCGCGGACTGCCGGTATGGATAGAGAAGGTAGCCTTCGTAGAGAACCGAGCTCACGATCTTGTCCACAAGCTGGCGCTTCATCGGATGATCGCCTCCAATGCCTCTTCAAATGTGGGAATTCCATGGTCCACCTTGTATGCGCACAGCCTGTCGAACACGTCGCGGCGGAGGCATAGCCAGGCGGTGTTGGGATAGTAGGCGTCCATCATGCTTCGCCACACGCCTACAGGCATGCGATGGGACGCCTCTTTTTCCCAGGAGATCTGCGTTACCTGCAGCGCGCCCGACCCGTCGGCATAGAAGACGGTTCCATTGAAGTAGAACGAAACGGGAATATCGCCGTCGTCGAGGCCGGCAAAGTATTTTGTGGCGGCTACGTTGAAATCGAACGTGCACGGAACCTGGATCGTGACCACGGTGGTCTCCTTGAAGGAGGACACCGGAGTGGTCACATTGGTCCAGAGAGTGCTCCGCAACGTCCGGCCCCACCGCTCCGGTTCGCCGAAGAGATCCGCCAGGCGCCGCTGCTGTTCTGGGGTGTATGGACGCCGCGTGGCATCCAGCTGAATCTGGGAATGGAGAATGACGGTGTGAATAGTCTCCTGCCCGGCATTCGTCACACGAAGCCTGAACCCGATGTGAGGCGACGCGGCGAATCGCAGGGGTTCGGCGCCCTCGATCGTGAAATTCAGGTCCGGCATGATCGTCACCTCAGTGCGAGCGTTCTTTCAAAGCCGCCAGAAAAGTTCGGACTTCGTTCCACATCGTGGACCCGCCCGAGAGACCTTTCCACTGCGTTCGAATGATGCCGATGAGCGCAAAGCACTCATCGATCGGGACCACGAAGTGCTCTCGAGCTGAACCGACTCGATAGACCAGCAAACCCTCGACATCCTTCTGCATGTTCGCGAGTTCGGGATTGCTGCTCGCGATCTCCTCCCACGATTCCAGCGTGAGCTGCGATTCGACTGGGCCGGCCGGGCTGGGATAGAGCGCAACGACCTTGCCGTGTCTGCTGCTGTGAAACAGAAAAGCCATGGCGATAGGGATCAGGAGCCCGTCCCACTGATCATCGGTGAGGCGGAAATTCGGGAGGAAGCGGATGCGCCGCGGCACACGCAGGTATTTGGTCTGGCCCTGGCTGCCGAAGAGAACGGCGCACGCATCGCACACACACTGGATCTTCCAGTTTGCGGCATCCATCACATGTTGATGCCGCTCGGCGACGGCAGCGCGACAGAAGTCGCAGCTTTCCGCAGTTATTGGAGCAGGTTTCGAGCTCATGGCGTTATGCCGGCGGTATGTACACCATTTCCGGAAGGATCGGTTTCATCTTATCCGGGTTGATCCTTGTAACGTCCTCCGGCGCGCGATCGGTTGTGATCTTCACCGGCTGCTCAGGAATGAATCGTCCCTCCGGTTTGATAAGGGGTTCCGTATCGTGTCTATGACGCCGGGGCCGTTCGCGAAACGGCAACTTCGGAACTTGTGCCATGTTGACCTCCTACAACCTCGATGCAAATTACGTCGGGAGCAGATTCGTGGACGGATTTCTCAATGGCGTGTTTGAGTGTCAGCGTAGAGGAGGAGCACCCGTCACAGCTTCCCACCAATCGAAGCCGCACGACTCCATCGACAATCTCGACAAGATCGACGTTGCCGCCATGCGACTGGAGCAAAGGCCGGACATTGTCGAGCGCGCGGCGCACCCGCGTCTCGAGATCCTGAGGATGCAGGCCGTGCAACAGAAGTATGTTCGCGACGACTTCATCGCGTGCAAAAGTCTCGATCAAGTCCCAGCCCGGATCGCCGCTGTCCGCCACGATCTCCATCATGCGATCGAGGCCGGCGCCGTGAAAGTCCATGAGTATTTGCACCAGCTCGAGAGCCCCCGCCTTCAGAGCGGGATCGGTGCAGGCTTGCAATTGACCCACCAGCGGCTCGATCCGTCCGATTCGTTGCTTGAGCAGTTCGTCCATCGGCAGGCTACCTCGTGCCGGCTCCGAACATCGGCGAATGATGGGTCTTCAACACCCTGCCGTCGCCCAGGAACATGTGCACGCCACAGGGCAGGCATGGATCGAAGCTCCGAACGGCACGCATGATGTCGATGCCTTTGAATTTGTCCGGGCCGTTCTCTTCAAAGATCGGCGTGTTCTGAATGGCATCTTCATACGGACCGGGTGTCCCGTAAGAGTCACGCGGGCTGGCGTTCCATGGTGTAGGCGGATAGGGATGATAATTCGCAATCTTCCCGTCGCGAATGACAACATGGTGCGAAAGCACGCCTCGGACGGCTTCATGGAAGCCGCACGCTACTGCATCGTCGGGAACTTCAAAGTCCGCCCAGGTCCTGCTGTTCCCCGATCGAACTTCGTTCATCGCCTGCTCGCAGAAATACAAAGCCGCGGCTGCCGCGTATGCCTGGAAATAGGTGCGGGCTCGATCCCGTTCG
>Ga0137397_10000986_pt1 | contig 19828 bp, 10 predicted proteins | sample czorhiz116metaG_FD_106658 | JGI IMG/M metagenome (GOLD analysis project Ga0137397, IMG submission 106658) | Vadose zone soil microbial communities from Angelo Coast Range Reserve, California, USA - czorhiz1.16 metaG | ecosystem: Environmental > Terrestrial > Soil > Vadose zone | place: USA... | reverse complement strand
GGAGGGATTCCAGTCACTGACCGGGAAGGGCGTGCGTGGGATCGTATCCGGGCGGAAGGTCGTGGTCGGCACGCCCGCGCTCCTATCCGAGGAGCGCGCCGACGTGACCTCCCTCGGATCGCAAGAGGCGGCCTTGCGAGCCGAAGGCCAATCGGTCCTGTTCGTGGCCGTGGACGGAGCCCTTGCGGGTCTCCTGTCGGTGGCGGATCCGATCAAGCCCGGCGCATCGCAGGCGCTCGAAGCGCTTCGCGCCTCCGGAATTCGCGTGATCATGGTTACCGGCGACGGCCGCGCGACCGCGTTCGCCGTCGCGCGGCGGCTCGGGATCGAGGAGGTGCACGCGGAGGTGCTGCCCGAAGAGAAGGTGGAACTCGTGAAGCGGCTCGAAGGAGAAGGACACGTGGTCGCCATGGCGGGAGATGGAATCAACGACGCTCCAGCGCTGGCGCAGGCATCGGTCGGGATCGCGATGGGCACCGGAACCGACATCGCGATCGAGAGCGCCGCGATCACTCTCGTGAAAGGAGATCTGGACGGGATCCTCCGCGCGCGCCGGCTGAGCCAAGCGACGGTTTCCAACATCCGGCAGAATCTCTTCTTTGCGTTCTTCTACAACACGATCGGCGTGCCGATCGCGGCGGGCGCGCTCTATCCCGTGTTCGGAATCCTGCTCAGCCCCATGATCGCCGCCGCGGCGATGAGCCTGAGCAGCGTCTCGGTGATCGTGAACGCGCTCCGGCTGAATCGGATTCCGATAGGAGCGGCGCGGGCGGTCCCGGCTCTTCTCCCGATCGTTCTCGCCGCGTGCTCCCTTCTCGGCTGCGCGAAGCAGGGAGCCACGCGCGCGACCCGCGTCGCCGTCACGCTCGGCCGGGTCGAGACGCGGGACGTGCCCTTCGCCCTCTCGGCCTCGGGAAGCGTGGAGGCGATCCGGAGCGCGTCGGTCGGCTCGCAGGTCGGCGGCACCGTGACGAGCATCGCCTTCCGGGAAGGGGACCACGTTCGCCAGGGACAGATCCTGATCCAGCTCGACGCGCGCCCGTTCCGGCAAGCCTGCGATCAGGCGCTCGCCACGCTGGCGCGCGACCGGGCCCTCGCGGAGGCTGCCCGGAACGACGCGGAGCGCTCTCGTGTACTTCACGAGCAAAACATCCTGTCCCAGGCGGAGTGGGACCAAAGCCGGACCGCCGCCGAGGCGGCGGCCGCCACGGTGCGCTCCGACTCCGCGGCCGCGACCAACGCCAGGCTCAATCTCGACTACGCTGCGATTCGCGCGCCCATCGCCGGCCGGAGCGGCCGCTTGATGGTGCACGAGGGGGATTACGTCAAAGCTTCGACCAGCGACCCCCTGGTCACCATCATCCAGCCTCATCCCATCCGGGTCTCCTTCCGGATTCCGGAGCGTGACGTGCCCCTGCTGCAGCGGTATCGCGGCCAGAATCCTCAGATCTGGGTGCAGCCGGACAGCGGGCGCGCACCGCTCCTGGGCCGCCTCGCGTTCGTGGACAATGCCATCGACGCGGCCAGCGGCACGCTCCTCGTGAAGGGAGAATTCCCGAACCCGGACGGGCGGCTGGTGCCGGGGCAGTTCGTGGACGTGCGCCTGGTGCTCTATGTGGCCCCGCGCGCGACGGTGGTTCCGGTCCAGGCCGTGTCCACGGGACAGCAGGGCTCGTACGTGTACGTGATGAACGCCGACTCCACGGTCTCGCCGCGCCCCATCGAGGTGGAGCGGACGGTGGAGGACGTGGCGGTGGTGACGCATGGCCTCAAGCCGGGCGAGCCGGTGGTGACCGACGGACAGATGCGGCTCTCCCCCGGCGCCAAGATCGCCGTGCGGCGCGCCGCGGGAGCCCCTGGGTGAACTTCTCCGATCTCTTCATCCGCCGCCCCGTCGCGACCACCCTCGTGATGGCGGGCATTCTCATCTTCGGCATCGCCAGCTACCGGCTCCTTCCGGTCAGCGATCTTCCGAACGTGGACTACCCGACCATCTCCGTGAACGCAACCCTTCCCGGGGCGAGCCCCGAGACCATGGCCTCGGCGGTGGCGACCCCGCTGGAGAAGCAGTTCACCACCATCGCCGGCATCGACGCCATGACGTCCTCCAGCGCGCAGGGGTCCACCTCGATCACGCTCCAGTTCACCCTGGATCGCCAGATCGACGCGGCCGCGCAGGACGTCCAGGCGGCGATCGCCAAGACCCTGCGCTCGCTCCCGAGCGGAATCACGCCTCCGTCGTATCAAAAAGTGAATCCGGCCGATCAGCCGATTCTCTTCCTCGTCGTCACCTCGGACCTGCTCTCCCTGTCCCAGCTCGACGACTACGCGCAGAACGTGCTGGCGCAGCGAATCTCCACGGTCAAGGGCGTGGCGCAGGTCTCCGTCTTCGGCTCGCAAAAATACGCCGTGCGGATCCGGCTCGATCCCCGCGCGCTCAACTCGCGTGGGATCGCGATCGGCGCCGTGAGCGACGCGGTCCAGTCCGCGAACGTGACCCTGCCCACCGGGATCCTGTACGGGCCGCTCCGCTCGGCGACGGTGCAGACCCAGGGCCAGCTCCGGAACGCGAAGGAGTTCGGAGATCTCATCATCTCCTACAAGGACAGCTCTCCCGTGCGGCTCCGCGACGTGGCTCAAGTCGTGGACGACGTGCAGAGCAACAAGGTGGCGAGCTGGTTCAACGGCCGCCGCAACATCACGCTCGCGGTCCAGCGCCAGCCCGGGGTCAACACGGTCGAAGTAGCTTCCGCGGTCAAGAAGATGGTCGAGCGCCTCAGCGCCCAACTGCCGCCTTCGGTGGAGGTGCACACGCTCTACGACCGCTCGGTCTCGATCAAGCGATCGGTGGAGGACGTGCAGTTCACGCTCCTCCTCACGCTGGCGCTGGTGGTTCTCGTGATCTTCCTCTTCCTTCGGAACCTGCCCGCGACGATCATCCCCAGCCTTTCGCTCCCGATCTCGATCGTGGGCACGTTCGCCGTGATGTACCTCCTGCATTTCAATCTGGACAACCTTTCCCTGATGGCGCTCACGCTCTCGGTCGGGTTCGTGGTGGACGACGCCATCGTCATGCTCGAGAACATCCACCGGCACATGGAGACGGGAAAGGGCCCGCTTCGCGCCGCGCTGGACGGCTCCCGCGAGATCGGATTTACGATTCTCTCCATGACGATCTCCCTGGTCGCGGTGTTCATCCCGGTGCTCCTCCTGGGAGGGCTCCTGGGGCGCCTCTTCCACGAGTTCGCCGTGACGATCAGCGCCGCGATTCTCGTGTCGGGCCTGGTGTCGCTGACCCTGACTCCGATGCTCTGCAGCCGCTTTCTCAAGCTGGACCACAAGACCCAGCACGGCCGCGCGTTCCGGACGGTCGAGGCGGGATACCAGAGCATGTTCCGCTTCTACGAGAAGACGCTCGCCTGGGTGATGGATCACCGCCGCGCCACGATGGCCTTCTCGCTCGTGATCCTCGCAGGCACCGTCCTCCTCTACAAGATCGTGCCGAAAGGGTTCATCCCGAGCGAGGACACGGGGCGGATCATCGCCAGCACCGAGACGGCGGAGGGAACCTCCTTCGAATCCATGTCGCAGCATCAGCAGGAGGTGGCGGCCATCATCGGGAAGGACCCCAGTGTCGACTCCTACACCTCTTCGGTCGGCTCGGGCGGCGGTGTCTCCTCCACGAACCAGGGGCGCATCATCGTCAAGCTGAAGCCACGGAACCAGCGCCGGCTGTCGGCGGACGAGACCATCCGCGAGCTCCAGCCCAAGCTCACGCGCGTGCCGGGCATCCGCGTCTATCTCCAGAACCCGCCGGTGATCAACGTGGGAGGGCGGATCTCGAAGAGCCAGTACCAGTTCACGCTCCAGAGCCCGGATCTCAATCTTCTCTACTCCGGCGTGAACGATCTGCTCGAACGCCTGAATCACGTCCCGTCGCTACAAGACGTGACGAGCGATCTCCAGATCGCCAACCCGGAAGTGGACGTCGCGATCGACCGCGACCGCGCCTCGGCCCTCGGCGTGAGCGCGGCGCAGATCGAGGAGACGTTGTACGACGCGTTCGGCTCGCGCCAGGTCTCCACCATCTTCACGTCGAGCGACCAGTACTGGGTCATCATGGAGCTCCAGCCCGACTTCCAACGTGACATCAGCGCCCTTCAGAATCTCTACATCGCGACGAACATGGGCTCCCTCGTTCCTCTGGGATCCGTGGCCCGGCTGACCCCGTCGGTCGGCCCGCTCAGCGTCAACCACATGGGGCAGATCCCGTCCGTGGCCATCTCCTTCAACACCCGCCCCGGAACCTCCCTCGGCGAGGCCATCGGCGAGGTGCAGCGCGAGGCGCGCGTCACGCTGCCGCCGGGCATCACGACCAGCTTCTACGGCACGGCCCAGGTCTTCCAGGCCAGCCAGCAGGGGCTCCTCCTTCTGCTTCTCCTGGCCGTGCTCGTGATCTATCTCGTGCTGGGGATCCTCTACGAGAGCTTCATCCATCCGCTCACGATTCTCTCCGGGCTGCCCTTCGCGGGATTCGGCGCCCTGCTCACGCTGCTTCTCTTCCGCACCGAGCTCAGCATCTACGCGTTCGTCGGAATCATCATGCTGGTCGGCCTCGTGAAGAAGAACGCGATCATGATGATCGACTTCGCGCTCGAGGCGGAGCGCAAGGAGGGGAAGTCTCCGCGCGAGGCCATCGTGGAGGCATCCCTCATTCGATTCCGGCCCATCATGATGACGACGATGGCGGCGCTCATGGGAACCCTTCCGATCGCGATCGGCTTCGGCTCCGGCGCCGAGGCGCGGCGTCCGCTGGGGCTCGCGGTGGTCGGAGGGCTGGCGTTCTCGCAGCTGGTCACGCTCTACGTAACGCCGGTGATCTACACCTACCTCGACGCGTTCTCGCGGCGGCTCGGCCGCGGGAAGCCGACCGAGGAGGCTCCGGCGACCGGAGGAGGGGTGAAGGAGCGTCCCGCCGCCGCCTTCTGAGGGCTGGAATTCCCCGCCCGAAACACCTACACTCCCGTAGCTCTCTGGCTCAAGAACCCGTCCGCCCACCATCGTTTCCGGATCGAGGAGTTGGATGGAGTCCCGCCCGCCGCAAGTCAGCCATTACAAGATCGAATCCACGCTCGGGCAGGGTGGGATGGGGGTCGTGTATCTGGCGACCGACAGCGTGCTCCACCGCCGCGCCGCGCTCAAGTTCCTTCCCCAGGGTCTCGCCCAGGATCCCGAAGCCCGGCGCCGCTTCCTGAACGAAGGACGCGCCGCCGCGACGCTCAATCATCCGAATGCCGCGGTCATCTACGAGGTCGGCGCGGACGGTGACGATATCTTCCTCGCCATGGAATACGTGCCCGGGGTGACGCTCCGCGAGCTGATCCAGCAGGGGCCGCTATCCTGGAACGAAGTCGTGGACCTGACCCTCGAGATCCTGGACGCGCTCCGCGAGGCCCATTCCCACGGCATCGTCCACCGCGACATCAAGGGCGCGAACATCAAGCGCACCCCCGAGGGACGCGTCAAGGTGATGGACTTCGGCCTGGCGAAGATCACCGGCGGGAGCACGATCACGCAGAGCGGCTCCATCGTGGGAACCGCGGCCTACATGTCGCCGCAACAGGTAACGGGGCAGGAGGTGGACGGAAGGGCGGATCTGTTCTCGCTCGGCGTCCTCATGTACGAGCTCCTGACCGGAAGGCTTCCGTTCACCGGCGATCAATCCGTGGCTCTGGCGCACGCGATCCTGCACGAGGACCCGATCACGATCCGGGAGCTCCAGCCGGAAGTCCCCGCGGACCTCGAGCACATCGTCTTCAAGGCGATGATGAAGAGCGTGCTGGAACGCTACCAGAGCGCCTCCGAGATGATCGAGGATCTCACCCGCTTCCGGGACCACGACCGCATGCGGCGCTCCGGCGTCCACGAGGAGCTGGACCTGGTCGCCACGCGCGAAGTTTTCTCCGTGCGCCGCGAGCGGTTCCTGGCGCCGATGGTGGGACGCGAGCGCCCGACGGAGCGCCTCCTGACGCTTCACCGGGAGGTGCGCCTGGGAGAGGGCGCGGCGGTCTGCGTGGCGGGGGAAGCGGGCATCGGAAAGAGCCGCCTCGTCGAGGAATTCTGCCGCACCTGCCGCCGTGAGGGCTCGCGCGTGCTCGTCGCCTCGTGCCTCTTCGGGGGCGGCGGAAGCTCCTACCTGCCGGTGGCGGATGCCCTCCGCCAGTACTTTGCGCTGCGCGGCGTGGACTCCGCGCCGGCGCTCCAGCGTTTTCTCTTCGACCGCTCGCCGAGACTCGCAGGCTCCATTCCGGTCCTGAGCCGGTTCCTTCGCTTCGCCTTCGCCACGAACGGACCCACCAGTGAAGAGGAGCTCTGGGAGGTTCTGGATCAGGTGGTCGCGTTCATCGCCGAGGAGCGTCCCCTGGTGTTCGTGCTCGAAGACTTGCAGTGGGCCGACGAGGGAACGGTGCGGCTCTTCCACTTCATCGCGCGGCGCGTCGGCGGACGCCGCGTGCTCCTCGTCGGGACCTACCGGCCGGAGGAAACGACGTCGGACGCGGGAGGGCGGCAGCACGCCCTTCCGGAGGTCCTACAGCTCCTGGGACGCGAGGAGCGCTTCGAGCGGATCGAGCTCCAGCGGCTGAGCCGCGAGGAGGTGATGGAGGTCCTGAGGCGCCTCTACCCCGGAGCCCAGTGGGGAGAGGAGTTCGGCACGCTCCTCTACCGCGAGGCGGAGGGGAATCCCTTCTTCATGGTGGAGATCCTGAAATTGCTCACCGCCGAGAAGGTGCTCGCGAAACACGAGGACACCTGGATCCTGGCGACGACCGTGGACAGGATTTCGGTCCCCGAGAAGGTCTATGACGTCGTGATGCGCCGCCTGAGCCGGCTCGGCGCGCGGGAGCGGGAGATCTTGGAGCTGGGCGCCGTCGAGGGGGACATCTTCCACTCCGGCACCATCCTTCGCGGACTCGGGATCGAGCGCATGCAGCTCTTGAAGACGCTCCAGTTCCTGGAGCAGATCCATCATCTCATCCACGCCGCTGGGCCCCAGTACCACTTCGACCATTCCAAGATCCGCGAGATCCTCTACGACAGCATTCCTCCCGAGCTTCGGATCGAGTACCACACGGTGGTGGGGCAGTTCCTCGCGGAGAGCTTCGGCGAGTCGGAGGAGCACGCCAGCGTCATCGCGTACAACCTGCTCGCGGCCGGGCTCAAATCGGAGGCGCTTCCGTTTCTCATCCTGTCGGCGACCGCGGCCGCGCGTCTCTTCGCGCACGCCGACGCCATCCGTTATCTGGAGAGGGCGGAGAGCCTCCTGCACGACCTTCACCCCAACCATCCGCCGGCGGAGCGCGTCCGGCAGCTGGTGGAGATCCGCAAGCGCCGCGGGGACTATGAGTACGCGGCAGGGAGATACCGGGCCGCGCTCGTGAGCTACGAGGTGGCACTGGATCTCACGCGCGCGGCGCCCGAGGCGGACCTGGTCCGCTCGATCGGCCGCATGCACTATCTCCTGGGACACCCCGCCGAGGCCCAGCAGAGTTACGACGACGCGCTCTCCAGATACCAGACGCTCCTCGAGGAAGCCCGGGCGTCCGGGGACGAATCCCGGCTCAACACCGCTCTCCGGGAGCTGGGGAAGCTTCACTTCTTCAAAGGCGACATGGAGAACGCGGAGCGGTTCCTGCGCGAGGCCATCGCGATGGCCGAGACCCGCGGCGACGAGCGGCTCCGCACCGCCGCGCTCAACAACCTGAGCGGGATCCACTACGTCCGCGGCGATCTGGACGAGGCCTTCGCGTGCCACCGGACCTGTCTCGGCATCCGCCAGAGGCTGGGAGACGAGGCGGGGCTGGCGCAGACGCACAAGAACATGGGAATCCTCCACTACCGGCTCGGCGAGTCCCAGGAGGCCGAGAGCCACCTGAGCGAGGCGCTCGCGCTCTACCGGAAAGGGGTGGACCGTCGCGGAGAGGCGGTGACCCTGAGGCATCTGGGAAATCTCCATTATCAGGAGGGGGACCATGTCGGAGCGCAGCGCCACTGGGAGGCGTCGCTCTCCCTCTGCCGCGGGCTGGGCAACATGGAGGACCTCTGCTCCTGCCTGATGAACCTCGGGCTCGTGCGGTTCGAGCAGGGGCACTATGCGAGCGCGGAGCGGCTCTACCGCGAGTCCCTGGAGATCCGCTCTTCCCAAGGGTTGCGGACTCTTTTCTTGGCTTTGCTCCACGACAACCTGGCGGAGCTGTACCTCGACCTGCATCAGGTCGAGCGGGCCGAGGAAGAGGTGCGTCTGGCGGAGCAGATCGCCGTCGCTCTGGACAGCGCTCCCGTGCTGGCGGAGGTGCACGCGAAGCGCGCGTTGATCTCCGCATCGCGCGGAGATCTGGACGCGGCGCGCGAGCATGCACGGCTGGCCATTTCGTTCGGGGAGCCCACGGGCAACGTGGAGAGCCTGATCGAGGGGCTCATCGCTTCCGCCGAGGTCGAGCTCGCCGCGGGTAACCATGGGGAGGCGAAGCGCGCGTCGCGCCAGGCGAGAGACATCGCCCGGTGGTCCAAGATGGCGCACTTCGAGCTTCGAGCCGCGCTGACCGCCGCCCGCGCGGCCTGCGCCGAGGGGACGGGTAAAGACTCGCTGGAGGAGCTGGGAGAGGTGGTGCGGCGCGCGAACGAGCGCGGATTCCGTCCGCTCGCCGCGCGGGGCCAGAACCTGATCGGCGAGATCCTCGCGCGCTCCGGCAAGGCGGACGCCGCGGCCGAGGAGTTCACGCTCGCCGCGGATCAGATGAAGGAGATCCTGGGATCCCTCAGCGAAGAAGACCGCCGCTCCCTGGTGCACCACCCCGACTGGAAGCAGCTGATCGGGAACCTGCTCGACACGCTCGTCCAAGTGGGACGCCGCGAGGAAGCGCTGGGCTATCTGGTGGCGTTCGGCGCGGCGAGCTGCGAGCTCGTCCCCGCCGCGGAATCGCCGGCAGCCGTGCTGGCGCCGGCGGCCAGCTAGCTAGCGCGACCGCCACGGGAAGAGCGACACCCCCACGCCGGCCACGAGGCGGTTCGAGCTGGCCCCGAATTCCCCCTGCGCATTGCTCTCGTGCTGATATCCGAGGCTGGCGTTGACCGAGGCCGAGGAGCCCACGAGCACGCGCATGCCGCCCGTGAGCACAGGGGCGAGCACCGCCGTATTGTTGAACGAGAAACCGTCGTAGAAGAGCGCGCCGAATCCCACGCTCGCGAACGGGATGAACCCTCCCTGCGGTGAGAAGTTGTAGGTCAGCCCCGCCGTCGCGCCGAGCGCGGTATTGCTCACTCCATTCTGCGATTCGTGCCGCGTCATGAACCCGCCCGTCACCTCGTAGTGATCGGAGACGCAGTAGCCGAGCGTCGGCGTGATCTCGAGCTTGGTGAACGTGTCCACGTTCCCATAGCCCTGGCGCTTCATGTTCCAGTGGGTGTAGGTGACCGACGGGGAGAACTCAATCGTACCCGCGGGAACCGAACGGTACACCTTCGTTCGCGAGACGCTCTGCGCGCCGTCCGCGAAATGCGGCCCCGACAGGAGTGCAGCGGCGCATACCGGCACGAGCGCCGCCCGGAACCATGGAGTGTTCATGGCAAGGCTCCTTCCCGTTGTCGACTTCGATTCAAGTGAAGTGTGAAGGGCGGCGACCCCGACCTGGCCGTTTCCCCAAAGCTCTGACTTAGCAACTTCCGAGCCCCGGATTCTGGCCCGACTCTTGCGGCCTCGTTACCGGGATTCCTACCCGCCCATCGACGCTCGGGGGAGTATCGATGCCGCATCCACAGAAACGCAATGAAGATGAAGCCGCCCCGCCGCCGCGGGAGGTACGCCGCGCGGTGCGGACCGCCGTCGCATCGTGCCGGAGTGCGCGGTGGCGGAATGCCGCCATCGTTGCGATTTGCGTGCTCGCGATGCACGGACTGGGCTGCGAGAAGCTCCTCACCACGAAGCCCGATCCCGGCGGGCGCTTCGACACGCCGCTGCCGGGGCTGGGCAACGGGGAGCTCGGAGATTTCCAGGCGGGCCATACCCAGTTCCGGAAAGCGTTCTCGATCGCGCAGGGACTGGGTCCCATCTTCAACAACGTGTCCTGCGCCTCGTGCCACAGCGGCGACGGACGCGGGCGGCCCGAGAACATCCTGACGCGCTTCAGCCGCGGCACCGATCTCGCGATGGACGTCGGCGGTCCGCAGATCCAGAGCCGGGCCATTCCCGGGGCGGAGCCGGAGCGGCTCCCTGCAGGCGTGGACGTTTCCTACCGCATGCCCCCTCCCGTGTTCGGCGTGGGGCTGATCGAGGCGATCACGGATTCCTCGATCCTGGCCCACGAGGATCCCTCCGACGCGAATGCCGACGGCATCTCCGGGCGCGCGAACATGGTCACGCCGGCCCCGTACGTTCCGGCGACGGAGCCCGGCGGCGGAGCGGGCCCGCGCGTGGGGCGGTTCGGGCGAAAGGCGCAGGTGTCCTCGCTCCTCCAGCAGACGGTCGAGGCCTACCATCAGGATATCGGGATGACTTCCTCGTATCGGCCCACCGAGAATTCGAATCCCCTCGCGGCGCATCCGGCGAGCGATCCGGCCCAGGATCCCGAGCTGAGCGATCGCGAGGTGGAGGTGGTGATGCAGTACATGAGGATGCTGGCACCCCCCGAGCCCGGCGCGGCGAGCGCTTCCCGCACGCGCGGGGCGACGCTCTTCAGTTCTACCCAGTGCTCCCGGTGCCACGTGCCCACGCTCCACACGGGAACGCACGAGATCGAGACCCTGGCCAATCGCGACGTGACGCTCTACTCCGACCTCCTCCTGCACGACCTGGGAGACGCGCTCGCCGACAACCGTCCGGATGGGAGCGCGGACGGGCGGGAATGGCGCACGGCTCCGCTCTGGGGGCTCCGCGTGGCGCGCGAATTCCTGAACGGGCAGCTCTTCCTCCTTCACGACGGCCGCGCGCGGAGCGTCGACCAGGCGATTCGTCTCCACGGCGGCGAGGCCACCGCGGCGCACGACGCGTACCTGGCCATGCCGGCCTCCGACCAGGCAGCGCTCGTGGACTTCGTGGAGTCCCGGTGATGCGCGCCGGGGCTTTCGGGGCCGCGGTTCTGGCGGCGCTGCTCGCAGCGGGTGCGCCATCCTGCGTCCTCGGCGCGGCGCTCCCCAGACCCGGTGCGACGGAACCGTCCCTGACCTCGCCGTACCACGGCACCCTCGAGGGGCTGGCGTTCGGCGGGCACGGGGAGCTGCGCTTCGCCGAGGACCGCGAGGCCGGCGTGTCCAACCCCGACTGGTTCTCGGTCGGCCGCGTGAACGGATTCGTCTTCGCGCGCGTGTCTCCGCGGATCGACCTCGGCCTGGCGGGCTCCTGGGATCGAGCGGTCGATCATTTCGTCATGGAGCGAATGGAGGGAGCCTTCCGGGTCCGCCGATTCACGCAGGCGCACGCGGGCATCTTCCTCGTCCCTCTGGGGAGCACCAATCTCGATCACGACGCCCCGGGATACGACTTCGCGGAGCGCTCCCTCGTGGCGACGCAGCTGATCGGTGTGCCTCATGCGCAGCTGGGCGCGGGCGTTCGCAACCTCGCCCGCGCGGGACCGGCCTCGCAGCTTCTCTGGGAGGTGGACCTGGTCACCGGGTACGACGATGGAATCATCACCGAGTCCCCGGGCGGCACGCGGATTCCCAGCGGGCGGAACAACTACGGCGACAAGAACGGAATGCCCGCGGTTGCCTGGCGCGTGGCGGTCCGTTCCCGGGGCAAGGAGCTCGGGCTGGCCGCGCAGAGCGGGCAATACAATCGCACCCAGGAGGGCGGCGTGCGGGTCGACGACCCGCGCTGGGCGCACGTGCTGGTCGCGGACGGACGCACGGCCTGGGCGGGATTCCGGCTCTTCTCGGAGGCCGCGTACGCGTCCATCGACGTGCCGCCCGGGCTTCGGGATCTCTTCGCGCAACACCAGTGGGGCGCCTCGGTGGAAGCGGTGCGGACGCTCCTCGATCCCTTGTTCGGGGGATGGCGGGGCTCCGCGGTGACGGCCGGAATTCGCGCTGACGCCGTGGACTTCGACCGCTCGGTGCAGGGGGATTCCCGGATGCGGCTCTCCGCCTCCCTGAATCTCCACTCGCGGCCCCTGGCCGTGACCCGGTTCGGCTGGTACTACGAGATCCGCCGCGACCGGTTCAACAACTCGACACCCCTGGCGGGGCTCACCCTCACGGCGGCCACCTACTTCTAGCTCGAGCTGCGGCGAGAGCTTCGTGTCCTCACCCCGGCGCAGGCTGTATCATGTCTGCCGCCATGGCCGATTTCGCCGCGATCGACCGCTACCTGGAAGACCATCTCGACGAGAGCCTGGCCGAGCTGACCCGCTACGCATCCCAGCCCAGCGTCGCGGCCCAGAACCTCGGCATGGAGGAGTGCGCCCGGCTCGTCTCCGAGATGCTCCGCGCGCGCGGGTTCTCGGTGGAGGTCGTTCCCGCCGAGGGATACCCGGTCGTGATCGCCGAGCGCCAAGGCCAGAGCGAGAAGACGCTCCTCATCTACAACCACTACGACGTGCAGCCGCCGGAGCCGCTCGAGCTCTGGACCAGCCCTCCCTTCGCTCCCGCGCGCCGTGACGGACGCCTCTTTGGCCGCGGCGTGAGCGACGACAAGGGGCACCTCACGGCGCGGCTGCTCGCGCTCGATGCGCTCCTCGAGCAGGCGGGCCGTCTTCCGTGCCGCATCAAGTTCGTGATCGAAGGGGAGGAGGAGATCGGGAGCGTTCACCTGCCCGGCTTCGTGCGAAAGAACCGGGAGCGGCTTCGCGGGGACGCCTGCCTCTGGGAATTCGGCTACGTGGATCATCACGAGGTGCCCCTCCAGTACGCGGGCCTTCGCGGCATCTGCTACGTGGAGCTCTCCGTGAAGTGCCTCTCCCGCGACGTGCATTCGGGGGTCGGAGGCTCGATCTTCCCCAACGCCGCCTGGCGCCTCACCTGGGCGCTGGCGAGCCTCAAGGGCAAGGACGAGCGCATCCGGATCCCCGGCTTCTACGACCCGGTCCTTCCCCCCACCGCGCGGGACCGGGAGCTCATGGCGGAAGCCCCCGACATGGCCCAGGACTACCGCGAACGGTACGGAGTGAAGGAGTATCTCCGGGGTATGAAGGGGGGAGTGGAGCTCAAGATCGCCGAAGTGTTCGAGCCGACCTGCACTCTATGCGGGATTACCACCGGGTATCAGGGCCCGGGCAGCAAGACGGTGCTCCCGGCGGAGGCTTCCGCCAAGGTGGACTTTCGTCTCGTTCCCGACATGACTCCGGACCAGGTTCAGCGGCAGCTGAGGGCGCATCTCGACGCGGAGGGTTTTGCCGACGTTAAGATTCGTTTTCTGGGTGGAAACCCGGCGGGGAGGACCGATCCCGACCACCCGTTCCTTCGTCTCGTCGCGGAGACCGCGCGCCCGGTGTACGGGATGGCGATGACGATCGTGCCCATGGTCGGAGGCTCCGGACCGAACCATTCCTTCATCCAGGAGCTGGGTGTTCCCGTGGCTACGGCCGGATTCGGCAACCCGGATACGCGCGCGCACGCGCCGGACGAGAATCTGCGCATCGACCTGTATCTCAAACACGCGAAGCACGTCGCGCGGATGATCCACGCGTTCGCCGAGGGGGCGTGACCCGGCGCGAAGGGAAGCGGCAGTCATGAAAGTCCTGGTCATCGAAGACAGCGGTCCGACGCGCGATCTCCTGGTGCGCGCGCTTCGCTCGGAGCAGATCACGGTGGAGACCTCCTCGAGGCTCTCGACCGGACTGCGCCAGGCGCTGACCGGGCGCCACGACGTGATCGTCCTCGATCTCATGCTCCCGGATGGCGACGGGCTCGACCTCTGCAAGCGGCTGCGCCAGGAAGGGGTCCTGACACCGGTGCTCTGTCTCACGGCGCGCGGCGACGTCGCCGACCGCATCCAGGGCCTGGACGCGGGCGCCGACGACTACATGAAGAAGCCGTTCGCGCTGGCCGAGCTCCGGGCCAGGATCCGCGCGCTGGCCAGACGGCAGGGCCTGACCGCGCCGGCGCGCGTCGCGGCCGGAGCTCTCGTGATGGATTTCACCGCGCGAAAGCTCCACCGCCGCGGCGAGGAGGTGCCGCTCACCGCGCGTGAGTGGGCCGTATTGGAAGCGCTCGTCGCGAAGCAGGGAAGAGTCGTGGGCCGTACGGATCTTCTCGAGAACGTATGGCACGCGGCCGGGCGTCACGAATCCGACAGTCTCGACGTCATCCTGAGCCGCCTTCGCCGCAAGCTGGGCGGTGACGGAGAGGGGTGCGCGATCCGGACGATTCGCGGCGAGGGCTTCGTCTTCGAGGTCACCCCCTGACTCCTCATTCGCTCGAGCAACGGCTCGCGCGGATCCAGCAGCTCCTCGCACTCGGGCTGATCCTCCTCTTCGCGGGCTTCAGCATCTGGATCTCTGGCCGGACCCTCGAGCGCCAGGAGTCGACGTTCCTCCTCGACTCGGCGACCCAGATGGCGAGAAGCATCACGGTCGAGCGGCGTGACACGCCGGATCTCTCCTCGGCGGCGGAAGCGGCGCTCGAGGAGGATGCCCCCATCGGGGTCTACATCCGGGTGTTCGATGCCAAGGGAGCCGAGATCCTGTCGACCCCCGGACAGGGAGCGCCCCACGAGCACCGGCGCGAAATCCGTCTCCCCCTGGAAGGAGGAGGCTCGATCGTGGCCTCGATGTCCGACGAGCCGCGGCGGCGCGCGGTCCTCGCGATGATCCTGGCGCTCGCGATGACCGCCCTCCCGCTCCTCCTCGTCGTCAGCGCGTCCAGCCGGGTGATCGCGCGCCGCGCCCTGCGCCCCCTGTCGCGCATCGCCTCGCAGGCGGAGGACACGTCCTGGGACGGCGAGGTGCGCCGCTTCAGCAGCGATGCCGATCCCCAGGAGATCAGCGTGCTCGCCGGATCGTTCGACCGGCTCCTCGAGCGCTTGAACGAGATCCTCCGGGCGGAGCGGAACTTCACGCAGGACGCGGCGCACGAGCTGCGGACGCCGCTGACGGTGCTCTGCGGCGAGATCGAGTACGCGGTCCAGGATCCCTCCATCCCACCGCACATCCGCGACGGCCTGGACCGCGCCCTGCAGCAGGCGCGCGCCATGTCCGATCTCGTGGAGGCGCTCCTGCTCCTCCTTCGTGGATCGGATCCCGAATCGAGCGTGCGGGGTGAGCTGGGCCAGCCGGTGAACCTGAGCGATCTGGTCCGCGATCTGGACCGCGAATTTCGTGAAGCGGAACGGAAGCGCGCCGGGGACTTCGCGGTGGCGGCGGAAGACGAGGTCCTGGTGCGCGGCCACGCGACGCTTCTCGCGTCGGCGATCCGGAATCTCCTCTCGAACGCGTTCAAGTTCACCGCTCCGGGCCAGAGCATCCGGGTACGCGTGTTCAACGGGTCCGGGCGCGGCACCGTCGTGGTGGAAGATGCCGGACCCGGAATCGCGAGCGCGGACCGCGAGCGCGTCTTCGATCCCTTTTTCCGGAGTGCCGAGGCCCGGGCCGGGCACGAGGGGTTCGGTCTCGGGCTCCCGATCCTCCGGCGGGTCGCGCGCGCCCATGGAGGGGACGTCCTCGTCTCTTCCTCCACCCTGGGCGGCGCCCGCTTCGAGCTGTTCATTCCCACCTGGCTCTCCCCATCGTGAGTGCGGGCGTGGGTGCGGTAGGAAGCGCGGCTCCCCATGGTTCAGACTCCATTCAATCCCCGTGCCGAAACAATGAGGTGATGATGAGACGGATCGCCGTGCTACATATGGAGGTAATGATGAAACGCGCTGTGACCCTGCTGGCAGTCGGCTCGGCGGTGATCCTGATCGGATCGCCGGCCTGGGCGGGTCAACCCCTGGAAACCGAATCGACGCACATGTTGGGCAAGGGTAGGTTCGAGCTCGAAGCAGGGTTCGAGCACCAGAGGTCGGGGGACGGTACGGAAACCGCCACGCCGCTCGCCATCGAGTACGGGATCACGAACCGTCTCGAGCTCCTGGTCGAGCCGGTCCCGTACAACCGGATCCACGACACGAGAGCGGTCTCGCAGAGCGGTTTCGGGGACGTCGAGGTGACGGCCACGATGCTCCTGCGCGAGGGGAGGAAGGGGTCCCCCAGCCTGGCGCTCGCGGGCGAGGTCAAGGTCCCGACCGCGAAGAATCTACGCATCGGCTCCGGGGAGACCGACTACAGTGTCTACGTCATCGGGGGCAAGCGCTCCGGGCGCTGGGACACGCAGGTCAACCTCGGCTACACCGTCGTGGGCGCGCCGTCGGGCGTGCAGGTCAACAACATGGAGAACTTCGCGGTTTCCGAGGAATTCCAGTGGAAGGAACGGTGGCAGCTGGTCGGGGAGGTGTTCGGTCATACCGCCGCGCAGAGCACCGGGGAAGGCACGGCCACCCCGGGGGTCCCGGGCACGACCGAAATCGGCGGCGCCGAGATCGTGGGCACCCTGGGCGCGCGCTATCTCTCCCTCGACGGGCTCGCCTACTCGATCGGCCTGAGCCTGGACAACAACGCAGCCTTCCTCATCCATCCGGGGATCACCCTCCGGTGGTGATCCCATGTGCGGCATAGCCGGCTTCTGCGGCTTCGGCCCGCACCGTTCCGATTCCGAGACCATCCTCCATGGCATGAACAAGGCGCTGGCCCATCGCGGGCCCGACGGTCAGAGAACGTACGGTCGTGAGGGAATCGGACTCGCGCACACCCGGCTCGCGGTGGTGGATCTGGAGGGGGGCGCGCAGCCCTTCGTGAGCGAGGACGGCCACACCGTCCTCGTCCTGAACGGCGAGATCTACAACCACAACGAGCTTCGCGACGAGTTGATCGCGGAAGGACACCGCTTCCGCACCCGGAGCGACACCGAAGTGCTCCTCCAGCTCTACCATTCGATGGGGCAGCGCTGCGTATCGCGGCTTCGCGGCATGTTCGCCTTCGCGCTCTGGGACCAGCGCGAGCGCCGTTTGTGGCTGGTCCGCGACCGGCTCGGCATCAAGCCGCTCTACTATTTCTGGAATGGAGAGACGTTCGTCTTCGGCTCGGAGCCCAAGGCAATCCTGTGTCATCCCTCCGTCTCGCGCGGTGTGGACGAGCGCGGCGTCGAGGATTTCCTCACGTTTGGATACGTCCCGTCGCCGCGCACGATCTTCCAGGGCATCTCCAAGCTCGAAGCAGGGCACATGCTCTTCGTCACGGAGCGCGGCCTCGTCCGGACGCAGTACTGGGACCTGGATTTTTCCGCCGACGCGAGCGCGGCCGAATCGATCGTCCCGACACTCCGCCGCGCCCTGGGCGAGGCGGTGGCGGGGCAGCTCGGCTCGGATGTTCCGGTGGGGACTCTGCTCTCCGGTGGCATGGATTCGACCGCCGTCCTCGGGTTCATGGCGCAGCGCATGGGAGGATCGATTCCCTCGTTCACCGCGAGCTTCCCCGACACACGCGATGAGGACCGTACCTACGCCAAGCTGGCCGCGGAGCATTACGGGTCCGGCTGGCACGACATTCCGGTCGCGGAGCCGACCGGCGATCTGCTCGACAGGATGGCATGGCACTACGACGAGCCCTTCGCCGATCCCTCCGCGGTTCCCACCTTCGTGCTCTGCGAGAAGACGCGGAAGCATGTCACGGTGTGTCTTTCGGGGGACGGAGGCGACGAGAGCTTTGGAGGGTACCGGCGCTACCGCGAGAACGAGACGCGCCTCGCGATCCGCCGGCTCGTGCCCCGGGAGCAGGCGTCCACCTTGCTCGCCGCGGCCGGCAGGATGGCGCCGGCCGGCAAGTGGCTTCCCAAGCCGCTCCGGCTCGGGCCGCTCTTCCGGAGCGCCGCTCAGGAGCCGATCGCGGCCTATGCTTCCGAGATGTCGATCTGCGGTCCCGCGCTGAAAGAGACCCTGTACCGTGACGCGTTCCGGTCGGCTCTCGACGGATACGATGCGCGCTCCACGATCCTGGCAACCTTCGAAAGACGGGATGGCTGGGATTCGACGTCACGTCTCCAGTACACCGATTTCAAGACCTACCTCGCCGATGGAATCCTCACCAAGGTGGATCGCGCCAGCATGGCGCACGGCCTCGAAGTCCGCGTTCCTCTCCTGGACCAACCGCTGGTCGAGCTCATCGCCCGGATGCCCTCCTCGTCCAAGGTCGCCTGGGGCCGCGGCAAGCGGCTACTGAAACGGACGCTTCGCGGGCTCGTGCCTTCCCCGATTCTCGATCGCCGCAAACGTGGATTCACTCCGCCCCTCAACCGCTGGCTCGAAGGCGGCGTCGGCCAGATCTTCGAGCGGCGGGTCCTCGCGCGGGATCCCTTCGTCTCCCGATTCCTGGACACGGACGCGGTCCGGAGGCTCTGGACCGATCACCGCGCGGGCACCCATGACAGGGCCCAGCTGATCTGGTCCATCCTCGTTTTGGAGACGTGGGGTCGCCGGTTTCTGTAACATTGATGGAATGAGGTGGATCGGGGGTCTCCTCTTCGTCCTTTGTCTCGGCGCTGCTGTGCGCGCGCCGGAGGCCATGGGCGCGTCGGTTACGGCGGACACGCTCAGCGTGGAGGCCGTCGTGGAGCTGGCCCGCCATCGCGCTCCCGCGGTCCTGGCCGCCGAGCTGGACCGCCAGGCCGCGGCACTGGAATCCTCCGCCGTTGCCCGGAACCGGAGGCCCGATCTCGCCCTGGCGGGGCGGGCGCTCGTCGCGCCGAAAGGCTTCTACGATCCGGCGATCACCAACCTCGGCGAATACGAAGCGAAGGTCGTGCTGGACTGGGCCCTGGCGGATGGGGGGCTGCGCGCGCGGGCGCGCGCCCGGAGCGCGCTCGACCTGGCGCAGGCGAAGCTCGAAGCCGCCGTGCAGGGGCGCGACGTGGGGCTCCAGGGCGCGGACCTCGCCATCACGCTGCTTCGTCTCCGAGAGGTCGAATTCGCTCAGATCGAGGCCGTCGACTGGATCGACCGCCTGGCGCTCCTGATGCGCGGCGCGGTGCGGGCGGGAGTCCGGAGCACCACCGATTCCGTGCGCGTCGCGCTGGAGCGGAACAGCGCGGCGGCGGCTCTGGAGAAGACCGAGTTCGACGAGCGCACCGCGGAGATCGACCTCATGGCACTGATGGGACTCGAACCCGACTCCACCTTCGAGATTCGGTCGGGGTTCCCGGACCGGCCGCCGAACACGGAGGACTCGATTCGGATCATGGCAAGCGTGTCACGCCAGCCCGAGATCGGGATCGCCCGGATCGCCGAGGAGCGGGCGCGCCTGGACATCCTCGAGGCGAAGCGGACCACCGCCCCAACGGTGGACCTTTCGCTGGACGCGGGGCTCGCCGGAACCGACCTCACGCATACCGTGCCTCCGGACCTGCTCGCGGAGGATCCCAATGCCACCCTGGCCGACCGGCTGCGGAGGGACCTCGGGGCCTCGGCGACGATCAACGTACGTGCACCGATCCGCGGAAGCGCGGCGCGCCTCTCCACGCAGTCCAAGGCGATCGCGCTGCGAGCGGCGGGTCTCAAGAGCGGAGGCCAGAGGGTCACGCAGCAGAGGATCGCGCTCGAGATCCTGACGCGCTGGAGATCGGCGTACACCCGGCTGGTGGTGGCGCGCGAAGCCACCATCGGCGCGGAGCGGAATCTCCTCCGCGTCAAGAGCCTCTACAGCGGGGGTGCGATCCTTCTCCTGGATCTTCTCGATGCCCGGCGCCTGTACCAGGACGCGGTGGAGCGGCACGCGGATGCATTGCAAGAAAGCCGCAGCGCTCAGTTCCGCGC
>Ga0137397_10000985_pt1 | contig 19835 bp, 18 predicted proteins | sample czorhiz116metaG_FD_106658 | JGI IMG/M metagenome (GOLD analysis project Ga0137397, IMG submission 106658) | Vadose zone soil microbial communities from Angelo Coast Range Reserve, California, USA - czorhiz1.16 metaG | ecosystem: Environmental > Terrestrial > Soil > Vadose zone | place: USA... | reverse complement strand
GGCGGGCGCGTCCCTGGCGCATCGCCTTCTTCGCGGACTTGATTCTCGGCACTCGAGGCCTCCTCGTGAGGCGCGGAAGATAGAGGGTAAGTGCAGGTCGGTCAAGGCGCTACGCCGTTGACCGGGCCCCCGCCGGCTCGTTATCTTAGGCGGTCACCGACCCCCGAGCCCGAGCTATCTCGTTCGAATTCTTCATCTGGGCACCGGTGCTTCTGTTCTCCATGGTGGCCCACGAATACGCCCACGCCGAAGCCGCCTACCGGCAGGGCGATGACACCGCCTACATGCTGGGGCGGCTGACGCTCAATCCCCTGAAGCACATCGATCCCCTCATGACGGTGATCGTCCCGTTCCTGTTGTGGAGAATGGGCGCGCCACCCTTCGGGGCCGCGAAGCCGGTCCCGGTCAATCCTCGCAAGTACCGGGAATACCGCCGGGGCGACATCATCGTCTCGCTCGCGGGGATCACCGTGAATCTGGGGCTGTTCGTCGCGTGCACGATACTGTTCGCGCTCGTCGGCGTGGTTGGGAGTGCCATCCCTTCGCTGACCACGACCTTCGAGATCGTGCAGCGCATGCTGTGGTGGGGGATGTGGCTCAACGTCGTGCTCGCGTTCTTCAACCTGATCCCCGTCCCACCGTTGGACGGGAGCCACGTCTTTTATCACCTCCTGCCACCGGGCGCGGGGTTGAAGTACCGGCAACTCCAGGGTCTCGGCTTCATCCCGGTGATGCTGCTGGTGTGGGTATTCCCGGGGGTGCTGCAGGTGCTGCTCTGGCCCGCCTATCACCTCATGGGTTTCGGACTCTTGCTGGTGCGCGGGTTCGCCGTGTCTCCGGGAGCCTTTCCGACGTGAGCGCGCCGACCAACCCCGTGACTCAGGACTCGGCCGGCTTCGTCGTCGAGCTCGAGCAGTTTTCGGGCCCCTTGGATCTGTTGCTGCACCTGATCCGCGAGGACGAGGTCGACATCACCGACCTGCCGATCGCGAAGATCGCCGATCAGTTCCTGGCGGTCATCAGCGATTTGGGGTTGAACCAGGCGGCGGACTACCTCGAGATGGCCGCCCGGCTGCTGCGGATCAAGGCGCAGATGTTGTTACCGCGGCGCCTGGGCGACGACGAGTGGGAAGATCCACGCGCCGAGCTGGTGCGCCGGCTGCTCGAGTACCAGCAGATCCGCGAGCTGGTGGAGTGGCTGGGGGCAGCGGCGGCGCGCCGGGCCGAGCAGTTCGGGCGTGGCTACTCTCCCGAGCCGCCCGCCCCGCCGCCGGCGCCGCTCGTGATCGACCTGAACGATCTGCTGGCGGCCGCGGAGCGGGTGATCGCGCTCATTCCCGAGCCGGTGCTGCACCGCGTGGTCCCGCGGCCGCTCGACGTGGAGGGTGCGACCGAGCGCATTGAGGCGCTGCTCGCCGCGCGGGCGGCGTTCGGGTGGGGCGACGTCGTGGGGGCGCGTCCCTCAATCGTGGACGTCCTGTCCGCGTTCATCGCCTTGCTGGAGCTCGCCAAGCGCGGCTCCCTGCACGTTCACCAGGAGGGGCCGTTCGCCCCGATTGAGGTCCGTCGTGAATCCCCTCGCGCAGCTCATTGAGGCGGCGCTGTTCGCGTCGGCGCGACCGCTCACGGTCGAGGAGCTCGCGACCCTCGACCCGCAGGCGGGCGCGGCGGCCGTGCGCGGCGCCCTGGCCGAGCTCCGGGACGCGTTCGCGACGGGCGACCACGGGGTCGAGCTGATCGAGATCGCGCAAGGGTGGCAGTTCCTGACGCGGCGTGAGTACGCGGAGGCGATCGATCGCGCGCAGTTCGCGCTGCGTCCGCGGCGCCTCAGCCCGGCAGCGCTCGAGACGCTCGCCATCATCGCGTACCGGCAGCCCGTGGGACGGCTCGAGGTGGATGAAATCCGGGGCGTGGATTCGGGCGCCGTGATCGAGAAGCTGGGCGAGCGCGGACTGGTGGAGATCGTAAGCCGGGGGGAAGGGCTGGGGCGGCCGCTGCTGTACGGCACCACGCCGCAGTTCCTGGAGATCCTCGGCCTCAAGGACCTGGACGAGCTTCCGCGGCTGGAAGAGCTGTCGGTGGCGCTCCGGCCGCCCGCGCCCGCCGAACCCGAATGACGCTGATGCGCCTGCAGCGCGCCCTGGCGCGTGCGGGCGTGACCTCCCGCCGCAAGGCGGAGGACCTGATCCGCGCCGGTCGCGTGCGCGTAGACGGCGCGGTGGCCACGATCGGCATGAGCGTGGATCCGGCACGGCAGCGCGTGACCGTGGACGGCCGCGCCGTGCGGGCGGCTGGGCCCGTCACCTGGCTCGCGCTCAACAAGCCGGTCGGCTATGTGGTGAGCCGCGGCGATCCGGAGGGACGAGAGACCGTCTACAGGCTCCTCCCCAACGTACCCGGGCTCACGTACGTTGGACGATTGGACGTGATGACGTCCGGGCTGCTGCTCTTCACCACGGACGGCGCGGCGGCGCATCGACTGATGCACCCGCGGTACGCCGTACCCCGCACCTACTGGCTGCGGGTCCACGGCCACGGCGCGGCCGAGGTGCGCGCCGCCCTCGCGAGCCCACCGGCGATCGACGGTCGCCCGGTGCGGGTCGTGGACTTCCGGGTGCGCCCCGTGGAGCGCAGCATCGAGGTCGAGGTCACCCTCGCGGAAGGCCGCCAGCGTATCGTGCGGCGGCTCGCGGAGGCCCTGGGACTCAAGGTCGAGTGGCTGCACCGCGTTTCCTACGGGCCGGTCCGGCTCGGGAGGCTGGCCGAAGGCAAATACCGGCGGCTCGCCGCGCACGAAGTTGAGGCCATCGAGCAACTGAACAAGGGAGAGCGGGTCAAGCGCTAGCTCATGTCAGCCGAGACCGCAGGAGTCGAGCGCGCCCTCGGCGCCATCGGGACGACGTTCCGCCTGATGCGGCTCTACCCACCCACGCACCCGGCGGTGGTCGAGGCCTTGCGGCAGATCGGCGAGGCGCTGCCGGCGCTCGCCGCGCTCGGCACCGTGGAGTGGAAAGTGGGCGTCACCGGCCTGCACTGGCACGGCCAGCACCTGCTGCCGCGCAACGCTCAGATCGCCGAGCTCGCCGGCCTGCTGTATGCGCGGGGTGTGCGGGCGGCGACACTCAATCCCGGCATGGTGGCGGAGCACGTGCTGGCGCTGTTTCAAGTGGCCACCGGTACCGTCCCGCCCGATGATGGGGCGCTGGGGCGCATCACACTGACCCTGGGACGCCGCACCTCCGCCAGGCTCGAGAAACTGCGCACGCCGACGCCGGGGGCGGGTGCGCCGGCGATTCCGGAGCCGTCGGCCGCACCGAGTCCCGCGACCGCCGCCACGACGGAGCAGTCGACGGCCGCGGCAGCGGACACGCTGATGGTGGGAAAACGCGCCAGCGCCGCGTTCCGGCCCGATGTCCTGCCGGTCGATGTAGAAGTGAAGCGGGCCGTAGCCGCGCTCGGCAACGCCACTACGCCCGAGGAGCAGTCCGCCGCGGTTGACAGGCTCGCCGCGCTCGCTCCCCAGTTGTTGGGGCTGCACGATGTGGCCATTGTGGCGGACGCGATTGCGGCGCTCGACCGCCTGCTGCCGACGGCAAAGGATCCGAAGCTGGCGGAGGCGATCGACCAGGCGGCGCTCGCGCTCTCGGAGCGCGCCTTGGTGGAGCGCTTGGTGCACCGGCTCGGGGAGTCGCGCGTGCCGCCCGAGGAGCGGGAGGCGCTGGTGGCGGCCGTGGCCGCGTTGGCGTCGCTTTCCATGGGGCTCGTCCTGGACGCGTTCATCGCGGCACCGGTGGATCTGCGTGCCCCGTACCGGGGAGCCGTGCGCAAGGCGGCGGATCGGGCCCTCGAGCCGCTCCAGGGCAAGCTCGCGGACCAGGATCCCCAGGTGGTCGCGGCGGCGGCGGAGTTCGTGGGTCTGACGGGGAGCCCCCAGGCGGTGACGCTGCTGGTCCCGTTGCTGCGCCATCGGTCGGAGTTTGTACGGGAAGCGGCACTGCTCGGACTGGCCGAGGCTGGGGGGCGTGAGATCGCGCGGCCCGCGATGCCGGCGCTCAAGGACGAGAGCGTGACCGTCCGCGCGGCGGCGGTACGGGCCGTCGCGGCCGGGGGCGACCCGACATCCTCCACGGTGCTGATCCGCCGGGTGGAGCAGGAGCCCGACGAAGGGGTACAGGCGGAGTTGCTGCGGGCCATTGGCCGCCTCGGGGCGAGGGAGGCGCTGGACGTCCTCGCCCGGTACGCCGAGCCGGGGGGCATGATGCACCGGCGCAGCGCGACGGTGCGGGCGGCGGCGGTGGATGCCTTGCGGCACATCGCGCGCCCCGAAGCCCGGGGACTGTTGGAACTCTACAGCAAGGACAAGGAGCCGGCGGTGCGAAAAGCGGCGGAGGCGGGGCTGAAATGACCACCAAGGCGGCAAAGGCGACCGGCGACGCGGTGCTCAGCAAGGCGATCGCGAACGAGGTTGCGAAGCGGGTCGTGGCGCAGGACCTGATGGTCGAGCGCCTGCTCATCGGCTTGCTCACGGGGGGGCATGTGTTGCTCGAAGGCGTGCCGGGGCTCGCCAAAACGCTGGCGGTGCGCACGGTGGCCGAATGTCTCCGCATCGCGTTCTCCCGGATCCAGTTCACGCCGGATCTGCTGCCCGCCGACGTCATCGGGACCATGGTATTCGACCAGAAGACCCAGGAATTCTATCCGAAGAAGGGGCCGTTGTTCGCGAACTTGGTGCTCGCGGACGAGATCAACCGCGCCCCCGCCAAAGTGCAAGCGGCGCTGCTCGAGGCGATGCAGGAGAAGCAGGTGACGCTCGGCGGGGAGACGTTCTTTCTGGGCGAGCCGTTTCTCGTGCTCGCGACCCAGAACCCCATCGAGCAGGAGGGGACCTACCCGCTCCCCGAGGCACAGCTCGATCGCTTCATGCTGAAGGTGCGCGTCGGCTACCCGTCGCGCGACGCCGAGAAGGAGATTGTCGCGCGCATGGCATCGGGGCGGCCGATCGAAGTGCAGCGCGTGGCGGAGGCGGACGACATCCTCGCCGCGCGCAGCGCGATCGCGGAGCTGTTCATGGATCAGAAGGTGGTGGATTACATCGTGGACGTGGTCCGGGGGACCCGCGAGCCCCAGGCGATCGGCCTCCCGGAGCTGAAGCCGCTCATCGCGTTCGGTGCCAGCCCGCGGGCCTCGATCTACCTCGCGCAAGCCGCACGGGCGCATGCGTACCTGCGCGGCCGTTCCTACGTCGTGCCGGAGGACGTGAAGGCCATGGCCTTCGACGTGCTGCGGCACCGGGTACTCCTCACCTTCGAGGCGGAGGCCGAGGACATGGACTCGGACCGCGTCATCGGAAAGATCCTCGAGGCCGTGGGCGTGCCGTGAGGTACGAAGGTAAGGATCGTCGACGTCGCGAGAGCTCGCCGCTCCGTGCCCGCCGGCGTCTCGTCACTCCCGAAGTCCTGCGCCAGGTCAAGGGCATCGAGCTCCGCACACGCTCCTTGGTCAGCTCGCTCTTCACGGGCGAATACCGGTCGATGTTCCGTGGACAGGGCATCGAGTTCGCGGAGGTGCGCGAGTACCAGCAGGGAGACGACTTCCGGGCGATCGACTGGAACGTGTCGGCGCGGATGGGCCATCCGTTCGTGAAGACATACCACGAGGAGCGCGAGAATACGCTGCTGCTCGTGGTGGATCAGTCCGGCTCGTGCCAGTTCGGGCGGCCTTACACGAAGGCGGGCCTCGCGGTGGAGGTCGCGGCCGTGCTGGCCCTGGCGGCGGCGCGCCACAACGATCGGGTGGGCGCGCTGATGTTCGCCGACAAGGTCGAGTTGATCGTGCGACCCGCGAAGGGTCGGCCCCACGCGCTGCGCGTGATCCGCGACCTGGTGGCGTTCACGCCCCGCGGCCGCGGCACGAACCTGGGGGAAGCCCTGAGCTACGCGGCGAAGCTGCCGAAGCACCACGCCATCGTGGCCGTGCTGTCGGACTTCCGGGCCGAGGGCTGGGAGGTCCCGCTGGCGCAGCTGGCCGCGCGCCATGACGTCGTCGCCATCACCATCGACGACCCGCGCGAACGCGAGCTCCCCGACGCGGGCTGGGTCGACATGGAGGATGCCGAGACCGGCCAGCGGGTCCTCCTGGATACGAGCCACGGGGCGACGCGGACGCGCGTGGGCGTCGCGGCGGAGCGTCAGCTCCAGGAACGCACCCGGAAGCTGGTCCAGGCGGGTGTGGACCGCGTCGCGCTCCAGACCAACGTGCCGTACGGCGTGCTACTGCGCCGCGCCTTCGCCGAGCGCGCCCGCCGGCTGAAGCGATGAGGGCCCGACTCGTCTTGCTGGGCGTCGTGGCGGCGGGGCGTCTGGCAGCGGGGCAGGGGGGAGGGTGGTCGGCCAGTCCGGCCGCGCCCACCGTCGGCGACACCATCTGGCTCGAGCGCGCGCTCGCCGTCCCCAGCGGCTGGCAGGTCCGGGCCGGCAAGCTCGACGCGACGGAAGCCGTCGAGCCGCTCGCCGATCCCATGGTGCGCCGGAGCGCCGAAGGCTGGGTCGTCCGCTACGCCGTCGTCGCCTGGAAGCCCGGCGCTCACAAGCTGGCACTGCCCCCGTTGTGGCTCCTCGGTCCCGACGGGCGGGCGGACTCGACGGCCGGGGGCACGACGAGCTTCAGCGTGACGAGTGTGATCCCGGACTCGCTGCGCCAACCGAGTCCGCAGGGGCTGCTCGCGCCGCTGCGCACCGCGCATCGGAATTCCCTGCCGCCGCTCACCGCCCTGGCGCTGGCCGCGGGACTCCTCGCCGCGGGCGTGGCCGCGCGGCGGCGGCGACCCCGGGCCGTCGAGCCGGCACCTCCAGTTCCACTGGAACGTGAGGTCCCGGACACCCGGTGGCTCGCCGCCGGGGAGCCCAAAGCCGTCGCCGCGCGGGCGATCTGGCGGCTGCGGGCGGCGCTGGAGCGCGCGGTACCCGAGGCGCACCCGGCGCTCGACACGGCCGAGTGCCTGCAGGCCGTGGAGCGCGTGCGTCCCAACGCGCCGCTGCGGGAGCTGCGCGACCTGCTCGAGCAGCTCGACCGGGTCGCGTTCGCCTCCGCCCACGGGACCGATGTCGCCGCGCTGTCCGCCATGGCGCGCCGGCTCGCGCGGGAGCTGACGCCGTGAGCTTTGCCCGGCCGCTGCTGCTGCTCGCGCTCGCCCTGTTGCCGTTGTGGTGGTGGCTGCGCGCCAAGCGACTCGCCCGCCTGTCCGGTACCCGAATGAGCGACGTCCGGTCGGCGATGGGCGCGGCCGAGCGCCTGTGGGTCGCGCGCCTCCCCGTCACCCTGCGCAGCGCCTGCCTCGGCGCCTGGATCATCGCCGCCGCCGGCCCCCGGATCGGTGCCGCGCGCAGCGAAACGCGCAGTGAGGGGATCTCCATCGTGCTGGCCGTGGATATCTCGGGCAGCATGCAGGCGGAAGACTTCGCGCCCGCGAACCGCATCGACGTGGCCAAGCAGACCGCGATCGAGTTCGTGCGGGCCCGCACGTCGGACCGCATCGGCCTCGTCGCGTTTGCCGGGCAGGCGCTCACGCAGGTCCCCATCACGACCGACTACGCCGTGCTGGAGCAGGCGCTGCGCGAGCTGCACCCGGGGATGCTCGAGGACGGCACGGCGATCGGCACGGCGATCGGGACGGCGGCCAACCGGCTGCGGCGCGCACCGGGGAAGAGCAAGGTCCTCGTGTTGCTCACCGACGGCGTCAACAACAAGGGCACGGTGGACCCCCGCACCGCCGGGCAGGCGGCGGCGACGTTCGGCATCAAGATCTACGTGATCGGCGTCGGCACGCGCGGGCAGGCGCCCATGCCCACGGAATACGGGGCGGACGGCCAGCTGCGCTACGAGATGCGGCCCGTGGAGATCGACGAGGCGCTCATGACCGAGATCGCGTCGTTGACGGGGGGGCGCTACTACCGGGCCACCGACACCCAGTCGCTGCGGCACATCTTCGAGGAGATCAATCGCCTCGAGAAGGCCCCGGTGGAGCAAATCGTCTACCGCCGCTTCGACGAGGCCTACCGTGCGCCACTCGCCCTCGGCCTGGTAGCACTCGCACTCGAGATCGTGCTCGCCGGCACGTTCGCCATCCGGGTTCCGTGATGACGTTCGACGCCCCCGTCGTGCTCGCGCTCGCGCCGCTCATCGGCGGCGCCGTCTGGTTCGCCGCCGCCTGGGCGCGGCGCGTTCGCATCCGGCGGGCGGCGCTCTGGTCGCAGGAGACGGTGCGGCAGGCAGTCGCCGCGGGGCGCCTGGGGCCCACGGCGCTCGCGATCGCCGCATTCCTCGGCGTCGTCGCGCTCGCGGGGCCCCGCTGGGGAGAAGAGCGGATCGTCGCCGAGACGCGCGGCCTCTCCGTGGTGATCGCGGTCGATATCTCCCGCTCCATGCTCGCGGAGGATGCGACGCCGAACCGCTTGCGGCGCGCGATCCGGGAGGCGCGGCGGCTGGTCCAGGACTTGGACGGGGATCGGGTCGGGCTCATCGCGTTCGCCGGCTCGAGCTACATCATGTCGCCGCTCTCGATAGACGGGTCCGCGCTGACGCTCTACCTCGACGCGCTCGACCCGGACATGGCCTCCCAGGGAGGCACCGGGCTCGCTCCGGCGCTGCGCCAGGGTGCCGAGCTGCTGCAGGCGAGTTCCGAGCTCGCCGACCGCGTGCTCGTCGTGTTCACCGACGGCGAAGCGCACGACTCGCTGCCGCCGATCACCGCGCAAGCACAGCGCCTCAAGGCGGGCGGGATCCGCCTGATCCTCGTGGCCGAGGGCGGGCGCAGCGCGACGCGCATTCCCGTGCGGGACGACCGCGGCAGCTTGCTCGGCTATCAGAAGGATGAGGAGGGGCGTGTCATCCAGACCTCGAGACGGGACGACATGCTCGGCGCCGCGGCCGACGCGGCGCAAGGAACGCTCGTCGCTGCGGACCTCCCCGACCAGGCCGGCGCAGTTCGCGACCTCGTCGCCTCGTACCGGCGAGCGCGCGCGAGCGAGACGCGCACGGAGCAGAGCCGGCCACGGGCTTGGCTGCCGCTTATGCTCGCCGTGGTGCTGCTGGTCGTGCAGGCCGCGTCGCGACGCACTGCCGCGCTCGTCGGGCTCGCTTTCGCGTGTCTCGGTGCGCTCCCCTCCGCGAGCGTCGGGCAGCGGCCGCAGCTGCCGCGAAGCCCCGCGGAAAAAGCATGGGACCGTCATGACCTCAGGCGCGCGCGCATCGCGTATTTGGCGGAGCTCGCCGCCCGGCGCAGGGATGACGCCGCTTGGTACAACGCGGGCACCGCGGCACTGGCCGACTCGGATGCCGAGACCGCCCAGGCCAGCCTCGCACACGCCGCCGCGTCGCTCGATCCCGACGTGCGCTTCCGCGCGCTCTACAACCTCGGGTTGCTCGCGCTGCGCCAGGCCGAGGACGACAGCGCCGGCCGCGACGCGCACCTGGCCGATGCCGAGCGCGCGTACCGCGAGGCGCTGCTGTTGCGGCCGCGCGACCGCCCGGCGAAGTGGAACCTCGAGCTCGCCGTCCGGCAGCGCGGTGGCAGCAGCCAGAACAAGGCGCCGCCCAGCGGGGGTGGGGGGAGCGGACCGTCGGGCGGGGGAGCTCGGAGCGGGGGCGGGGCGGAGGGCGGCCTGAGCCCAGCCCAGGCCGAGCAGCTGCTGCGCTCGATCGGCCACGAGGAGCTGAGGACGCGCCGCGATCGGACGGGCCTGATGCGCCACCCGGCCGAGCCCGGCGTGAAAGACTGGTGACCGCCGCGCTGTGGCTGCTGGTCGCCCTGCAGAGCGCGTCGCCGCCCGATGTGACGGCTCAGGTCGATCGCGCGCGAGTGCCGGCGGGCGAAGAGCTGACGCTCACCATTAGGGCCCGCTCCCGATCGGCGGAGCCGGTGGCGGTGGCCCTCCCCGGTCTCACCGGCTTCACGATCGTCGGCTCCCGCGAGGTGACCGAGGTGGCCCTCGAAGAGGTGGGGGGACCGGTCCGCACCATCACGCGCGAGCTGCGGCTCAAGACCCAGCGTCCGGGCACGCTCGTGATCGGGCCCGTGCGCGTACGGCAGGGCGCTCGGGAGACCGCGACCCCATCGCTCACCGTCACGGTGGACAGCGCGGCGACCGGGCTCGCCACCGCCGTATCCCCGATTGCCCGCCGGCTGATCGCCGCCGCCCCCCCGCCCGCGCACAACGACCGCGTCGCGCTCAGCCTCATCCTGCCGGGGGACTCGGTGCTCGTGGGCCAGCAGCTTGACGTGATCGCCGCCGCGTGGTTTCCGCGCGAGCTGCGCACCCGGTTGACCTACCAGCCGATCCTCTCGCTTCAGACGGCCGAGGGCGCGTGGTCGTACCCGGGGGCCGTGCCGACCGAGATCGCGGCGTCGCGTCAGGTGCGAGGCGCATGGATGGACCTGTTCGTCGCTCACCAGGCGCTGTTCCCGCTCGCGCCCGGGCGGATCGCGATTCCTCCGGCCACGGTCGCGTACGCGGTGCCGGTCGGGTTCTCGGTCTTCAAGCGCGAGGAGCGCTACTCGCTGCGCAGCGACACGGTGCCGGTGACCGTGCTGCCGTTGCCCACCGCGCGCCGGCCGGCGGACGACCAACCGGTCGTGGCACAAGGGCTCGCGCTCGAGCTCGCGCTCGAGCCGCCGAACGGTCGCGTCGGAGAGCCGATCGCGATGACCGCGACGGTGTCCGGGGCGGGCAACGTGGCGCTCTGGCCGGAGCCGGTGATCCGCTGGCCGGCCGGGTTCCGCCCGTATCCCGGAGAGACGGCCATGCGGATCGCGCCGCGCGACGGACGGATCGCCGGCGCGAAGACGTTTCACTATCTCGTGATGCCGGACTCGGCGGGGTCGTTCCTCCTGCCCGAGGTGCGGTACCCCTACTACGATCTTACGGCGGGGGACTATCGGTCGGCGACGATCGCGCCGCGCGCGCTGGCTGTGGCGCCCGGGATCGAGCCGCAGGCGGCGCGCGCGCTGCCGTCGCTCGCGCGCGGCCGCGCCCCCGCGTGGGCGGACGAGCTGGCGCGCGGCTTCGTGCCGTGGGGATGGCTCGTGCTGGTGGTCGGCCCTCCGCTCCTCGTATGGCTGCGGCGCCGGCGTGGGACTGTCGCGGATGTCCCGGCCGCGCCTCCCGCGGCGCCGGCGCCACTCACCCGGCTCGGACAGCTGGAGCGCCGGTTTCAAGCGGTGCTGGCGAGTCACGTCCCGGACCAGCCGGCCCGGGACGGTGACGGGCTCGCCCGCGCGCTGCGCGCAACCGGGGTGGACAGCGCCGTCGCCGAGCACGTGAAGCGCCTGCGCGACCGCCTCCGCGCGTCGCGCTACGGTCCCCGCGGCCTGGGGGACGCGGTCGAGCTCGCGGCGGAGGTCGAGCAAGTGCTCCAGGTGCTGGGCGCGGAGCCAGGTGGGAAAGGGCGCCGTGTAGTGGCGGCGATCGCGCTCATGGCGCTCGTCGGGTTGGCACGGCCCGCCGGGGCCCAGACGATGAGTGCGGAGGCGTTGTACGAAGCGGGCGCGCTCCGCGCCGCGGCCGACTCGTTCGCGGCGCGCGCGGCCGACTCGCCGCGGGTCCCGGCACATTGGTACAACCTTGGCGCCACGCTGTACCGCGCCGGGGCGGATGGCAAGGCAGCGGCGGCGTGGACCAAGGCCGCCCGCCTCGCGCCGCGGGACCCCTTGGTGCGACGCGCGCGCGAACTCCTCCCGCCACCCGACGCCGCGAGCGACGCCCTGTTGACCACGGGCGTCGCCACGCCCGGCGAATGGGCGCTCGCCGCGGGCCTGCTCTGGGTCGCCGTGTGGATGGCCGTCGCCGCGCGGCGCCGTCGCACGGTCGTCCTCGGGCTCGCGCTCGTCGCTGCCGCGGCCGCAGGGCTCGCGGTCCGCGAGGGCCTGCGCCGCGCCCAGCCGCTGGCGATCGTCCTCAACGCCGGGACCCCGATCCGGGTCGCGCCGTACGGAGGGGCAAGCCCCGCATCGATGGTCGAGGCCGGTGCCGCGCTGCTGGTCGAGCGGCGTTACGGCGGCTGGCTCGAGGTGCATCGCCCCGACGGAGTCCGTGGCTGGGTGCTCGCCGCCGAAATGTCGCGGCCGTGACGGCCACGATCGCCATCCTGGCGCCCCAGGTGGCGGACCAGATCGCCGCCGGCGAGGTGGTCGAGCGGCCCGCGTCGGTGGTCAAGGAGCTGATCGAGAACGCACTCGATGCCGGCGCCAGCGCGATTCGCATCGAGATCGAGGACGGCGGGAAGAGTCTGATTCGTGTGAGTGACGACGGCGCCGGCATGAGCCGCCCCGATGCGGAGCTCGCGCTGTCGCGTCACGCGACCAGCAAAATTCGAGAGGCCGCGGACCTGATCGGCGTGGCGACGTTCGGGTTCCGTGGCGAAGCGCTGCCCGCGATCGCATCGGTGTCCCGGTTCGAGCTCGAGACCTCGTCGGACGGCGACGTCGCCACCCGCCTGCGCGTCTCGGGCGGCAAGCGCGAGGGTGTGGAGGCCGCCGCGCGGCAGCGGGGGACGACGGTCACGGTGCGCGGGCTGTTCTTCAATACGCCCGCCCGGCGCAAGTTCCTGCGGGCGCAGGCCACGGAGACGCGCGCGGCGGTCGAGGCGGTGACGCTGCTCGCGCTCACGCGCCCCGACGTGGCCTTCACCCTCACGAGCGACGATCGTCCCCTAATCGACGTCCGACCCACCACGCGCCCCATCGATCGGGTCCACGCGCTGTGGGGTCGCCAACTCGCCGACACGCTGTTGCCGATCGCCCACCGCGAAGGCCCGCTCGAGCTGCGGGGGTTCGCGCAGCGCCCGGCGCAGGCCAAGCCCTCGGGCCGGAAGGGCTATGTGTTCGTGCGTGGCCGCCCGATCCGCGATCCGTTCATCTTGCGCGCCGCTGAGGCCGGCTATCGCTCCACCATCGCGCCGGGCGACCGCCCGTCGCTCATCCTGTTTCTGGAGCTTCCGGGCGACGCGGTAGACGTGAACGTCCACCCATCGAAACTCGAGGTCCGCTTCCGCGACAAATTCTTCGTCGAGAAAGTCGTGGAGCAGGCGGTGCGGGCCGCGCTGGGACCGCTCGCAGCGGCGGCTCCACTCGGGGCTGGGGGCTCATGGACCGGCCTCGGCGCGGAGCTGCCTCCGGGGGCGCCGCAGGATCTGTTTGCGTCGAACCCCCTAGCCCCTAGCCCCCAACTCCTAGCCCCTCTGCTCCAGGTCTTCGACACCTACATCGTGTTCCAGACCGACTCGGGCGTCGCGATCGTGGATCAGCACTCCGCGCACGAACGGGTGCTGTACGAGCGGGCGATGCGCCAGCTCACGGGCGACGGGGCGTCGGCGCAACGGCTCCTGCTGCCGCTGACGCTCGAGTTCACGGCGCCCGAGCTCGAGGCGATCGATGCCCACCGCGAGCTGCTCCGTCGCGTGGGCTACGAGGTGGAGCCGTTCTCGGGGCGTGCGGTGGTAGTGCATACGGCGCCCAATCCGCATCCGCGCTTCGACGCGGCCCGCTGCTTCGCCGAGCTGGTCGCCGATCTCGCTGGCGGGCGGTTCGGGGCCCTCGCGAACCGGCTGGAGCGCTTCGCGGCGACGTACGCCTGCCGCGCCGCCATCAAGGCCGGCCAGCGGCTCGAGCCCGACGAGATGCGCGAGCTCGTGGCCCGGCTCCTCACGGCGGCGCTCCCGGCGCACGACGTCCACGGACGACCGACGGTCGTCCAGTTACCGAAGGCTGAGCTGGAACGCCGGTTCGGGAGGGCGTAATGCGGTGACGTCCCTCCCTCTGGTCCCCGTGCTGGTCGGCCCCACGGCCGTCGGCAAGACTGCGGTCGTTGCCGCGTGGGACGAGGGCGAGCCTATCACCGTCGTCTCGGCCGATGCCCGTCAGGTGTATCGGGGGCTCGACATCGGTACCGCGAAGCCGTCCGGCGGATTGCTCGCCCGCGTGCCGCATGTGGGTCTCGACATCGTCGAGCCGGGGGAGCGGTACAGCGCGGGCCGCTTCGCGCGCGACGCGGCGCAATGGCTCGAGCAAATCCGCGGCGCGGGCCGCCAAGCGGTGGTCGTCGGCGGGACCGGGTTGTACGTGCGCGCGCTGGCGGAGGGGCTGTTCCACGAGCCGCCGCTCGACCCGGCGCGGCGCGAGCGATTGCGTGACTGGGCGGCGAACCTGACACCGGCGCGCCTCGCGCACTGGGCGGCGCGACTCGACCGCCGGTTCGCGGGCGGCGGGCGGCAGCGAGCCGGGCGGGCCGTCGAGGTCGCGCTCCTCACGGGGCGGGGCCTCAGCTGGTGGCAAGAGCACGCGCGTGAGACCGGCGCGATGCGGCCGTGGTACATTCAACTCACGCTGCCCCGGGACGCGCTACACCGTCGCATTGCCCAGCGGGTGGACGAGATGCTCGCCGGAGGACTCGTGGATGAGGTACGGCGGGTCTTGGCGTCGGGGGTGGCGCCGCACGCGCCGGGGCTCGATGGGGTGGGCTATCGCGAGGTGGCCGCGATGCTCGCGGGGCAGCTCCAGGAGCGGGAGTTGCGGGAGGCAATCGTCGTGGCGACGCGGCGTTATGCGAAACGACAGGAGACGTGGTTTCGACACCAACTGCGGGATGCGAGAAGCGGGATGCGGGATGGGTCAGTGTTGGTCCTGGATGCGACCCGTGGTCCGGACGAGCTGGCGGGTGAGATTCTGGAGCGGTGGCGAGCGGTGACGCATCCCGCATCCCGCATCTCGCATCCCGGTTCCGCGCGATGAGAATCGGCATCACCTGTTATCCCACCTACGGCGGCTCCGGAGCCGTAGCGACGGAGCTGGGGCTCGAGCTCGCCCGGCGCGGGCACGAGGTGCACTTCATCTCCTACGCGAGCCCCTTTCGACTGCGTGGCTACGCCGAGCGGGTGACGTTCCACGAGGTCATGCAGACCGAGTATCCCCTGTTCGAGCACTCTTCGCCCTACGCGCTGGCGTTGGCGGTGAAGCAGCACGAAGTGGCGATGCGCGAGAACCTCGACCTCATGCACGTGCACTACGCCATCCCGCATGCCGCCACGGCGTGGCTCGCGAAACAGATGCTCAAGGCGCAGCGGGACCTGAAGATTGTCACCACGCTGCACGGCACCGACATCACGCTGGTCGGGCGGGACCCGTCCTACTACACGCTCACCAAGTTCTCGATCGAGCAGTCGGACCGCGTGACCGCGGTCTCGCAGTTCCTGCGGGAAGAGACCTACCGTGCGTTTGGGTGCGATGGCTGCGACGTCACCGTGATCCCCAACTTCATCTCGACCGCGGAGTATCACCCCCCGACCGACCCGACCTGTCGCCGCTCACTCGCCCCAGCCGACCACAAGGTCCTCGTCCACGTCTCGAACTTCCGACCCGTGAAGCGGGTGACGGACGTCGTGCGCGTGTTCGCCGGGGTGCGGCGCGAGCTCCCGGCCACGCTGGTCCTGGTGGGAGACGGCCCGGAGCGGGACGCGGCAGAGCAGGAAGTCGATCACCTCACGCTGCAGCGCGACGTCCGCTTCCTCGGCAAAGTGGACGACGTCGCCGAGATCCTGCGAGGCAGCGACCTGTTCCTGCTGCCGTCCGAGACCGAGTCGTTCGGTCTTGCGGCGCTCGAAGCGATGGCGTGTGCCGTGCCGGTCCTCGCGACCGCCGTGGGCGGACTCCCGGAGGTGGTCGTCCACGGGGAGACGGGCTTCCTCACGCCCAAGGGGGACGTCGAGGCCATGATCGCCCACAGCCTCCGGCTGCTGCGCGACGGTCCGCTCCAGGCGCGGATGCGCGCCGCCGCCGCCCGCCGGGCGCTCGAGTTCGCGGCCGACCGCATCGTGCCGCGCTACGAGCGGGTGTACGAGGACGTGCTGCGTGACTGACCTGCTGCGGCTCGTCCGGATCCACAACCTGCTGGTTGCCGCGGCCGGCGTGCTCGCCGGCGGCTGGATCGCGCTCGGCGCGCTCCAGACGCCCAACGTCCTGGCGCTCGCGGCGGTGGCCGCGGTCGGGTTCGGGATGGCGGGCAACGTGCTCAACGACATCTGCGACCAGGGCGCCGACCGCGTGAACCGGCCTAGCGGGGAACGGCCGCTCGCCGCCGGCCGCGTGCCCCGCGGCACGGCCGACCTGTGCGTCGCCGGCGGCGCGGTGGTCGGGCTCGGTGCCGCGGCGCTGGTCAGCGGGACCGCTCTGCTGGCAGCCCTCGCGGCCTTCGCCGTGCTCGCGCTGTATTCGCCCGTGCTCAAGCCCCGCGGCGCGCTGGGGAACGTGGCCGTGGCGCTCGTCGCCGGCCTGCCGCTCATGTACGGCGCCATCGCCGTGGGACGCCCGGCGGCGGGAATCGTGCCCTGGACCCTCGCCGCCTGGATCCACTTGGTGCGCGAGATCGTGAAAGACATCGATGACCAGGCGGGGGACCGAACGCTCGGGCGTCGAACCTTGCCGCTCGTCCTCGGGGCCCGGCGTGCGAGCGTGGTGGCCGCGGGGCTCGCCGCGGCGTTCGTGCCGGTGTCGCTCGCGCTACCCGCCCGGGCCCACTACCGCGGCGGGTACTTTCTCATCGCCCTGTTCGCGCAGCTCATCGTGCTGGCGGTCGCGAGCCGATTGTTCACGGGGCGCATGCAAGGAAACAGTCGACTACTCAAAGGAGCAATGCTCGTGGGGATCGTCGCGCTCGTGGCGGGGCGGGTCACATGACGCTGTGGCAAGGGATCATACTCGGCTTGGTGCAGGGGCTGACGGAGTTCCTGCCCGTGTCCAGCTCGGGGCACCTGCGGGTGCTCGAGGTGGTGACCGGTGTGCACACCCCGGGTGTCTTCGTGGAGGTGGCGCTGCACGTGGCGACTCTGGGGTCGGTGTTGGTCATGTACGGGCCGCGGCTGTGGGCCATCGTGCGCGGCGTCCTGGCGCGGCAGCCGGCGGAATTACGCATGGCGGGACTCCTGGCGCTCGCCACGGTGCCGGCGGGCGTCATCGGCGTGGCGTTTCATCGGCAGGTCGAGGCGGCCGCCTCGCTAGTGCTCGTGGGCGCGGGCTTCTTGGTGACGGGGTTGATGAACTGGTCCACGCGACGCCTCGCCGGCAGCCGCTCAGAGCCCACGGTCGGGGTGGCGGTGGGCATCGGGTTCGCGCAGGCGCTGGCAGCCGTGTTTCGCGGCGTCTCCCGTTCCGGCTCGACTGTGTGCGCCGCGCTGTGGGGCCGCCTCGGCCCGGTCGCAGCGGCAGAGTTCAGCTTCCTGCTCGCGATTCCGGTGATCGCGGGTGCCGCGCTGATCGAGAGTCGGCACATGGCGGTGAACGTCGCGGCCGTCGGGGCCGTGCCGCTCGCGGTGAGCTTCGCCCTCGCGTTCGCGAGCGGCATCTGGTCGATCCGGTTTCTCGTGGCGCTGCTCAAGCGCGGTCGCTTCTATGCCTTCGCACCGTACAACTGGATCGCCGGCGTGCTGACGATCGCGTACGCGGTGTGGCGCGGCTGACTCTCGACGGCGTGGCTGCCGCCGATCTTGCCGGACGCTGGGGCGTGCCGCAGTGCGGCCTGTTCCGCGAGCTCGGCTCGACCTTGAACGCCATTCACGACCTCGCCGCTCAGGACGCCCCGGCGGGGACGGTGGTGATCGCCGAGGAGCAGACGGCGGGGCGGGGACGCGACGGACGCACGTGGCACTCGCCGGCGGGCGGAGTCTGGCTCGGCATGCTGCTGCGTCCAGCGCGCGCCGAACTGGGGGTCATCTCGGTGCGCGTCGGGCTCGCCGTCGCCGATGCGGTGGACGCCCTGCTGGGCCGTGTCGAGACCCGCCTCAAGTGGCCGAACGACGTGTTGCTGGGGGAGCGCAAGCTCGCGGGGATCCTGTGCGAGGGCCGCTGGCACGGCGAGAGCCTGCAATGGCTGGCGGTAGGCGTGGGCGTCAACGTGCGCAACGTCATTCCGGCGGCCGTGGCGCGTCGCGCGGTGGCGCTGGAGGAATGGCTGCCCGCGATCCGCCGGCTCGATGTCCTGGATCGCCTCGTCCCGGCGATCGCGGGGCTCGCATCGGGCGAGCCGGGGCTCAGCGAGCGCGAGTGCGCTGCGTTCGCGGCGCGCGACTGGTTGCAGGGGCGCCAGCTCCGCTCGCCCGCCGTCGGCCGCGCGCGCGGCCTCCGCCCCGACGGCGCGCTGCTCGTCGATCTTGGCGCGGCGACGATCGCCGTGCGGGAAGGTCACGTCGAGCTCGCGTAAAGTAGAGGGGTCGCTGGGCGCACGAAGGCGGTGAGGGCTCCCTCAGCCGTCCTCTACCGTCCCCTACCGCCTTCTACCATCTTCTTGCCACATGCTCCTCGCCATCAACATCAACAACACCGAAACGAAGGTCGGGCTGTTTCGCGGCGAGAGCCTCGAGGCCCACTGGCGGCTCACGACCACGCCCTCGCGTACGCCGGACGAGTGGGCGGCCACGCTCACGTCGTATCTGGCGCAAGAGGGCCGGTCCACCCAGGAAGTCCGCGCCGCCGTCGTGGCGTCGGTAGTGCCGCCCGTGACCCAGGGACTGTGCGAGGCGGTGGAGCGAGCGACGACCGTGCGCCCGCTGGTGGTAGACGGCCGCTCCCGGCTTCCGATTACGCTCGACGTGGAGGAGCCGCTGCAAGTGGGGGCGGACCGCATTCTCAACACGCTCGCCGCGGCGCAGCTGTTTCGGCGTGACACCATCGTCGTCGATTTCGGAACCGCGACCACGTTCGATTGCATTACCGCGGACGGCCACTTTCTGGGAGGCGTGATCATGCCCGGGATCCGCACCGCGTCGGACGCGCTGATCCGCGGGACGGCCAAGCTGCCCGCGACGGATCTGATGCCGCCCGTGCGCACCATTGGACGGCGCACCGAGGAGGCGATCCGCTCGGGTGTGTTGCTTGGCACGGCCGACGCCGTAGACGGGATCGTGCGTCGCATCAAGGCCGAGTGGCCCAACGGCCACACGCCGCAGGTCATCGCCACCGGCGGCCTCGCGAGCCTGGTCGCGCCCCTGGTCCGCGAGATCGAATCGGTGCACCCGGACCTCACCCTCACCGGGCTCCGCATCGCCGCTACGGCGTTGGGCCTGAAGTGGTAGTCGACGCCCGCGCGCTGAACGCTTGGCGCCGCTGGGGCTATCGGCTGCTGCCGGGCGACGTCTTCTCCTACGTGCTCCACCTGCGCCCCGCCGAATGGCCGATCATGGCGGGGCACACATTGCTCGGCTACGTGCTGGCCGTGGGTCTCAGGGGAGCGTCGAGCGGGGAGCGGTTGCTGCCGGCGCTCCTGGCGCTCGCGGTGTGGGTGATTTTCCTGAACGGCGGTACGCTCGCGATCAATTCCGTGTTCGACAAGGATGAGGGTGACATCGGCTACCTCAATGCGCCGCCCCCGCTGCCGCGCCACCTGCTCGCGTTCAGCGTGGCGCTGCTCGCTGGCGGTCAACTGATCAGCTTCGCGCTGCCACCCGCGTTCCGCGTCGCGTACGCCATCTGTTTCGTGCTGTCGATTCTCTACTCGGTGCCGCCGTTCCGGTTCAAGGCGGTGGCGGGCGTCGACTGGGTGATCAACATGTGGGGCTTCGGGACGCTCACGCCGTTTGCCGGCTGGGCCGCCACGGGCCGCCCGCTCGACGCGGGCCACGCCCTCGTGCTGCTCGGCTTCTGCCCACTGTTCGCCGGGCTCTATCCGCTCACTCAGCTGTATCAGATGGAGGAAGATCGCCGCCGGGGCGACCGGACCCTCGCCCTGCTCCTGGGCATGCGCGCGAGCCTCGGCGTCGCGATCGGGTGTACCGCGCTGGCGTTCGCGCTGTTCTGG
>Ga0137397_10000984_pt1 | contig 19842 bp, 20 predicted proteins | sample czorhiz116metaG_FD_106658 | JGI IMG/M metagenome (GOLD analysis project Ga0137397, IMG submission 106658) | Vadose zone soil microbial communities from Angelo Coast Range Reserve, California, USA - czorhiz1.16 metaG | ecosystem: Environmental > Terrestrial > Soil > Vadose zone | place: USA... | reverse complement strand
CGCGCTTTCGTCCCGCGGGACTCGGCGCCCGGGGCGGATGACGGCGATTTGCGTGTGGTGCGCGTGGCGGGCGGCGCAGCGCGGGGCTCGTTCAGCGCCTGGACGCGGTCGGCAGCGGCGTCGTATGAGGGGCGCGAAAACGCGTTGTTTTCGTTCGAGATCGACTGGAGCGGCAGTCCCGTCGATCCGCGAGGAGGCGACGAGACCATGCTCGAGCATTCGAGCCCGTTTTTCCATTTGGCGGGGTTGTGCGCGCAGCTCCTTGCGGGGCGCATCGTGGATCTCACTATCGAGCCCGAGTTGGAGTTGGAGTTGGAGTCGGAGACAGGGCCCGGGATGGGGATGGGGATGGACATGGACATGGAGCGGGTGGCGGCGGGCGGCGATGCGGCGACTGTGGTACAGCACTGGGAGTCGCTCGTCGGGGCCTTGCGGTCCGTGCAGGTCCTGAGGCTGCACCGGGGTTCCTCGCCCATTCTCAACGCGCTCACCACCAATGCGCGCCTCCTCCCGGACCTCCAGAAACTTTACGTCGTACAGCGTGACGTCGGGCGCGCTGTCGCTCCAGTGGTGCCGCCTGACGGCCGCGTCGTCCTCTGGAACCTGAAGAGGCTCACTGCGCTGCGCGCGGGCTCGCTTCCTGTCAATCACCACGGTCCCGTCGTGACGACCCGCGATCCGTCGGCTCGCATCGGGAACGAATTGGCCGCGCTCGTGCGTGAGCGGGCTGGTGTCGAGGTTGTCCTTGTTGGTTGTGGAGTGGATAGTGGGGCGCTGGATGAGTTGCGGAAGCACACGCAAGTGAGCGTCGGCGATGAATGGGTGTATGTCTGAATAGATTTAATCTGGCCCAAAAGCCGGATCACGTGATGAGATGCCAGAAGGAAGCGGACCTGATTACGTGAGATTCATGCACTCATTTTGTTCGCACACAACACCTTCGACTCCCAGAGCGAGGGACGAGGCGTTTCTCACCCGCAATAGTCATCCACAAAGCCGTGTTACCCACCCGTAGCTGGATAGCGGGAATCTGACGTATGTCGTGTATCCCTTGGGGTCTAACCGATAACTTCTCTTAGTACCTTTCCTTGAACAAAGACTCGACACGAGCTAAATCCTCTGCTGGGCCCGTAGATAAGGGAGCATTTCTCAAAGCCCCCCATTCCATCAAGTTCCCTCCTCTTCAGGGACTTGCCTTGGCCATCACCTGTGGTGAAATTTGCGCTATTTGTCTGGTTTCGCACGTCCGGAGTTTCTATTATCCCCTCGTGCGTGCGTACGCCCCTGGATAACATCTCCTCGTAGCATTTATGCACCCACAATAGCATTTTTTTTTCTCGCACGATGTCTTCCCCACCGAGCGACCTACCCATATCTTCGTCCCCAAAGTTGATCGGCCACGATACTGACGGCTCTCCAACGCCGTACCGAGATTCATCCCTGGACAGCGATACCGCCGCCGTGGCTCGAAGGTCCCCAACTCTATCTCGCTCTTACAACCTCATGGATCCAGACGCTCGCGAACGTCAGCGCACGCTCGACGTCGACATGGCCATCCACCTTTCGCGCGCCCGTCAGAATTCCGTTTCGGCTTCCCCCGAAGCCTCACCGCTCAAGTTGCGGGAGCACGAGGACCGCGAACCCGAGATACATCCACATCACGAGGAAAGCACCTTTCCGAATCTTTTCTTACAGGAGGAACGGGAGATGCAAATCGCACGTGGAGAAATGCCCCGCCAGGTGCATATTGACGATCCCTATCGGGGCGTGCTTATCCCGCATGACTTGCGACAGGACTTGGACATGGCACACCACCTTGCCCAAACCCATGAACCCAGCCTTTTCGGCGGCCTTCACAGTGCCGCGCACCAAATCGATGGTGCCCTGCCGCTTTATCAACCTCCCGCCCCGTTTTGCCGACAGACATTCAGCTTTGCGGCCATGGAAGATTTCGCCATGGCGGAGAAGACGCGGCTCGGGCTTGCAACCAGCCCAATTGACGAGCGTTTGCAACACTTGAGGGTGCGCAAGCCCTCGCAAGTGTATGCAAACGGCGATGTGGGATCGAGTGGAAGCGCAAACGACTTCCGCCTTCCGGCGGCCCACATTACGCGAGAACGCAAACTTAGCCAGAGCATCGCCCTACCGCGCCGTCATGGGGGCGGGAAGATGGCACTCTTCGAAGGAATACCCGGCGCACCGCCTGCATCCCTGGCTACTGGCCTCGCTCCTCCTCTCTCTGTTGTTCCTTCATTTGCTGACCTTCCGCCCGCCACGGGAGGCGGAGTTGGTCACGACAGGCCATACAGGTTCTCGTTCTTCTCTAATGTTTTGAGTGCAACCATCCATGCAAGGAGCTTGTGCGAACTTCCTGCGGATGGGCAGTCATTTGAAGATTTATTTGCAGGAGTAGGCGGGCCATCTCCATCCCCAACTGAGCGCAAGCTAGGACTCGGGTCGACCCCACAACCAACTCCGCCCGTCTCTCGCGCTCCCCGCGAGGAGACGAAGGGTGCTCAAGGCCCGAATGGTGGCGATGCCAAAAACCTTATGCTCAATGACACGGAGGGACATACTTGGTGGCTTGACGTCCTCTCACCCACAGACGAGGAGATGAAGATGCTCTCTAAAGTATGTCTCTTTATATCTCATTACTCTCGTCTAACCGACTGTTTGCGGATAGGTTTTTGGCATCCACCCACTGACGGCGGAAGATATCCAGATGGAAGAAGCGCGCGAGAAGATTGAGCTCTTCCGAACATACTATCTTGTCTGTTTCAGGAGTTTCGACCAAGACCCTTATAGTCCAACTCATCTCGAGCCATTGAACATGTACATCATCGTTTTCCGTGAAGGAATCCTCTCTGTGAAGTGGTTCTCATTTTTGGATCGTCGGGTTATGTTAATACTCCGTTGTTATAGTTCCACTTCCGCCCCACTCCCCATCCCCAGAATGTACGACGTCGCATCAAACAACTAAAAGACTATATTAGCGTCACGTCCGACTGGATCTCCTACGCACTCATCGACGACATTACTGATGCGTTTGTTCCGCTCATCCAAAGCATCGAGTACGAAGTCGACAGCATCGACGAACTCGTGCTCATTCTCAAGGAGGCCGAGCAGAGCGACATGTTGCGTCGCATCGGGCGATGCCGAAAGAAGGTCATGGGTTTACTCAGGCTGATGGGCAACAAAGCGGACGTCGTCAAGGGATTGGCAAAACGATGCAACGAAAACTGGAAGGTCGCGCCGACGAGCGACATCGTACGTTTAGCTGCTTCTTTCCCCTCTCGCTCCTTCCGCTTCCCCCGGCCTCATCACGCACACGTCTTCTGCCTTTGGTAGGGACTGTATCTGTCGGACATTCAAGACCACCTGATCACGATGACTCAAAACCTGAACCACTACGAGAAAATTCTGTCGCGCACGCACTCGAACTACCTCGCCCAAATCAGCATCGAGATGACGGACGCGAACAACCAGATCAACGAGGTACTCTCGAAGCTCACCGCACTGGGTACGATTCTCATCCCGATGAACCTTATCACCGGTATGCATCATTCAGGTCACTCGCTAACCGCCGTTTAGCTGATAAACTGTGAAAAAGGTATCTGGGGCATGAACGTACACGTACCAGGCCAGGGCATCCCCGGCTACGGCTGGTTCGCCTGCATCGTTGGAGCGCTCGTGACGATCGGCCTCGTCGGCGGGTTCTCCGCGTACAAACTCATGGTCAGGTAGACGACCTTTGTCATTAGTGTCTTCTCTCTTTGTCCTTTTTTTATTTGCCAACAAGACGAGACTTTTCCTGGCGCCCTCATGAATGAAAATGCATATATCAAGAATCTCCCTACGCTACACATGACCGCCTCGTGCGTGTGTCGGCTGGACACAACCGCATAACTCCCGAAGAAAAAATCAAAGAAAAATACACGTTCTGAGAAGCGACGGATAAATACAATGTGTACAACCGAGTGCAAAAAAAAGGCAAAAATAATAATTAAAAGCGAGTTGGGCGAGCACAATATGAATGAAAAACATGTGGTTTAATTACCGGGGAGTACCTTCCCCGTTCGTGTACGTGAGCTTGACCTTACGCTGCTGCTGTGGGGGCGTCGCGGGCAGCGGTACAGGAGTAACAGAACTCGTCCCTACGAACGGCATATGCCGCGAATCGGGCGACATGATCATCGCCAACGAAGGCGAGAGCGTCTGAGTGGCCCTGTGACCTGCCGCTGGTGCTGGAGCAGGTGCGCCCGACGAAGAAGACGAAGAGGATGACGACGACGTTGGCGGGGGCAGTGGGGCGAGCGGTTGCGGTGAGGTAGGGGCCGGGGGTTCTGCCACTGGCGCGGGTGTTTGACGCTTGTATGACGGGCTCCCGTACGGCGACGCGTGCTCCGACGTCAATGACGCAGCGTCTCCCTCTGGATACTTGCGTTTTCGCGACCCGGACGGAGGCGTCAGCGGCGGGACGACGGGCAGCCGAATGTCGTCACTCGCAGCCAGGGGAGCGGTGGAGGACGAGACGGAGAGACGACGCACTGAGGATGACGATAGTGGGGTGGAAGGGGCAGCCGCAGCCGCAGATACAGGTGGAGGTGGTAAGGGTGCCACCGCCGACGCGGGCGCGGGGACAGGGCGCGTCCACTTAACTTCCCACGGTGGCGGTGGGGGCATAGGGCCTGCTGGAGCATTGACCTGATGCGGTGGGGAGTGCCGGTGAACTGGCGCACGTGGCGGTGGAGCGGGAAGAACTCGCGGGTGATATGAGTGCCCGTTGGGTGGTGGATGGTGGGGCGCATGGGAAGAAGTACCGCTCGGATGGAGATGGGAAGAAGGACCGTTAGCTGACACAGTGTCTGGCTGGCCAGGACTAAACCGGATGAGCTCTATGAACAACGTCTGGGTATAAGGCGGGGGAAGTTCCTTATAGATGATATCTTTGCTAAATGCATCGAGCATCTGAGCCGTGTCAACATATGTGTCTGGGTCAGTAGCTTCTGATCACGAGTTGGGACATCAGCCATGTCGCGTCCAACAAAGAGAGTAGGACTTACTGATATCTTTCACTCGCAATTCTGCATACCCATACGAGCGGTTCTTGCGAAGGCAGCATAGCGGACATACGAAACGATTGTCGTACTTGTTGTTATCGGTGGAGAAAAACACACAACTGCCGTGATAGAACTTGTTGCAAAGCTCACACGCAACTTTTGGGTAGTTGAGGAGGTAGTGAGTGCGTCCACGACAGATGCAACGCGTCCCGTCCAACCAGTCCTGATCGATGTCCTGACCAAACGTAAATTTCGGCCGCCGGCGCTTCTTTGTGCGAACCGTCACAGGCAGTTCCGCCAAGATACGGTGAAGGCCGGCGAGGTCCAGGCCAAATGATACTTCCGGGTTCGGCGATACGGCGAATTGGATTTTGAATAGCTTGCGCATGTAATGCCGTACCTGGGGCAGGTACTCCTTTCGCTGATTGCCCGGCTGCGACGCGAACGACAGGAACTGTCCGATAACGGACGTCAACCGATCCATGCGGTGAACCACAACCTCGAGTTGCTTCCAATCCTCCGAGTAAAACTTGGCAATTTCCGGTGCGTGCAGAAGCATCGTCGGCATGTAGCAGAAATGCCAACTGCGGTCCTTATGCAGCGATCCGTTCCAATGGTGGTGATCGCAGAACGGACACGAACCACCGCTGCGCGCGCATTGCCCATGAAACCGCGCAAAACAGTGGTCGCACTGCACGGCGTCCGACACCGTGCCCGGTGCCGGTGGTCGCACAGCCTCATGGCAAATGCAGGTAAAGAATTCGTCATCCGGTGGCAGATCATCCTCGGGTCGCGTAGCGGCGAGTACGTCCTCGAAGAGTTCCTTCCCATGCGGCTCCCGATGATTCGGACAGTACCAAGGCAAATTTTCTAACCAGCGATAATGGGTGGTCAACTGCTCGTCCAACCGGTCAAACTTCGGTAGCGAGAAGATGCCCAGGTGTAGCTTAGCATAGTCAACCCACTTGTGCATGGTGTCAAAAATATCCTCGTCCTCATTGCGGTCGTAACGGTCGTGCAGCACCTGGTCGCACCGCGACTCTAGATCCAGCGCAAAGTCGGCCCTAAGCTTCAGCTGGCGTATGGAAGGGATGCTAAAGTCCTTTTCCGCGCGCGTGACGAGACGCATCACGTCCTGCACACGGGGCCGCGGAGCGCCTTCCTCGGGCTCGAGCCATGCCTGCGCCTGTTTGTCAAACTCCTTCGCTTTGACGCGTGCTGACGCGATCTTGTCAAGGATCGTCAGGTCGATCGGCACGTTCGGGTCAATATCTTCGAATTCATTGAGTTCTTCGATCGTCTTGTACGGCTGTGACAGCACGTGGCGCGCGCGCTCATCCCAACTCTGTCCTGCACGCTGTCGCGCTTCCAGCATCCGCACATGCTTGTTCTCTTGTGGGAGATTGCACGCACGGGCGCGCGTCAAGTACTGGGCAACCTCCTCCAACGTCAGTACACTATCATCAGCCGCCTCAGTCTCCAGCTCCTTAGTGAGTTGTTCGCGTGCGACGAGCTTCTCCACGTCCACAAGCTCGTCAAGGAATACGTTGATGGAAGAACCCTCCAACAAAAGTCGTTCGCAATCCTGTAGATAGGCCTCGTGATCGCGTTCTGTGGGTGTCGCCGTGAGTAGAGAGCGTGCTCGTGCCTTTATATCCTCCGCCTTGCCCGCGTGCGTCTTGAGAATCCCAATCTCAGAAGTATCGAACCCAAGGTTCTCGACCTGATTTAACAAAGCATAGATCTCGTCCAAGCCACGATCAGGGCGGTCGCCAGGATCCTCCGCTTGCGACACCACGTCGCCAGCGACGGATGGGCGGACTTTGGGTCGCTTCGAGCGCTTGCGACTTTGCTTTCGCACGAGGAAAGTGTTCGCGGCGTCGATCCAATCGTTTGCGCTGTTCACGCATCTACGGATGTTCGCGAGTTCCGGAAGTGGATGGTTTATGCGGTCGCCTTCAGCTAGTAGTGCACGCAGAACGCGCAAGGAGGGGCGGGCGCTCTCTGCGAGTGCCTTGTTCAGCTTCGCTTGCCAGGCTGAGGGGACGGAGGCACGCTCCGCGATACGCATCTGTGTCTCGCGAAGCTCCTCATCGGAGAATTGCTTGCGGAGTGTGCGCTGTTCCATCGCACACTTGCACAACGAGTCAGCGTGGTCGACGCACACGACCTTGTTGGTGCAGTGACACGTGACTTGAGAGAGATAACAGAATGCCTTGCACGTGATGCATTGATATTGATCTTCTGACAGGTCTTCTTCCAGAATTTCGCCAAGTTTCAGGGAACGCGCCCTGAGTCTATCATTCATCTCACGATCAATCATCTCCCTCAGACTATCGTTCAGCCTTTGACGACAGCTCGCATGAGCGCCCCGTCGGATGATCACGACATGCCACCACTTACCAAATAGCAGTTGCGATTGATTGTGATTGCTGTGTGATTGTGATGAGTAGTTCATCGTGTGAAAACACTGGGTGTTTTCGGTGCTCTCGGTAACGCTCCACACACTGGCGCCCATACATCAGCCAGTCTGGTAGCGCAAAATTGACTGCCTCATTCAAGTTGAACTACAGTGGCGAAATAGAAGACGTTAATAAGCACGCTCAGACAGACGCCGAAAGGAAATTTGAACCCACTCCGTGGTTGAACCCAGCGTGATAAGCCTTGGGGAACGTAATTACGAGATCCCCGGCACGTTGGTTGCAGGCATAAACCCGCACACCCTCGTCCGTCAAGCGCTTAGGGCTCATGAGCGTGACGAGCTGGAAGAGAAGGTCCGGCTGAGACTCGAACAAGTCGGGCGCCTCTTTCTTAATGGCCGCCTCAAATTTCTGGGCGTCATCCCCCGGGATTCCATACCACGTCTTTGTTTCACCCCAGTGCACTTCATATTGGGGGGTGACGATCAGAGAAATCACACACGCGGTATTGTATGTGGTAATACACTCACTATAATTCACCGAGTAAGTGTAGTGATCCTGTCGTACCAACATGCGTCAGTTGAACACTCCAATCAACACAACGGCGTAGCATACCTCATTATGCCAACAAAAGGTGGAGAATATCATACCGACATACGTCCACGGTACAGTCATGCCGGAGATGTCTGACTTGATGTACCGAAGAAGCGAGTCAGAAAGGATAGGAATGTTGTTCAGATTCCATGGGTCCTTGGAATATGGGTTCATCGGATGTGTCTCCAGAGTAGGCATAGCACTACCCAATACAGAAAAAAAAAACATTCCAGTCAGTAATTTCCATCTTCCGGCACAGAAGAATAGAAGGTCATTACCTTCCATGTGTAGTGGAATGGACATCAGCACCATACTCAATTTCCACCGTTTCATGTGGGGATTGTACGAGGCGCCAGAACTCGCGCTCGACGTCATGCTCCGTCACACAGATGTCGCCATACATATTGTCTGTCGTGTCCTCTGTACTCGCGTTGTCCTGATCAGGGGGATGTGCCTGGAACCACCTCCTGCGGAACTCGCGGTCGCGTGCTTGAAAACTAGATAACGAGTGCTCTTCACCCTCATCAAAACCAAAATCACCCCCAGTGCTGAAAATGCAGGTCGGGCAGAACCACTGCCCACGTGGCACGGTTGAGAGCGGGGGGTCTAAGCAAAACATGTGGAAACCTGACAAGATGTAAGGTCAATAGATTTGGACGTCCTAAGAACAGATCAAAGCGTACCACAATCGCAGTTATCGCAGAGGAGCATTTCTTCGCCTCTATCATTCTTGTGGCATACTTCGCAAGGGAGCTGCGTAAATACAAAAAAAAATGAGGGCTCAAAAATCAGAGATTGATGAAAAACATGGAGTGCGACGCGCACCTCCGAGGAATCCTCGTCGTCCTTTGTGGGCTCAGCAACTGCTGTCCGATTAGCAGCCCTCTTACTACCTGTTAGGACAAAAAGAACGGGGGAAGAATTAGCGGCGATCTAGATCCGACTTTCGAATCGACTAACGAGTCTTCTGTTCAGACGAAGTGGAAGCGCGACCCCTGCGACGGCGCGGCGCCGTCTCGTCTGGCTCCTCCTTCACCTCAGACTCATCGGGTGGTTCCGAGAGCGGACTTGAAGTTGCTGTGAGGGGACTGTCCGGAGGGCTCATACTTTCATCGCCCTCTGGCTTGGCAGAGTTGGAGGCACTGCCCGCAGACCACGTGCGCTTCTGCGTATTTATGTGAGTACGCAATTGGGAGTCACCGCGCGGCATTGTGGCGAGAGAAGCCAGCGGCGAGGCGCGCACGTGCTCGCGCCAGTGCTCGTACGGGAGAATGATGCGAGTGTAGGAATTTTTAATCTGCGTATAAAGACCAGAAATTCCGGTGTAGCCCAAATATCGGCCCAAGTCAGCCCACTTCTTCCCTTTTGTGACCTATACACCGAAGAAACAATTGTCATTTAAGAACAAGAAAATCGTCGATGTATGTAAAGAGTCTCACCGCGTCATAACCACCCAATTCCTTAACTTTCTTTCGTAAGAGCCACAGGTCCATGGGCTTGTTATTGATCGTGGGTACAGACACTCTGGTGTTACCCTGCTGCTGATGGAACCTGTACAGTTGCTCCAAGAAGTTGATCTTTGCACGAGACGAAGCCTCTATCGAATTGAGGCACTGCAACCGTGTCGTGAACCTGAATTTCTAAAAAAAAAAAACCCATGAGCCCATTGCTCTCCCCCCCATCCTTCGGGACCTCCACGATTTTTTTTTTCAAAAACTTCACTCACCTCGGTATCAGTGACGAAGGGCATGCGCCACGTCTCGGGCGGCACAATCTTTGCAATACCAAATTCCTGTGCTTGGGGGGCAATCGAACGTATATACGACATCGGGTCTCTGAATTCCTCGGGCGTGGGGTAGAACGCGGGGCAGTCTTGCAGTCCAAATGGTCGCTCCTTCTGCGGTGCCTGTGGCGAAGCCGCAACGCGGCGGCTGCGACTGGAGGTTCGGATGGTGCCCATGTCAAGATGTGGCGCCGCAGGGAGCGGCGCCGCGTCAGGGTGAAACAACGTGGGTCCGGAGGGAGGGCCATCATCTGTGCCGTCGGCGTGCACGACATTTTGAAGCGCAGCGAGCGCCTCCGTCTTGGATCGGCGCGGCGCACGGCGGCCAGAGTGCGTCGCCGTAGTCGATGTGGAGGAAGACGCGGTGGGCGTCGGTGGCGCTGGTGCTACGGCAGAAGAAAAGGGGGTCGATTTGGCGGAGCCGAGCGGTTGCGGGATGGGAACGGCGCCCTGGACAGGGATTTCGAGCGAAGATGTGAAGGTTTTGGGGGGTTTGGGACCCATGGGCGAGCCGAGGGGGCTGGCGAGGGGCGTGGCAGCATCGGCGAGCGCCGTGCGTGCACGACGGGGAGTCCCGCGGGCTGATTGTGCCGGCGAGGACCGGTGCATGGACGATATTTGCAAGAAAGGGAGAAAAAGATTAACCAAGAATAATCTGGAAGTGCCCTGGTGGTGCGCAAGAAGATGGTCAGCAATAAAGTGGTAGCGGTCAGGCAGTCGTTGGCTACTACAGAGTCGTGGTGGAAGAGGAAGCGAAGTCGTCGCCGTGTGTGGATTGCACGAGCGGGCCTTGAATTTGGCCACCACCCACGATGGGCACTGCTTCTCCGTGGGAACATTTCCGCAATTTCCCTTCCCTCGCCTTCTCCAGCCCTCCCTACCCCATTCAACCGAAAATACGTCCAAGTCCCCCCTAAAAATCCTTCCAGTGTGTTCTGCAAGTCTATCTCTCACGTCTCATCTGGTCCGCCGATTTTTTGTGAGAGGTCTTGAAGGGGGGGTGTATCAGATCTGCCCTCCGCAGGCACGGCCCGAAAGGGGTAAGCACGGGTGCCGCTGGGAGTCAACAATTACAGAAGCCCGCGCTTGAGGCTCAGGGCAACCCAAAACCTCAGCTTCTTGGCTGGCCACTCAACAAGCGCCCATACACTCCTCCATCCATCCATCCATCCCTTCTCTCTGAAACTCGTCTCTCTCCCGTCTCCCATCCCAAACTCATTACTCCACCCGTACTTCACCTCGGTCCCTACGAATTTCAAAAGCAGAATAATTTTTTGGAATCACGCTTCTCAGACGGCCGATGGCGGGCGATCGCCGGAACCTATTTCCAGTTCCTCGTCACGTCACCCAAGCCGGTGCCAGATTGGGCTACCTACCATAAAAGGTGTGCTTAGTGCCCACGACAATATTAATGTGATTGGATCGATCCAAGTATAAGTACAGCAAGTATTTCATCAACAACGCGCTGTCTCTCCTCAACTGAGCATGGGCGCGCCGAAACCCATCATCACTACACCAACACCAATCAAATCGCGCTACCTCGCCGGCCGGTGTTTTGAACATTTTTATAAACCCCGCAAATCATTATCTTCTTTCTCTCAGGCTCATGGTCACGCATGCATCTTGTTAAATTTTCTTTTTCCCATTCTTCACCTACGACGTATTCCAGAACAACAACAACAACAACCATGCCTACATATGTACTCTATTCTTTTTTTCGATCAACGCCGCCGCCATCGCATTCCGCGGCCCTCCGGGTCGACCTTCCTTTCTTGGCGAGACAGACTAGCTTCAGATACGCTCATTTCGCGAACCCATTGATATGGACTACCAGTACAGTACATACAACATTACAACACTTTCGGCGCTCATTTTTGGTTCGTTCGCCTGGTGTTCGAACGTAAATCAAATCGGATCAAAATCAACTCAACTGTCGACCAAGACCCGGGCGCAACCGACGTCTTCCAAGAAGTCGGGCGGTCGGCGGTAAAGGAAGCTGATTGCTCTACTTGAAACCGAATAACCCAGATTGCAACGACTTCATTTCATTTGGAACGCACACACTCGGGACAATAACAACGTGCCAACATTAAGCTTCTCGCACGCGGACTGAATGGGATAATCGACAAGAAGGACATGAAATTACGGGAACAAACGAGGTACGTTGTATGGCAGATGCGAGGCGCGGTGGGAGGCGATGGGAATAGGGGGAAGGGGAGGTGCAGATAAACAGAAAAAGCAACTGTGCTTCACAATCCAGAAAGCGCGCCTCCCATTTACGACTCCTCACCAGCACCGTCGGCACCTTCATCCTTCTCCGCTTGCTTCTCTAATGACAACAATCAGTATATCAGAACATGGATGCCCAATGATCAATGCTACGAACCTGTGTCTTGCATATCAGAAGTCCATAGGGTAAGGTTATCCCGAAGCAGCTGCATGATCAGAGTTGAATCCTTGTAGCTCTCCTCCGAAAGCGTGTCAAGCTCTGCAATAGCATCATCAAATGCCTGTTTGGCAAGATGACAGGCGCGATCGGGGCTGTTCAAAATCTCATAATAAAAGACGGAGAAGTTGAGAGCAAGTCCGAGGCGGATAGGATGTGTGGGGGGTAATTCGGTCGTAGCAATATCGGAAGCCGACTTGTAAGCCTCGAGAGACTTGTCTGCCGAGTCTTTCCGTTTGTCGCCTGTGGCGAACTCCGCTAGGTAACGGTGGTAGTCACCCATCCTAGATGAAAGGGCGAGTTAGCGCAGAGCGTGGTGCGAGGTACGCGCACACTCACATCTTGTGGTAGAACACCTTCGATTCGCCTGAAGCTGCTGACGGGATAAGGTGTCGACCGAGAACTTCCAGGATATCCTCGCAAATCTTTTGGAGTTCCGTTTCAATCTTCTCACGATAGCCCTTGATCATCGACACCTGGGCCTCATTGCCCTTAGATTCTTCCTTCTGCTCGATGGAAGACACAATCCGCCAGGACGCGCGACGAGCGCCAATGACGTTCTTGTATGCAACAGAGAGCAAGTTGCGCTCCTCGACCGTCAGTTCTTGGTCTGATGAAGCGACGCGCTTCATGTTCTCGACCATCTCTGAGGAAGAAAGGGATAAGCCACGTTAGAATCCTAGTAATGGTGACGCGCACCTTCATAACGCTCCGCCTGCTCGGCGAGCTTGGCGAGGTAGACAGAATCTTCACGCGACTCGGGCATATCTATGCGCGTCAATTATCAACGACAACGGGACGAGGACACGTGAAGAGTGTGGCGTACTTAGTTAGGAGTTCTAGACGGGGGGACCGAGTAAATAAGAGCGGGAGCGGGGGGTGGGAGCACGACTTACGGGAGTTTGTGGTGGTTGATAAAGGAAAAGGGAGAGGGATGATGGTTGGCTGGGAAGAGAAAGCGCGCTCGATTAAAACGGGGCAGCTGGGCAAAGGGTTTGTGACACTTTCTGGGCCAAGGGTTATCCACCCAGGGTCAAGGGTTTGCTCTATTAGGAAGTTCCCACGCCCACAGCTCCTTTGTGGGCTTTATTCCGACCCTTTCTTCCGCCCGTTCATTGTCCTTGTCTCAATCTCAAAAACCCTCTAGTGCAGTGCGGTGCAGACTCGTGGAAATCAGCCTTTTTCTTGCCTCCAGGTCGCTAGTCGCCGCGTCATTGTGTTTGACCCCCACTGCCCCACTGACATAGTTCCGATCGCGAACTTTATCTCCATGTCCCTATGTGCTGTGCCCATCATTTTTAGTCCGTCAACGGACCCGTGACCGTGACGGTAACACTATGACAGCCTTGCGCAGTCCTTTCTCGGTACTACCAACAACCGCACTCTGCCGGCAGTCCTATGGATTTTTAATCATAGATAAGCCAGCAGGTCCTCCAGAATTAATTTGGCCGCGGGCCACCTACCTTGACCCATGGGTGACGCGATCGAGGCGGTCGTGAGCGTATGGACGTATGAGTTGTTGGCCGATACGCCTGAAAGAAATCACACCGGGGTAAACACTCACAGAACAATACTGACTCGACACGTATTTGTGCCAGTGGGTCACTAAGACCCGCGGAAAAACCAGGCAAGAATAATTCGGGCTCAGATTCACTGCCAACTAACGTCGAGTAGACGTCCTGTTGTCACTGTCGTAATGCAGATTACTGTACTACTGTAACTATTAGGGTTGTGTGGTTGCCTCTGTTACCTCTTTCACGGAACAACACGAGACACTTCTCTTTGTATCGAAGATACAAGAGTACCAACCACCCACATCGCACGTTACAAATGCAGATTTAAGAAATACGCTGTGACGACTGTACTGTACCAAGCCCCCTAGCGAGGCTACACATACTGTCACCCACGCAGCCCATGAACGTGCATCAACTTCACAGCATCAGCACAAGATGGATACCCGGTGACAAATATCGCTGACAGAACGGCGTGAGAAATACAACTTTTGAACCGAAGAAGGGTCGAGGCGATCATGATGACGGCGCACCAGATTGGGGTCCCAATGTTGAGATCGCAAGGTACAGTAGGAATGCTTGCGTCAAACCGTGCGTCGTCGGCATCTAGAGAGTGTCTGGAAGCACCGCCGGTGTTTACGACACTCGCCCCGGCGGTATTGGCGAGCTAGCTAAAGACCTCCCAGACAATTAGTTGTACCCGTGACAACCCAGTGCGTTTGACAAATCCGGGATTGTTCCGATTCCAAGGAAGCCGGCAGAGAAGACGGCAATCATTCGGCGCGTTAGAAGATGGCCTGCGGCGTATGTTTCGGGCGGCTTACACGCTAAGGGGGGAACTCGGGGTAATACAGCGAGCCTACCCGTGCCAAGCTTGCCACAAAGGCGGTATCATGCTGAGCAGGACGCAACGCCCATCTCTTGTAACCCCGCTTTATTGCGTGTGATCGCCCTAATTCCGTTATACCCGAGCCAGTTATGATAATAGACATAGGAAGATCGCGACCACTATTCCCCCCGACCCCTAGGCGTGTTTACTTTATCGTCGTTCGTTATCCCATCGTGTCAGGCTACTGTACTAACTTGCTACGAAAGGCCGACCCTGGTAGGCTGTGTGCGGTTCGGCCTCAGGGTCAGGGCGCATGTCAAACTCGACAGCGTCTACATATCACCAGGAGACAACTTCGAAGGTTACGCCCTGCACTATGTCATGCCCCCCCCCAGAGGTCCGTAGTACGAACAGATACCGCAGGGCCTCCTACCGCCGTACTCACCCTAACCTCCGAGTCCGCGGGGTCACCATGCTTTCCCACCACTTCCGTGGAATTAGTACGATGCCGGCTCCGCCACTAACAGTATGTTCAGTTCCACGACATCAGTGGCGCACGCTGGTCGCCACTCTTCAGGACACACGACGCCGGTTCAGAGGCATCATTCGAGGTGCTTCGTTATTTTCTCAGGCTACCCCTCTGCATCTGGGCAGTATCTGGGCTCGATTGTGTTGTCTTCCCGGCCAGTGGAAAGTGACGGGCCCGCTTTCTTCCGAAGAAAACATCCGCCTTGGCCCATGATAATGACACATACTACAGAGTCAAGTAATTTTACTATTTTGTGTGTAATGCTAGCATATTGGTTTGCGACGGATTGACATGGTCGCTCGTCAGGTAGTGGCCTAGTGGTCCGGAGGCCATTGGAACGACCAGTGTCCTATCGCGGCCACTTCTGTGCGTGGTTACAGTCATAATAACTTGAACTTGTAGTTTTGCCGCCGTGACGCATTTTTCACGAAAAATTTGTGGAGTAGGCGTAATCTTTATCGTGCTTAGTGCCACGGTTACCTGCGGCGTAAGTGGGAAGCATGGGAAATTGTGAGGGTAAGACTCGGCATGCGGGACAAGGGGACAGATGTGTCCGGAAAGTAAGTATATCTAGACGAGGTCTCAGCTGGTACAGTATTTGTTCCGCCGGCCAGTTGCAGAGGCGGCACAAGCCACAAGGTCCGACGTACGACATTCGTCGTACAGCATATGTAAGAGCTGACCCAGACATGTGGCGGATTGGACAGTGGTGGCAAACAAGCTTCTAGGAGGAATTTCGGACAAAGGCCTTAGAACTTGGGGTTTCAGATGGCGCTGAAATAAGTCGGTCCCAATATCCGCTACAAACCTCTGCAAGAGAGATACGTATTGCGCTTATAACTGGATTACTAGGTGGTAGCAAGCTCGTTGGGTCTTGCGAATGAGCGGGGGTAAGGCGATGACGATCATGATCAAGGCCCGTCCGACGTTGGCACGCCGCAAGACACTGGAAAGTGCATTATTGAAGAGAAGTCTAGGGATTCGCAGTACTAGTGTCAATCGTCAGCCTGGAGCAAAGCGGAGCTACCTTTCGTTCATGAACTCAGACTTGGTGAGGAACTAGAAGAGAAGATGACGCTTGTGAGGAGCCTGAGGGTGCCCTTGGCACCGGTGGAGATGTACCATACGAGCAGAGCCAGAACACCCACCGTGCGAAAATCGAGCATCCCATCCACCTTGTCGCACACCTTCCTCGACTTCTCTAAGAGGTAGCTCCAGAGCACAGTACTCGGTGTCAAAAATCGTGAATAGCCGATGGCAGACCTGGACACCCAGATGAGGAGGAGAACGGTCTGAATCCGAGCCTCAGGCCCGGGCTTCTCGGCCAATTGAAAACGGTCGTTTGTTCAAACGTTCAAACGTTCAAGCTTCAAGCTTCAAGTTTCGACGTATCGCCTGATGATCCGGACATCCCGGACGTTTGAGGAGTTGCTGGTCGGGAACCACTCGCGTTTCAATAGATGCGATAGAGGGGCCTTAAGGCTTTTAAGGGCTTCAAGGATTTGGTTCTCTCGCATCTCGGCACGTGCCAGATGAGTTCCCGCTCCCTCTTTGGCAGTTAACTTGGAGGCTTTGAGGAGAATGTGGTGACCAGTTACTGCACATGTACGTGCGTATGCAGTATCGTTACGGTACGGTATGTCTTCCTTCCGCGGCATCACCCAACTCAGAATTGATTCCATTAGTTTGCCCGAAGACGTTTCGGGCAAGCGCCCTCCCATTCTCTCGTCTGGCAGCCTCAATCCGTCGCTAACTGGCACCAGTACTGGCATGCTTGGAGCTATTACGGAACTTCTGCAGCTCACCCTTGGTCGTATAAAATCCTGATGTCGCCAATTCACCTCGCACCAGTGTTCGAGTTTTGCGACGAACGCTTGTCACCATGGGCATGCTCCCTCTCAGGCTTGTGTCCTCTCTCCTCGTTGCTCTCGGCCTGTCACTATCACCGGCGGTCGCATTCCCCACAAAATCTGATGAGCTCACACTCCGCCAAACCATCACCCCACCGCACGGGTGGACCCACCTAGGCCGCGCGCCAACCACGCACGTCCTCCAGCTGCGCATCGCGCTGCCCCAGCCGCGCTTCCCTGAGCTTGAGCAGCACCTCGCGGAGATCAGCGACCCGTCCCACCCACGCTACGGCGGACATCTGTCGAAGGACGCAGTCGAGGAGCTCGTCGCACCCCATCCGAACAGCGTCGACGCGGTGCGCGCATGGCTCGCAGGACACGGGATCCAGTGGGAGGGGGAGAGCTGTCGCCGCTCGCCAGCAGGCGATTGGGTGACCGTGCACGTGCCCGTCGCGCAGGCGGAGAAAATGCTGAGCACCGTGAGTCCTCGCCCCACTCCCACTTGGGCCTACTTCGTTGCCTGATTGGGGAGAGTGCCTTATCAGGAGTTCGGAGTGTGGAAGCACGACCGGGACCGCGACGTCCTCGTTCGCACGACAGAATATAGCCTGCCGGCGCACCTTGACGAGCACATCGAGCTCGTCCAGCCAACAACGGCTTTTCATCGTGCCAAGGGACAGCGCACGACCTTCCGCTTTTCTCCGCCGGCTCCAGAGGCCTCCCCTTCTTTCAACGCCGGTACCAAAATCACTGTCCCTGGCTCCGCAGTGACCGTTGACGCGAGCTGCAAAAGCACGATAACCGTTTCGTGTCTCAAGCAACTCTACAACGCAGTCGGTTACGTCCCACGAGCTCCGAAAAAGAACGCAATCGCGCTCACAGGATATCTGGAGGAATTCGCCAACTTTGCGGATCTGCAGCGGTTTTATGCGGATCAAGTCCCTCACGCCATCAACACGTCCTGTGACGTAGCACTCATCGACGGTGCATATCGCTCGCTCTCGAGAGAAGATCGTTTTAGTAACCAGTTTCCGTCGTAAAGGTGGCCAGAATAACCAGAGTGGTGCTGAAGCTGGAGCTGAGGCCAACTTGGACGTGCAATTCGCTCTCGGAATCTCGTTTCCTATTCCGGGCGTGTTCTACTCGACCGGCGGACGGCCACCGTTCATCCCAGACGAGCATACGCCGATAAACACAAACGAACCCTATTTGACGGTATGTATTCAACCCATTGTACGGCCATGGTCCTGTGATCATTCGAGTTTGTGTGCCAGTGGCTGGACTTCATGCTTGCACAAAAGAAAATCCCGCAGACCATCTCCACAAGTTATGGTGATGACGAACAAACGAGTAAGCTCCACCTTTCTGTTCTCCCATCCATCTTCGACTTATCAGAGCGTCCTCGGTGCAGTACCTGCAGACTTTGCGCATCGCGTATGCGCGGGCCTCGCTCAACTTGGTACGTTCCAACCTTCTTCTTGCTGTCCTGTCGAATGTTATCACCACCGGTCTTCCACTAGGCGCACGCGGCACTTCGTTGATCTACAGTTCGGGGGACTCCGGTGTTGGAGATGGGAACCCCAACCCCAAGACGCAGTCGTGCTTCACGAACGGCGGCAAGAACCGGACTCAATTCATACCCACTTTCCCCGCGAGCTGTCCATAGTGGGTCGACCCTGTTCCGCATCCACTTGTATATGTTCGTCGTTGATGCTTTCCGGGGTGACGGCGCACACAGCGTGACGGCGGTCGGCGGGACGACCTCCATTCCCGAGGTCGCAGCCGAGTTTTCTGGAGGCGGGTTCAGCAACGTCGTGAGTATCGCTCTGCCTGTTCGCTCGAGTACAACGGTACGACGGATGGGAAAACTCGTAGTTCCCGCGCCCGGCGTATCAAAACACCGCAGTGAGGAAGTTTCTCCGATCGCTCCCCAAAGGCACCTACGCGGGGCTCTTCAATCCTCACGGACGCGTACGCGAGCATTTCGTCTCTCTCTCAGCGGAATGATGAAGAGACTTATTACTGTATAAACCTTTGTCTGACGCACCCACGTTCGCACGGCTTCCCGTTCCGCAGGCCATCCCGGACGTCTCGGCGCAGGCGGACTATTTCCGTATCTTCTGGCAAGGACAACCAACGCTCCTCGGCGGGACGTCGGCGTCGGCACCCACGTTCGCGGGGCTCGTCGCCCTGCTGAACGACGGGCGGATCGCCGCGGGCAGGCCCCCTCTGGGGTTCCTCAACCCGTTGATATACCAGGTGGGCGATAAGGCGTTCAACGATATCACGGCTGGGAATGCGCCGGGGTGTGGGACGCCTGGGTTCAACGTGAGTGGCATCATAATCGCTTCGTTGGTAAGCAATGACTGAGCTGGGCTGTGCTCAAGGCGACGGCCGGGTGGGACCCCGTGACGGGTTTTGGGACGCCTGATTTCGAGAAGCTAAGAAAGCTTCTTGAGAAATTTTGAGGAAGGCCCGACGGGTTGCGCCGCAATGAAGATTTCAAGCTTTGCTACATTTCTTTGCTCCCCGGACATATTGATGTCTGTGTATGTGCAGTAGTACAACATGTCGTGTGAAAGTGATCGACTTTGGTCGTCAGTACTCATTACTAGTATATTGGAATCAAAAGGACCTAGAGAAAGATATGATGATGTCCATAGAGTAAAATTAAAAAGCCTGTTCGACAATTTGTCTGCTTCTTAGTCGGTTTCTTGACGACCAGCCCGCAGCATGTGTAAAAACTTACCACCGTATCCATGACCCACTATGCAGCGGCAGTGGGTTCTGTGGCGCCCCCGAACTTTTTGCTTCCCCGGG
>Ga0137397_10000982_pt1 | contig 19847 bp, 18 predicted proteins | sample czorhiz116metaG_FD_106658 | JGI IMG/M metagenome (GOLD analysis project Ga0137397, IMG submission 106658) | Vadose zone soil microbial communities from Angelo Coast Range Reserve, California, USA - czorhiz1.16 metaG | ecosystem: Environmental > Terrestrial > Soil > Vadose zone | place: USA... | reverse complement strand
GCCCCCAGGGCACCGCCGCGCGCGATGCAGGCGTCCGTCCCTTCCACGGCCTCGACGGCCAGCACCACGCCGCCCTTGACCACCACCGTCTGGCCGACGTCGGCCTCGCCCAGCGCCCGCGCCGCGGCCAGGCCGGTGGCCGCATCGGCGCGCTGCTGGTCGGTGAGGCGGCGCTTCCCGACGGGTCCGCGCCGCACCAGGAGGTCGGGCACCAGCGGGAGCGGCGAGACGATGCGGACGCCCTCCTCCTCCAGCGCGTCGGCGATCGCGCGCAGCGCGGCGTCATCCCCGAAGCTGCGCATGCGGGCCAGGACCTTGAGGCCCAGCCAGTCCGGGCGCACGCCGAAGAGCCTGGGCTTGCGGATCCCGCCGCAGAGCACCGCCTCGGCCACCCCGGCCTCGCGCAGCACTTCGGCGATGCGCCCGAGCTGACCGACCTTGACCCACGCTCTCGCGCGCAGCGCGCGATCCGTCTCGCCCTCGTGCGCCACCGCCACCACGCTGCGGCCCGCGCGCTCGGCGGCCTCGGCGAACAAAAGAGGCAGGCGCCCCGATCCGGCGATGAGCCCGATCGGCGCCCCGGTCACCGGGCGATGCCCCGCTCGGTCTGCTCGAGGAAGGCGACGAAGTGGTCGATCTCCGCGTGCCCGCCGTACTCCGCCTTCACGTGCGCCACCGCCTCGCGCAGGCCCATCCTGCTGCGGAAGACGACCTTGTAGGCGCCCTTGACGCGCGCCAGCGCGTGCTCGTCGAAGTGCGCCCGGGTCAGGCCCACCGAATTGATCCCGATCACCTCCGCGCGGTCGCCTTGGACCGTCACGTAGGGAGGGACGTCCTGGGTCACCATCGCGCCGCCGCTGATGAACGCGAGCCGGCCGATGCGCGTGAACTGGTGCACGGCGGAGAGGCCGCCGAAGATCACGTGGTCCTCGACGTTGACGTGGCCGGCCAGGGCCACCGAGTTGGCGAGGACGCAGCCGTCGGCGATCTGGACGTCGTGGGCGACGTGGCTGTTGGCCATCAGGAGGCAGCCGTTGCCGATGCGGGTGACGCCGCCCCCGCCCGCCGTGCCGATGTGCACCGTGGCGAACTCGCGGATCTGGTTCTGGTTGCCGATCACCAGCCTGGTGGCCTCGCCCGCGTACTTGAGGTCCTGCGGGATCGCGCCCAGGGCGGCGAACTGGAAGATGACGTTGGCCTCGCCCAGCGTGGTGTCGCCCTCGATCACCGCGTGGGGGCCCACCCGGCTGCGGGCGCCGATCTTCACCTTGGGCCCGATCACCGCGTACGGCCCGATCTCCGCGCTGGAGTCCAGCTCCGCGCGCTTGTCGACGATCGCGGTTGGATGAATGGCCACGTTATTCCTTCCGATCCGCGATCATCGCCATGATTTGTGCCTCGCTCACGGGCTGGCCGTCGACCTTGGCCTCCCCGGCGAGCCGCCAGATCGCTCCCTTCTGGCGCTCGACGCGGACGTGCAGATCGAGGCGATCGCCCGGGACGACCGGACGTCTGAACTTCACGGCGTCGAAGGACATCAGATAGATGACCTTCTGCAGCGGGTCGAACGGGGCTCCTTCGTACGCGAGCAGGGCGCCGGCCTGCGCCAGCGCTTCGAGCTGCAACACGCCCGGCATCACCGGCTTGTTCGGGAAGTGCCCCTGGAAGAAGTGCTCGTTGAAGGTCAGGTTCTTGTAGGCGTAGATCCGGTCTCCCTTGACCACCTCGACCACGCGGTCCACCAGGAGAAACGGGTAGCGATGCGGCAGCGCAGACAGGATCCTCAGGATGTCCATCACTTTCCCTTCTCCTTCTCCAACTTCTCCACCCGCTGCTGCAGCCTGCGGACCTCGCGCAGCAGCTCGGGGACCCGCGGGAGCGCCGCGCTCAAGCGCAGCCAGTCGCGGTGGTCGATGGCGGGAGTGCCGCTCACGGTCTCGCCATCGCCGAGGTCGTGCGCCACCCCGGCCTGCGCGCCGACGCGCGCCCCCTCGCCGATGCGCAGATGGCCGATCACGCCCACCTGGCCGGCCAGGATCACGCCCTGTCCCAGCTCGGTGGAGCCGCTGATTCCGACCTGCGCGACGATCAGGCAGAGGGGGCCCACCCGGACGTTGTGAGCGATCTGCACCAGGTTGTCGATCTTGGTGCCCCGTCCGACCACCGTCTCGCCCAGCGTGGCCCGGTCGACGCAGCTGCAGGCGCCCAGCTCGACGTCGTCCTCGAGCCGGGCGATGCCGGCCTGCGGCACCTTCCGGTGGAAAGGCCCCTCGCCGTCGCCTTCCAGGTCGAAGGCGAAGCCGAAACCGTCGCTCCCGACCACCGCGTTGGGCTGCAGGATGACCCGGTTGCCCAGGATGCAATGCTCGCGAACGACGGCGCCGGGCCAGAGGACGCAGTCCTCGCCGACGCGCGCGCCGTCGAGGATGCGCGCCCCCGCGTGCACGGTGGTGCGCGGTCCGACGGTCGCCCCAGGACCGACGTAGGCGCCCGGCAGGACGGCCGCGGTCTCGTGGACCCGCGCGGCCTGGTCGACCAGGGCGCCGGTCCGGATGCCCGGCCGGACCGCCAGCTCCTGGTGGAAGAGGGCGCTGGCCTTTGCGAATGCGACGTAAGGCTGTGCCGCAACCAGCCTCGCCGATCCCGCCGGCACGTGGGCGGCGTCGTCTTCGGAGACGATCACCCCGGCGGCGCGGGTGCCGAGCAGCTCCTTGCGGTAGCGCGGGTTGGCGTAGAAAGCGATCTGCGAAGGCCCGGCCGATTCCAGCGGGGCCACGCCCGAGATCAGGCTGGCGCCCTCCCGCCCTCCCCCGCGCAGCTCCGCGCCGATGCGGCGCGCGAGGTCCTGGATGGAGAGCGGCTTCGGTGCCGTGCCCACGTCCCGAGCTTACTTCTTCGGCGGCGACGCCGCCTTCCCCGCGGGCGGGGTCTTCGGCTTGTTGGCTTGTCCGACGCCGAAGCGCTCGTTGTACCGGCGGACGACTTCGTTGGTCATGTCGGAGGCGGCAGGCGCGTAGAGCAAGGCGGCTTTGTCGAGGACGAAGGTGAAGCTCTCCTTGTCGCTCAGCTCGGCGACGACCTGGAGGAGCCGCTTGGAGATGCTCTGCATCGCCTCCTGCTCCTTCCCGGACAGCTCCTCCTGCATCTGGGTGGCGGCTTGCTGCGCGTCGACGAAGGCCTTCTGGAGCTGCTCCTGCTTCTGCCGCTTGGCGTCCTCGGAGAGGACCGGAGCCTGCTTGTCGTAATCCGTCTTCATCTTCTCCAGATCGGCCCGCTTCTTGTCCAGGTCGGCCCGCTTCTGGGCGAGCTCGGCCTGCAGGCGGGTCCGCGCGGCCTTCCCTTCCTCGACCTCCTGGATGGCTCGCTGCACGTCCACGTACCCGATCTTCATGCTTTGGGCGGACGCAGCCCGGGTGGCGAGAGCGACTGTGAACGCGAGCAAAATGCGGCGCATCTTGTTTCCTTCTCTGGTTTTCGAACCGGCGCACCCTAAATGGACGGGCTCGGCGGGTCAAGGCTCTTCCCGAGGTTGGACGGATGACGTCGTGGAAAGTTCTGCCTGGGCGGCTCGGGGACGGCCACCCCCGGCCGCGCTCAGAAGAAGTTCCCGATGGTGAATTCGAAGAGGTAGGGATCGTCGATCGGCCGGCGCGTCAGGGGGAACCCCACCTCGAACCGCAGTGGACCCAGCGGAGAGAACCAGCGAATCCCGGCGCCGACGCTGTAAAACAGACCCAAGGGAAGGTTCCCTCCGCGCTGGTTGCTCTGGAAGAAGTTCTCCTTCTCCGAGAAGACGTTGCCGGCGTCGAAGAACCCGACGCCGCGGAGCCCCGCCGCGCCGAGCAGCGGGAACTCGATCTCCCAGTTGGTGATCAGCTCCTTGTTGCCTCCCACCGGGAAGAAGAGGATGCCGGCGTCGACCTCGCGGTTGACGACGATCGGCTCGACCGGCGAGATGCTGCGCAGGGCGTAGCCGCGGATGGAGTTGATTCCGCCCTCGAAGAACTTCTCGCTGATGGCGACGGGATGGTTGATGGGGTCGGTGGCCCGGATGTAGCCGATCGAGATGTTGGTCTTGAAGACCAGGCCCAAGAAGAGCGGGCGATAGAAGCGCTCGATGAACCGGTAGCGCTGGAACAGGTTCTGGCTGCCGAGGAGCGCCGAAGCGAACTCCGCCGACCCCGAGACCAGGTTCCCGTTGGTCGGGAACAGGCGGTTGTCCCGCTTGTCGTAGTTGAAGGAGACCCGGATGCTGGAGGTGCGGCCGGATGAGAACTGGTGGGCGAGGACGTCCTCCGTGCCGGTGGTCGGCGTGACCGTCACCGCTTCCAGCGTGTAGGTGAGGAAGAGCCGGAAGTCCTCCAGCCAGGACGCCAGGTTGGTGAAGTCGTAACCCGCCGTGAGCGCGCCGCCGTTCGCCTGGCGTTCGAACCCGGTGTAGAGCAGCTCGCTGCGGTAGAGATCGATCGAGCCCGTCCACTGCGTGTCCAGGAAGTACGGGTCCAGGTAGCTGAGCTGGAAGAGCTGCCGGATGCTGGAGATCTGCAGCGAGAGCGAGGCGGTGTGGCCGTAGCCGAAGAGGTTGTTCTGCGCCAGCTGCGCCTGGCCGAAGAAGTTCTCTCCGCCGGCGAACCCGAAGCCCACCTGGAAGGTGCCGGTCATCTTCTCCTTCACCGAGACCTCGAGGATCATCTTGTCGTCGGTGGTGCCGCGCTTCTGGTTGATCTCCACGCTGTCGAAGAAGCCGAGGGCGGTGATGCGACCCTTCGACGCGCGCACCCCGGTGCCGCTGTAGAGATCGCCTTCGGCGATGCGCATCTCCCGGCGGATCACCTTGTCGCGGGTCTTGGTGTTCCCCGCCACCTCGATCTTCTCGATGGTGACCGGCTGCCCCTTCTGGAACACGTAGGTGAGGTCGACGATCTTCCGGACGGGATCCACCGCCGTGTCGGGGGTGACGTTGGCGTAGGCGTAGCCCCGGTCCTTGTAGACGTCGAGCAGCCGGTTCATGTCGTTCTGCAGCCGGGTCTTCGAGAACCGGTCGCCCGAGCGCGTCGAGATCAGCCCGATCAGGGACTCCTTTTGCAGGAGGAGATCTCCGCTGACGTCGATCTTGCCGACGTCGAACGGGTCGCCCTCCTCGATAGTCATGGTGATGAAGATGTAGCGCTTGTCGGGCGAGAGCTCGATCGCGGGCTTCCCGAACTTCACGTAGATGTAGCCGAGGTCGAAATAGAGGCCCTGCAGGACGATCTCGTCGCGCTGGAAGGCGTCCTCGCGGTAGGTGCCCGCGCCGGTGAGGAAGGAGAACGGCGACCCTTCCTGGGTGAGCATGGCGTCCTTGAGGGCCGACTCGCTGATCGCGCGGTTGCCGACGAAGCGGACCTCCTTCACGGTGATCTTCGCGTGCTCGTTGACCTGGAGGATCACGTTCACTTCGTTGTTCGGCAGCGGGACGATCTTCGGGGTCACCTCGGCGAGGAAGAACCCCTTCTCCACGTACTTCTCCTGCATCTTCTTCGCCGACTTTCGCACTGCCTCCTGGTCGAGGATCTGGAAGGGCTTGACCTCGATGGTGTCCTTGAAGTCGTCCTTCGACAGCTCCTCGTTGCCTTCGAGCTTGACCTCGCGCACCGCGGGCTTCTCGTTCACCAGCACGGTGAGGACGTAGCCGGTGAGCGGCGGTTTGGCGGCGCTCAGGTCCAGCTTCACGTCGTTGAAATAGCCCATGCGCCAGACGGCGAGCAGCGCGGCCTTGATCTTCTCCTTGTCGAAGGTGTCCCCGACCTTGAGCGGGAGCGTGGTCCGGATCGCGTCCGTCTCCACCCGGCGGTTGCCCTGCACGTCGATCTTCGCGATCACGCCGGTGTCGGGCACCGACGCCGCCGCTTCCGCGGCGGTCTCGCCGGTCGGAACCGTCGGCGCCTCTCCCATCCCCTGACCCGCGGGCTGCGTCTCCGGCTTCTGCGCCGGCGCGGCCCCCTGCTGCGGTGTGGGAGATGGTTCCTGCGCGAGCGCCGCCGCTGCCGTGAGTGTCAGGGTGGCGAGAAAGACCGTCCGCATGGGGGCGAGGGCGCGGACCCTACTCGAATTCCTCTGGTGCGACAACGGGAAAGCTCGGGCGCGGGAGGAGCGAAATCATCGAGGCGCTCAAAGCGGCAACCGCGGCTGGATCTGGCGTCCCGCCTCCGCCGCCGCGATCCGCGAGAGCTCCTTCGGATAGGACTCGAGCAAGGTCTGCGGCACCTGTACGCGCTTGCCGGTCACCTCCGCCTCCAGCATCAGCGCGTTGGTCACCGCCTGGCCGGCGAAGTGGTTGTTGTTGACCACGTAGACGTCGGTGACGTTCTTCTCCCGCGCCAGCGCCTTGGCGCGCTCCGCCCAGGGCTTCAGCTCTGCGGCCGAGTAAAGGTAGTCGTACCGCTCGTCGCGTCCCGCCGTCTTGCGGAACCAGTCCTTGTAGTTGCGGCCGTGGACCCGGATGTACCCGGTGGCCGAGGTCGCGCGCGCGGACGGCGGCAGCGAGTTCCGGAACATCGGCTGGTCCAGGTTCACGATCCCGATCCGGCTGGCCGCCAGCTCCGCGTAGAACTCGGGCTCGTTGAAGGAGATGTGCCGCACCTCGACCACCAGCGGATGGTCGCGGAAGGCCTTCGCCAGGTCGCGCAGCCACTCGCGGTTTTCTTCGCTGTTGCGGAAGGACCAAGGGAACTGCAGCAGCAGCGCGCCGAGCTTGCCGGCCTCGGCCAGCGGATGGAGGCCGCCACGGACCGCGTCGACCTCCTCGGTGGTCCAGGCCGTGCTCCGCTCGTGCGTGAAGCGTTTCCAGAGCTTGGCGGTGAACTGGAACGCTTCGCGGTCGCGGACGCGCTCCACCCATTTGCGCGCCGCGCTCGCGGCGGCCGGCCGGTAGAAGGTCGAGTTGATCTCGACGGTGTCGAAGTAGCCCGCGAGGTACCGGAGCGGGTCGAAGCCCTTCGGCTTGGGCGCGGGATATACCTTGCCCGCCCAGTCCGGGTAGTCCCATCCGGCAGGTCCGAATCGGATGGCTCCGGGCTGTGAGTCGCTGGCCATCTGCCCCATGCTACCGCGGCATGGTGCGGCGCGGCCCTGAAAGCGCACATCGCCCGAGAGCGGCGCCAGCGGCGGCAAAATTGGAGGGCCCCCCGGAACCGCTAGCATCTCCCGATGGCGGTTCGCGCGGGCGGCCTTTTCCTCCTGCTCCTCGCCCTCCCACGGCTCGCCCGGGCGGACGGGCCCATCACCGATCGCCACTACACCATCGACGCGTACCGCGGAGCCGCGGTGGCCGACTATCGCGTGGTCGGGATGGGCGGCGTCTCCATGGCCACCGCGGAAGGCGCGTGGGGTCTGTTGGCCAATCCGGCGGCCGCAGCGTCGCGGCCCGCGACCGCCTCCGGATGGTTCTACTGGGACTACCTCTTCGACGCCTACACGCCCTCGCTCGGCGTCGACTTCGACAACAACGGGATGGCGCAGGATCAGTTCAACGCCAGGACCGGCGCGCTGAACGCCGGACTGATCGGCATGTTCGGCGCCTGGGGCGTCGCGGTCTCGGTCACCGGCGAGCTGCGCGACTACACCCCGGGCAGTGGAACGACGGCCGACCTGTCCGCAGCGCTCTGGCGGCTGACCCTCGCCCGCTCCTTCCTGGACGGCGAGCTGGTGGCTGGCGCGAGCCTGGTCGCGGGCGGGTTCAGCCTCCGCCTGCCGGCCACGGGAGTCGACCTGGTGACGGCCGGCGACTGGTCGGTCCAGGCTGGCGGCCTCTGGCAACCGCGCGATCAAGACTTTCGCGTCGGCGTCAGCTTCCAGCCGGCCATGGCGGCGCGCATCGATCCCACCGCCTGCGATCCGAACGACTGCTACGGCTACATCCTGCCCGAGAGCGTGAAGTTCCCCTGGACCGCCGGCGCGGGCATTGCCTGGCGGTTCGGCCCTACGCCCTGGAACCGGCGCCTGGCCGCCGCCTTCCGCGACGAGAGCAGCACCATCCTCGCGGCCGACGTGCTCGTCAGCGGGCCTGTGAACCAGGGCGCGGGCCTGGAGAGCTTCCTGGAGAAGCGGCTCCAGCCGTCGGGCCAGACGGCATCCGTCTCGGTCCGCCTGGGGGCGGAGTACGAGTGGGTCCCGGGCTGGTTCCGCATCCGCGGGGGCGCCTACTGGGAGCCTCCTCGCTTCGATGACGTGGACGGACGCCTGCACCTCACGCTGGGCCTGGACGTGCGCTTCTGGTCCTTCTCGGTCTGGAGCAGCCCTTATCGGATGCGGTTCTCGCTCGCCGGCGACGTCGCGCGGCAGTACGGCAATACGGTCCTATCGCTCGGATTCTGGCACTGAGCGACGAGGACGGTGCTTCAGGCCCGCAAGCAGGAGCGCCTCCCGCGAGGGCAGGCAGTTTGCGTGAATTGTGGTGAGCGCCGTGCAGATCCCGGGGCGGGCTGTCCGAGGGAGGGCGGGGCGGGAGTTGGGTGCAGATCCCGTCGTGCTGCGGTGCACGCACGTCCATCGGGCGGGCGGGACGACTCGCGCGTCGACGAACTCTCCCCATCGCCGGCGCTTGCTGGGATGAGCACGCGCATCCTCCAGCTGACGGATGTTTCGCGAAGCCGGCTTCTGGCAAGCTCTCCCCAATCATGAAGCAAATCGTGTCGCAGTTGCCCCAGCGAGGTGGGAAGCGGAAGGGCGCAGGGCGGAAGCGCAAGGCGCCGCGGCCGCGCGTCTCGCACAAGGCGCGGCCCCGCTTCGAGAAGGCCGCCGCGGTGCTCGCCACCTTGCGCGTCGCGAAGGGGGTCTGGAACCTGCGGAGTCGGCGCTGCTTCGGGGTCATCGAACGCAGCTTCGCGAACGCGCGGGAGCGGTTCGGACTGCGGATCATCGAGTTCTCCCTGTTGGGGAACCACCTCCACCTCGTGGTCGAGGCTGACAGCAGCCGCTCACTCTCCCGGGGCATGCAGGGCCTGTGCGTGCGGATCGCGAGAGGCCTGAATCGCGTGGTGGAGCGCCACGGCACCATCTTCGACGACCACTACCACGCGCGACTGCTGCATTCTCCGACGCTGCTGGTCCGCGCGATCGCGTATGTGCTCGGAAACCACGAACATCACTACGGGCCGTCTCGAGGCGACGATCCCTTTTCCTCGCTCGCTTGCCACCGGCCGGCCGTTCTCAGCAGCCCAAAGACCTGGCTCATCCGGCAGGGATGGCGCAGGGTCCGATTCAGTTCCCCGTGGGTGGAGCGATGGCGGGCAATTCAGGGGGCGGAGACAACAAACAACCTGGCGCGGGCAGCCTGAATGCTGCCCGCCGCGTAAAGCAAACGGGACCTGCACGGCACCCGCCCCTCCTCCTCCCCGGACAGCCTGCCACGGGACCCCGCACTGCGATCACGCGCTCTAGACCTACGCGTAGTGCACCTGGACGGTCTCGATGATCGTCGTCAGGGCCTTCTGCACGACGTCGGTGCTCGCGTCGCGCACGATCACGTAACCGTCGCCCTCGTAGCCCTCGCTCTTCCCGGCGCCGACGGCGGGCAGCTTCGCTTCCACCACCAGCTTTCCCATCGCCTGGTGGACCTCGTGCACGTGGGCGACGTGGGCCACCCGGCCGTGTCCCATGCCGCGCAAGAACGCCGAGCCGACCGCGAATTTCCTCTCCCACTTCCCGTCCAGCTCGCCGTCGACCACGACGCGGACCCAGGCGCGGAAGGGGTCCTCGCCATGCGCCAGGCCGGTCATGGTGGTGATGTTCGCGCCCGGCGGCCTCTGCGCGATCTCGCCGATCACCAGGCTGCCGTCGGGGCGCTGGAACCATTCCATGTGCGTCATCCCGTCGGTGAGTCCCAGGGCGGCGATCGCGCCACGCGCCATCTTCCTGGCGTCGTCGTAGTGGGGGCCGGAGATGTCGCGGGGGAGCACGCAGCACCACTTGATCCAGGGATTCTCCAGCACCTCCAGACAAGTCGGCTGGTAGTGGGAGATCGATTCGACCCGCGGGACCCCGCCCAGCGTGAGGGTCTCGCAGCTGAACTCGCGCCCGCGCAGGAACTCCTCCGCCAGCACCGGTCTCGACTCGCTCGCGCCCATTCCCGCGGTCCCCTGGAGAAGGGCATCCATCGAGCTGACCCGCCAGGTGGACTTGGCGCCCATTCCCGCCGGCGGCTTGAGCACCATCGGGAAGCCGACCTCCTCGACGAAGTCGCGCGCATCGGAGGGCCCGCGGATCAGGCGGCTCCTCGCCACCGGAAGGCCAGCCTCCCGGAGCGCCGCCTTCATCCGCGCCTTGTCGCGGAAGAGCTCGGCGACCTGTGGCGTGGTCCCCGGGATCCCGAAGTGCGCCCGCGTCTGCGCCAGCTGCACCATCATCGCCTCGAGGATCCCGATGATCCGGTCCGGGCGGCCGTGGCGTCGCCGCAGGATGTCGGTGGCCTCGATCAAGTCCTGCGCCGAGAGCGGGTCGGTGACGCGGACCAGGTCGCGATAGACGCGTGCATCCTCCCCCTGGGGAGGCGTGTGCACGATCCCCAGCAGCTGGACGTCGGGCAGGCGCGCGGCGGCCCGGACGAATCGCATGGTGATGTCGGTAGGGAAGGGCGCCGCGAAGATCACGTTTCGAGGCATGGCGGCCGGAGAATGGCGATCCCGGGCGGCTCCGTCAAACCATGCCGGATGCTAAGCTCCCGGCAATGCGCGCCGTCTTCCTTTCGCCTGCGTTTCCCCCGGAGATGATCCAATACACGCGCGGTCTCTCGGAGGTGGGCGCGGAGGTGCTCGGCATCGGCGACACGCCCCGCGGGGCGCTCCCCGCCGAAGTGCGCCCGTACCTGCACGAATACCTGGAAGTGCCGCGGATCCTCGACGAGGACGACGTGATCGCCAGGGCCACTGACTGGCTGCGGGGCAAAAGCGTCGATCGGGTCCTCGCCAACTGGGAGGTCCTGGTGATGCTGGCCGCCCGCATGCGCGAGCGCTGGGGCTTGCCGGGCATGAGCCCGGACACGGTGCGGGGCTTTCGCGACAAGGAGCTGATGAAGGAGCGCGTCCGCGCCGCCGGCCTCCGCGTGCCGCGCTCGCGGCGCGTCCGCACCCGGGGCGAGGTCTACAAGGCGGCGGAGGCCATCGGCCTGCCGCTCATCCTCAAGCCCATCGCCGGGGCGGGCAGCGCGGACACCTATGCGGTGCGCACCGCGGCGGAGCTGGAAGCCGCCCTGGAGGCGACCCGCGGCGTGCCCGAGGCGAGCTGCGAGGAGTACGTGGAGGGCGAGGAGTTCACCTTCGATACCGTCAGCATCGACGGGAAGCCGGCCTTCGAGAACGTCGCCGCCTACCTGCCCAAGCCGTTGGAGGCGCGCTCGCAGGAATGGGTGAGCCCGGTGATCATCACCGTGCGCGACATGGACCAGCGGCGCCTGGCGGCGGGCATCGAGCTGGGCCGCAAGGTGCTGACCGCGTTGCGCATGGGCGACGGCTTCACCCACATGGAGTGGTTCCTCACCCCCAAGGGCGAAGCCGTCTTCGGCGAGATCGGCTGCCGCCCGGGCGGCGCGCACCTCGTCGACCAGATGAACTACACCTGCGACATCGACCTGTTCCGCGAATGGGCGCGGGTGGCGGCCTGGAAGAAGTTCGAGGCGCCCACCGCGCGCAAGTACAACGTGGGCATCATCTTCAAGCGGGCCGTCGGCCGCGGCCGCATCACGCGCATCGAGGGCCTGGGCGAGTGGCAGCGTGAAGCCGGCGCATGGGCGGTGGAGGAGAAGCTCTTGCCGCCGGGCACTCCCCGCCGGAACTGGAAGCAGACGCTGCTCTCCGACGGCCACGTGATCGTGCGCCACCCGGACTGGGCGGAGGCGCACCGGCTCGCGTTCGCCGCCGCGACCGGTATCCGCATGTACGCCAAATAAAACCGGGGACACAATACGCATTGAACATGCCAACTGTGCGGCACAGCGTCGTACGCTGCGCGATTCTGGTGGATGGTTCCCTCAGGTCCAGCGCTTTCAGAGCAGGGCTGCGAACAGCATGGCACGATCAATGCGTATTGTGTCCCCGGTTTATTTTTTCCTGCGGCCGTGCTTGCGGTCCAGGTGCGCGGCGAGTGCGTCGAGGCGGGCGTTGAAGAACAGCTCGAACTCGTCGACCCAGCTCACGACTTCCCTCAGCGGCCTCGGACGGAGCTGGTAGATCCTCTGCCGCCCCTCGCGCCGTTCGGAGACCAGGTCGGCGTCCTTGAGCACCTTGAGATGCTGCGAAACGGCCGCGAACGAGACCCCGAAGGGTTCTGCCAGCGCGCCGGCCGGCTTCTCTCCGTCCTTGAGCAGCACCAGGATCGTCCGCCGCGCCGGATGAGCGATGGCATGGAACACGTCGTTCTGCTGCAGGGGTCGCGTCACTTCGTCCACGCGGGGTACTGGCCGACGAGCTCGATGAACCGCTGGGTCCAGTCCGGCAGCGGCTTTCCGTCCAGCTGGGCCTCGAGCCGATCGAGGAACGCGTGGGTTCCGGGCAAGAAGCCTGGAGCGCTCTGCTTGGTCATCCGCCGATAGGTGACCGTCAGCAGGGTCGCGCCTGCTCGGGGAGTCAATTCGAAGCGGAACACCGCATCCTGCCCGACCGGCATCTCCGGGACTGGAGCCACCTTCCACTCGTACTCGAAGACGCGCGGCGGATCCCAGGTCAGGATCTTCCCTTTCGAGCGATAGCGCGGAGGACCTGACACCATCTCGATGGTGCCGCCGGACCGGCCATCGATCCGGGCCTCGGAGCACATCAGCCACTCCCTGAGGCCCTCGGGCGTGGCGATCGCCTCCCAGACGAGCTCCGGGGCGTGCTGGAGGATCCTCCGGAAGGTCAGGGTCGCCGTGTCGCCGTCCAGGACCAGCTGACCCTTGCGAGACGCTTCGTCGTTGCCCATGGATCGCCGTCAATCCTTCGGCTGGTAGACCAGGAACGCGTTCCCATTGCGGAACGTGCGCGACCGGATCAGCGTCAGGGGCAGCTTCCTCTTGCTTCCCTCGAACATCGTGGTGCCTTCGCCGAGGACGACGGGGATCACCACCAGCTGGTATTCATCGATCAGATCGGCCTGCGCCAGCTGCGAGGCGATGGTGCCGCTTCCCATCACCACCATCTGCTCCCCCGGCTCGCTCTTCATCTTCCGGATCTCCGTCGCCGGGTTGCCCTTCACGAGCTTCGTGTTGCTCCAGGTCACCTTTTCCAGCGTCTTCGAGAAAACGACCTTCTGCAGGCGAGTCATCTGCTTCGCGACGGCCGGAAACTGCTCCGCCGCCGCCGGCGTCGGCCAGAAGCTGGCCATCATCTCGTAGGTCTTCCTGCCGAAGATCAGGACCCCGCCGCCGCTGGCATTCTCGGAGATGAAATCCCGGAACTCCGGGTCGTCGCGCTGCTCGTGGGCCCAGCCCATGTCGCCGCTCGAGGACTTGAAATAGCCATCCACCGACACCTGATTGAAGACGATCAGCTTGCGCATGGTTCCTCTCCGACGCCGTTCCATCCGGCGCCGGAGATACTGTTAAGTAGAAACTTAAATGTCAAGCCCAACGCACTTTCGCCGCCCCGACGAACGCGGCGAGCTCCTCGACCGCTCGCTCGACCTCGCCCCTCACGTTCCGCGGAGTGCCCGGCAGGAGGACTACCTTGTTGACGACCAGCTCGCCGCGCGCGCGCTCGAACCGCGGATCGACGCTGCCGACGATCCGATCTCCAGACAGGACGGGCATGGCAAAGTAGCCGAGCTTCCGGAGGTGGAGCGGGAGGTAGATCTCCATCCGGTAGCGGTAGCCGAAGAGCTGCTCGGTGCGGGCGCGGTCGATGATCAGGTTGTCGAAGGGCGAGAGCAGCGTCGTGCGGCCTTCCCAGTCGCCGCGGGGCAAGCCCGCTGCCAGCGCGTACCAAGGGCCCTTCCAGGCCGCATCGACGATCTCCACTGGCACGGCCGCGCCCTCGCGCATGAGCGCGTCGAGGGCGCGCTGGCTGACATGACGTTCGAAGGCGTAGTGGGAACGCAACTGCTTGAGCGTAGCGACGCCCTGGGCGCGGAGCGCCCGCAGCGTGGCTTCTCGCTCCAGCGCGCGGCCGGAGAGCGGCCTCGACTCCGGCAGCCAGCCGTCCGCGACGGCCCAGAGCTTGTGTCCGCGCCGGCGCCCGGCCACGACCACCTCGCCGCGGCGTTGAAGGATGGCCAGCATCCAGGCCACGTTTCGCTCGGAATCCCACGCGCCCGTAGTCCAGCTGACCACGGCGCGGCCCTCGAACGCGGTCAGCGGGAGCGGCCCCTCGCGGCGCAAGCGCGCGAGCACCCGGCGCCGCAGCATCGGATTGAGCGCGAGAATCTTCGCCGCGCGAAGCGGCCAGGTGCCGCCGCCGGCGCCCTCGAGGCTGCCTCTTCTGGACCGGGCTGCCCCCGGCGTGGTCGCGAGCCGGTAGGCGCGCATCGTCGCCGCGTGCACCGGGAAGTCGCTGGCCGGGACGATGAGCGAGACGGTCTCGAACAGCTCCCGCTTCGCGAGGAGCCCTTCGAGGAGCGCCGGATCGTAGAGGCCGATCCGGCTCCAGAGCACGAGCTGCGGATTGCGGGCCACCACGTTGATCGGGTCGAGCTGGAGGTACCCGATGTCGCGGATGACCTCGAGGATCCCGGCCCGCGTCGCGCGCGAGGCGCCCACCAGCCGCTGGGCGGCGACGGCGAGGCGGCGCGCGTCCCGGGCGGTGATGCGGACCGGGGAAGGGCTTCGTCCCAACGGCATCCGTCGAGACTAGAACACATCTCAAAACGTAGCCGGTGCGGCGTCGCATTGAGAACCGTGAAGCTCCCGCGAGCGACTGCAACGCCATTCTGTCTCGCGCTGACAAGCTGGCGGACTTCGTGTCAGCGGGTCGCCGAGGCGCAGGCTCGTGCCCGAGAAGGAGAGGGCCGGCACATCGCATGCAAGGTCGATCAGCGTGTGTACCGGAAAGGAGGTGTCGCACTCTCCTTGGACCTGCGCCGGCCGGCCGTCGGTGGCCGGCCGGTGCGTTCTTGCCGCGTACTGCCTGATCGCTTCGGCCGCGCGCCCGGAGGACGCCGGGCGTCCGGGAGACCACAGCGGCTTCGGGAAGAACACCAAGACGGTGCTGATGTCGTTCGACAAGCGCGACCTCACGGACGTCATCCAGTTCGTGAGCCAGTTCACGCAGCGCAACTTCATCCTCCCCGAGCGCCTTTCCGGGAAGATCACCATCCTCTCCAACGCGCCGATCCCCGCGAGCGAGGTCTGGAATGTCTTCGTCGCCGCTTTGGACGCGAACGGTTGGGCCTTGTACCTCGTGGGACGCTATTGGAAGTTGATCGAGAAGAAGCAGTCCCCTCGAGCCGGCGTGCCGCTCTATCTCGGCAGCGAACAGCCGCCGCCTTCCACCGAGCAGATGGTGACCAAGCTGTTCAAGCTCCGCTTCGTGGAGGCTGAGCAGATGCGCAACGTGCTCGGCCAGTTCACCTCGCGCGACGCGGATCTGCAGATCTTCCCTCCGGACACGCTGATCGCCTCGGACCTCGGTTTGAACCTCGGGCGCCTGGAGCAACTGATCGACCAGCTCGATCAGCCTGGCGGCACGCAGGAGCTCCACATCGTCTCCGTCCACCATGCCGCGGCGCCGGAGCTTGCGCAGAAGCTCACCGAGATCACCCAGGCGCAGGCTTCCTCGAGGACCGGGTCGCTCGCACGGACCGTCAAGGTGCTCGCCGACGAGCGTACCAACACGCTGATCGCGATCGCGGGCGAGAAAGCCTTCGAGGCGCTGCTCGACCTGGTCAAGCACCTCGACGTCCCGACCGGCGACAGCGGCGTCCACGTCTACGCCCTCCACCACGCGAAGGCGGAGGACCTCGCGACGACCCTGCAATCCCTCTCCCAGGGGCTCGCGGGAAGGCGGCGCGCTGCGGCGAGCGCTGCTCCAGCCGCGCCAGGCCCGACCGCTTCCGCAGGGGCGGTCTCCGCGGAGCTGTTCAGCGGCGACGTGAAGGTCACCGCCGACAAGAGCCGCAATACGCTGATCGTCGTCGCGAATCCGGCCGACTACCGGAGCCTGGTGAAGCTGGTCGAGCAGCTCGACACGCCGCAACGGCAGGTGTTCGTCGAGGCCGTCATCATGGAGGTCAACATCGAGAACGATCGGGACGTCGGTTTCTCGTTTCACGGCGGCGAGCAGAGGGACGTCTCCTTCGCGGGCAACTCCGGGTCGGCCACTGGGGTGTTGGGCACGAACCTGGGTGGCCTCAGCTCGATCGCCGGTCTCTCCTCGCTCGCCAGCCTGAACGGCTTCCTCGCCGGGATCCAGGGTCCGCCGATCACCGTCGGGGGCGTCAGCGTCCCGTCGTTCGGGATCGTGCTCCAGGCCCTGGAAAGCTCGAGCGACGTGAACGTGATCAGCACGCCGCACGTGATCATGACCGACAACACCGAGGGCGAGATCAGCGTCGGACAGAACGTTCCGTTCCAGGCGGCGTTCGCCCCGAACATCGGCACGACCACGCCGGCGGTGGCGACCAGCCTGAGCTCGCTCTACGCCCCCATCCAGCGGCAGAATGTCGAGCTCAGGCTGCACATCCGCCCCCAGATCAACGAGGGCGACGTCATCCGGCTCGAGGTGGAGCAGCAGACCGAGGAGATCGCCAGCGTGGACAAGACGCTGGGACCTACCACCAGCAAGCGATCGGCGAAGACCACGGTGGTCGCGCGCGACCAGGAGACCATCGTGCTGGGCGGCCTGATCCAGGAGCGGCTGACCCGCAGCGTGTCGAAAGTGCCGGTGCTCGGGTCGCTTCCGCTTCTCGGCTGGCTCTTCCGGAGCGAGAGCACGAAGAAGCAGCGGACGAATCTATTGCTGTTCCTCACGCCCTACATCATCCGCGACCAGAGCGACGTGCGCCGGATCTTCGAGCGGAAGATGGCCGAGCGGGAGGAGTTCACGCGCCGCTTCTACGGGGACGACGCGGAGAGACGGCGGACCATCGATTACGACCGCAAGCCGGGGCCCCTCGGGCGGATCCATCTCGGCGTCGCGGAGGAGCTGGCGAAGATCGAGAACGGCGGCGCCGGAACGGCCGGCGAGCGCCTGGTCGGGGCGCGGTGAGGCCTCGCGGGCTCCGGAGGATCAGTCCAGGTGGCGGGCGGCAATCTCGATGGGGATCGTCTCTCGCGGCCGCTTGAGGACCATCCAGATCCCGAGCGAGCAGAGCAGGACGCCGAAGCCACCGACGAAGATCGGCACCGCCCGGTTCCAGCGGCCGCGGTCGATGCGGGCGTTGGTGGGATCGGAGGGAACGTAGAGAACGGCGACTCCTTCACCCCGGCGATACGACGGTGGATTGGAACCGATCGAGTCCTTGAACCGGTAGGTCCTGCCGTCGTGATCGAACTCGACCACCGGGGCGTAGGTGGTCGTGTCTCCCGAGTCGTTGTCCTCCAGGCCCACGACGACGCCGGCGCCAGGAACGGCCGCCCCGAGGAACGCTTCGGTCCGGGTGTGCAGGTGGTTTCCGAGGAGGAGGAGCCCGGCGCCGGCCAGCAAGAGGACGGGGATCGCGACGCGGCTCGCCTTCCTCTGGTTCTCGAGCGCCTGCCGTAAGGCCGAGGGATCCACCCAGCGGATGTCGTGCTTGTTGTCCTCGGTGAAGGTCCGCGGGCCGAAGAGCTTGCTCTTGTAGTCCCGCCATGCCTGAAGGGTCATGGGCTTGTCGCGCAGCGCGCCGCGGAGCTTCCAGGACCCGGCGGCCACCACCACCGCCGCTCCCACGATGGAGAACCCGTCGATCCGGAAGACCGCGAAGAACACGATGCACGAGATCAGCCCCATCATCGCCACGACGCCGGCCAGCACGTAGGAGAGCGAGGACTTGATCGTGGCCTGCGCGGGGTCGTCGGGCTTGACGAGAACGGTCACCGAGTCCCCGATCGCGTCGAGCGGAGAGGAGGATCCGACCGAGGATTCGACATATCGGCTGTGCCCGTCCGGCCCCACGTACGCCGCGATCGTGTGGAGGTAGCGGGCGTCGGAGCTGCTCCCGGTCGAGAACCCGATCACCTGGCCGGGCACCTCCCAGGCCCCGCGCCGCGTCCGGGCCTCGGAGACGACGATCAGCGTGCCGAGCGCGACGAACGCCAGCCCGACGAGAAGGAAGAGGATCTCCATGCCGCCCCCACGACTCATCTTCGGCCGTGAAGGCGGATCGAGCCAGAATTCGACCCGTCCCAGGAGGGCTCGTCAGTCCTCGTCCTCGCCGCCCTCGCGATCGTCGAGCGAGAGCAAGAAACCGAGCGCCGAGGACCAGGCGGCAGGCGAATTGAGGATCCCGAGGTGCGCGGTCTGGAGGATCGCGTCGAACTGGCCCTGCCCGGTGAACCCGAGGGTTGCCGCTCCCCGCAGGAGCGCGCTGCCCGAGAAATCGTGGAGATTGCCGTCGCGGTCTTGGGCCGGCACCGCCGGGAAGAAGCCGTCCTGTGCGGAGATGTAGACGAAATCCACATCCGTGTTGCGGAGGACCAGGTAGCGCGTCGGTCCCTTCGCCTCATGGCCTTTGTTGAGGGCCTGGAGCAGGGGCGTGTGGTCGGATCCGTACTCGCGGCAGATCGCGCTGTCGGGCGTGAATCCGCCGAAGCCCGGCTGCTGGAAGTAATTGAGCGGCGAAGGAGAGCAATCGACGATGCCGTGGTTCGGGCCGTCGATGGCGACCAGGGCCCGGACCTTGTGGAAGGCGTGGTCCTGGCGCATCCACTCCCGCGTGACCGTGACGCCCAGGCTGTGGCCGACGACGTCCACCCGCTTCGCGCCCGTGTACGCCAGCACCGCGCGGACGAAGGCGCGAAGGTCGGGAACGTTCGCGGCGGTGCTGTGCGCGAAGCCCGACCGGTTGGTGGGCGACGTGCCCAGGTCGCACTGGTCTCCCTGGTACCCGAGGCCCCACAACTCCCGCGGGCTGTAGCCGGCGTCGAGGAAGAACTGGGCCAGGTTGTGGATGTACCCGAAGGGATTGCAAGTGGTCGGGAACGGCGTGTCGTTGTTGCCGTGGAGGAAGATCACCGGCACGCGCTCCACGCGCCCCTGGCTGCCGCCGAATCCGATCACCGGCACGCCGAGCGACGCGTCGACGATGCGCGGGAAGTCGGCGGGGAACGTCGTGCCCAAGAGGCCGTTGGGGTGTGGATCGGCGGCGCGCACGCCGCCTGCGAAGACGCACAGGACGCAAGTCGCTGAGCGGATCGCCGAGGTCATCGATCGCATGGCTCCTCCTCCGTGGACTGGATTCACCTACCGCGTTTCACCTTCTCCGTGGGGGTCTTTCTGCGCCCTTCGAGCTCCTCCACCAGCGAGCGGGGTGCCTGGCATCGCCAGGCGGCGGTGATGAGCTTCCGCAGCTCGCCCGCGCCGGTCGCCGGCAGCCGGACGAGGATCGCGGGGAAGCCGGCGTAGTGCGGCTCGGTGAAGAATCTCTTCGGGTCTCGCGCGAGCAGCATGTCCTTCTCGTCGAGGTCCAACACGCGGACCGCCAGGACCGCCGGGTTCGGGACCCGCGGCTTCTTCGGCGTGATGCGCTCCTGCCAGACCCAGACGAAGCCCTTCTCCTTGTTGCCGTTGCGGACCGAGAACCCGAACCCCTTCGCCCATTGCGTGGTCGACGGCAGCGAGGAGGCAATGCGCCGGACGTCATCGTGGTTGGCCATGGCTCCCCTACCTGAGCGCGGCTGCGAAGACCCGCGCGACATGCTCGGCCCTCCGCTCCGTCCCGTCCGCGATCTGGTGCCTGCAGCTCGTGCCGTCCGCGACGATCAG
>Ga0137397_10000980_pt1 | contig 19855 bp, 21 predicted proteins | sample czorhiz116metaG_FD_106658 | JGI IMG/M metagenome (GOLD analysis project Ga0137397, IMG submission 106658) | Vadose zone soil microbial communities from Angelo Coast Range Reserve, California, USA - czorhiz1.16 metaG | ecosystem: Environmental > Terrestrial > Soil > Vadose zone | place: USA... | reverse complement strand
GATCTATTCCCTGATGGCCGAGCGCGGCTACTTTCCCCTCGTGGACCTGCTCGGCTTCCGCCAATTCAAGGGGCACCTGCAGGGGCATCCCAGCAAGCACGACACTCCGGGAATCGAAGTCTCCTCGGGCTCGCTGGGGCAGGGGCTCTCGGTGGCGTCCGGCATGGCGCTGGGATCCCGCATGGATGGGAAGGAGCGCCGCGTCTACTGCGTCATGGGGGACGGGGAGCAGCAGGAGGGACAGATCTGGGAAGCCGCGATGTTCGCGGCGCACTACAAGCTCGACAACCTCTGCGCGGTGATCGACTACAACCGGAAGCAGATCGACGGCGACGTCCAGGACATCATGGGGATCGCGCCGCTCCACGATAAATGGAAGAGCTTCAACTGGAACGTCATCGAGGCCGACGGCCACGACGTGGCGGCGCTGCTCCAGGCATTCGAGGACGCCCGGGCCGCGCGCGGGAAACCCTCGGTGGTGCTCGCGCACACCGTGATGGGGAAAGGCGTCTCCTTCATGGAGGACGACTACAAGTGGCACGGCATCCCGCCGAGCAAGGAGCAGGCGGACCAGGCGCTTCGCGAGATGGGGACCACGCTCGAGGAGTGGACCGCGCGGCTCGAAAGCCACACCGCGCCGGAAGTGGCGCCGGGCGCCAGGAGAGCCGCATGAGCGGCGCGACTCCCGCGGCGGTGCGGGATTCCGCGATGCCGACGCTCCTCAAGCCCGAGATGAAGCGGACCCGCGAGGGCTTCGGCCACGGGCTGCTCGATCTCGGGCAGAAGCGGCCGGAGGTCGTGGTGCTGGTGGGCGATCTCTCCGGATCGACCAACGTGTCCTTCTTCGCGGAGAAATTCCCGGACCGGTTCATCCAGGTCGGGGTCGCGGAGCAGAACATGATGTGCGTGGCCGCAGGGCTGGCCGCCACGGGGAAGATTCCCTTCCTCGCGACCTATGGAGCATTCGCCTCCTGCCGGAGCGCGGACCAGATGCGGGTCACGGTCGCCTACACGGACCTGCCGGTGAAGATCGGGGGCGCCCATGGCGGCATCAGCGTCGGGCCGGACGGCGCCACGCACCAGGCCATGGAGGAGATCGCGATCGTACGCGCCATCCCGAACATGAAGATGATCGTCCCCTGCGATTACTGGGAGACCCGGAAGGCCACGGTGGCCGCCGCCGACGATCCCCATCCCAACTACATCCGCTTCGGCCGCGAGCCCGTTCCGGTCGTGACCGGGCCGGACACGCCCTTCACGCTCGGGAAGGCGAACACGATGCGCGAGGGGTCCGACCTCGCCATCATCGCGTGCGGCGTGATGGTCTACGAAGCGCTGGTGGCCGCTCAGGAGCTGGGGTCCCGGGGGATTCAGGCGCGCGTGATCAACATGCACACGCTGAAGCCGCTGGATACCGAAGCCATCGCGAAGGCGGCGCGCGAGTGCGGCGCGATCGTGACGGCGGAGGAGCACCAGATCCACGGAGGTCTCGGGAGCGCGGTCGCGGAAGAGGTCGTCCAGAGCCATCCGGTGCCGGTCGAGCTGGTGGCGGTGCACGACCGCTTTGGCCGATCGGGAAAGCAGGACGAGCTGATGGCCGCGTTCGGCATCAAGTCGCCGGACGTGGTGCGCGCGGCCGAGCGCGTGCTCGCGCGCAAGCGCTCGCGTTGATGGCGGGGCCCCGCGCGCTGGGGCTCAGCGCGCTCCTTGGGCTCCTGATTTGTTCTCCCCACGCCGCGATCGCGGCCCCTTCGAATCCCGGGTCCCCCTCCTCGGCCCCCGCCGCTTTCGGAATCGTCGCCGTGGATTCGATCCGGCAGGAATGGGGTGTCGCGACGGTGTCCCGCTGGATCGCCGTCGGCGCGCGCTCCATCGAGGCGCGAGCCGGCGCGGGCGCGTGGCTCGCCCTGGAGCTCCCCGATCCTCACGCCGCGGAGACGGCGCTCGCGCGGAGCGCCGAGGGCCGCCCCGCGCGCATGGTGCTCGACACGCTGCTCGCCCAGGACGCGCGGCGCGCCGAGCGCCAGATTGCGATGGTGGATCGCGGGGGAAGCGTGGCCGCTTCCACCGGAGACCGCTGCCCCGCCTGGTCGGGGGAGCGGTTCGGGAAAGGGTACGTGTGCCAGGGGGTCGCCCTTCGCGGGTCCGAGCCGCTCAACGCCATGGCCCGGGCCTTCGAGCTGACGACGGGAACCCTGGCCGAGCGTCTGATCGCGGCCGTGGAGGCCGCGGAGGCGGTCGCCCCCCTCCGGGATGAAGTGGAGTCCTCGGCGCTCCTCGTCGTGCGCGAGGGAGGAGGCCCCAGCGGGTGGTCCGATCGTCTGATCGATCTCCGGGTCGACGCGGCGCCCGACGCGGTGCAGGGCCTGAAGAATCTCTATGCGGTGCACGCCGCGACGTTCCTGCCGGCGGCCTACGCGCGCTTCGGGGACGACGCGAAACGCCGAGGTGATCCGATCTCGGCGAAACGCGAGTACCAGAGCGCCGAGGCCGGATTCCGCGCCGCCGTGGCCCGGAAGCCCAGCGATGCGGACGCGGTCAACGAGCTGGCGTGGTTTCTCGCCACCCACGATCGCGCTCTGGAGGAGGCGGTCCGGCTGGCCAAGACCGCGGCCTCCCTGCGTCCGCGCGATCCGATTCTCTTCGATACGCTGGCGGAGGCCGAGTACCGCTCGGGATCGCTCACGCGCGCCATCCTGGCCATGGAGCGCGCGGTGAAATACTCGGGAGGCGCGGCTCGCTACACGGAGCGTCTGGCGCGCTGGAACCGGGAGCGCGCGGCATTGGAAGGGAAGTCCGGAACGCCCGCTAGCCCGTGAAGGACCCCGGCTCCGGGCGCGCGCTTCCGATCAGGGCGGCGAGCGATCGAAAGCCGATCGGCTCGGTGGAGCGGAACGGCTCTCCGTAGCGGACTCCGATCTGGCTGCCGAAGTGGCGCGCGCGCGCTTCGATGCGCTCCATGAAGTCGGGATCGTTGAGGGGCGTCGACACCGATGCCTGGCCACGCCCGACCTGCGAGCCGTGTGACAGGATCGCGCGCTTCTTCTCCTCCCACACCGGCGTGATGTCCACGACGAACGTGGGCTCCAGGGTGATCCGCGAGATGAAGTGGTAGCGGCCCTCCGCCCGGTGGGGCGTCCCTTCTTTGCCGTCGTACTGCCGGAGGCCGGCCAGGTACCACGCCCGATCCACCAGATGCGAGGCCTCCACGTGATCGGGATGCCGGTCCCGCGGAGCGTGCGTGAAGAGGACCGAGGGCCGCAGCGTACGTAAGATTCGCACGACCCGGCGAACCTGCTCCGCGTCGCGCGAGTCGATTCCTCCGTCCGGGAGCCCGGCGTTTTGCCGGTCGGCAATTCCGAGGGCGCGCGCGGCCAGGGCCGCCTCCTTCGCCCGCTCCTCGACGGTTCCATTGGTGGAAAGCTCGCCCCGCGTCAGATCCAGAACCAGGGCCTGGAATCCCTGCCGCGCGGCGAGCGCCAGCGTTCCGCCGCAGCTGATCTCCACGTCGTCGGGATGCGCCCCGATCGCGAGGATGCGGAGCGGGGAAGATTCGGAGGGGGTCATGCGCGTCTCAGCGGCGGTAGGCGGGCTCGTGCTCGAACCGATGCTGCGTACGGATGGTGCGCACGGTGCCGGTCTTGGCTCGCATCACCATGGAGTGCGTGTCGGCGCCGTCGGCGCGGAAGCGCACGCCGGGGAGGAGGTCGCCGTCCGTGACGCCGGTGGTGGCGAACACGATCTGCTCCCCGCGGGCGAGATCCGATTCCCGGTACACGCGGGAGTGGTCCTCGATGCCCATCTTGCGCGCCCGCTCCCGCTCCTCGTCGGTCCGGAAGAGAAGCTTCCCCTGGATCGCTCCGCCCAGACAGCGCAGCGCCGCGGCGGCCAGCACCCCCTCGGGCGCGCCTCCGATTCCCATCAGCACGTCGACCCCCGTGGAGTCGATGGCGGTGGCGATGGCGGCCGAGACATCGCCGTCGGGGATCAGATGGATTCGCGCGCCGGTGCGCCGGATCCTCTGGATGAGCGCCTCGTGGCGCGGGCGGTCGAGCACCACGACCGTGAGATCCTCGAGCTCGTATCCCTTCACGTCCGCCACGGCCTTGAGGTTCTCCTCGACAGGACGGTTCAGGTCGATCACGGAGGCGGCCTTGGGGCCGACCGCGATCTTCTCCATATAAGTGTCGGGGGCGTGGAGGAGGCTTCCGCGCTCCGCGAGCGCGATCACCGAGAGCGCGTTGGGCCGGCCGTAGGCCACGGAGTTCGTGCACTCGAGCGGATCGAGCGCGATGTCGACCTCGGGGCCCTTGCCGGAGCCGACCGATTCGCCGATGTAGAGCATCGGCGCCTCGTCCCGCTCTCCCTCGCCGATGACCACGGTCCCCTGGATGTCCACGATGTCGAAGACGCGGCGCATCGCCGTGACCGCGGCCTGATCGGCGGCGTTCTTGTCTCCGCGTCCCATCCAGCGGGCGGTCGCGAGCGCGGCCGCCTCGGTGACACGCACCAGCTCGAGGCCGAGGTTACGATCCATCTAGGGCAGGTCAGCGGCTCGGAGGTTCGCCGAACGCGCTCGCGTCGATCTCTTCCCAGTCGTTCAGCGGGTCGGACCAGCGGTAGAGGCGGATGCGGCTCGTCGTTTCCGTGTCGGAGTATACGTACTCGACGTGGGAGCCGCCGCCGGCCCGGTTCGAGTAGTGGAGCTTCTTGTCCACGACGAGGGGGCGGGTCGTGCGTGCCAGCTTCATGCGTCCCATGGGGCTTCGCCAGAGGACCGATTCGACGACCGCGTGCGTCTCCTCGTCCTCGACCTCGTCGAACTCGAGGTCGCCGAATTGGCGGTCCAGGCGGCGCAGGACTTCTTCCCAGCGCTGGTCGTTCATGACACTCCTGCCGGTTGGTTGACTTGCGTCCGAAGCCAGCTATAGTAGCACACCCTGTGCCTCGCACAACCGCCCTCGGCTTCGAGGGTCCTTTCAGCGGCCGATCCGCGCTCGTCATCGGAGGTTCGCGCGGCCTGGGGCGCGCCGTGGCCCTCGCCCTGGCCCGCGAGGGAGCCCGTGTTCTCGCCACGGGCCGGAGCCGGACGGCGCTCGAGGAGCTGAGCGCGATCGCCCGCGCCCGCGGGACGCCGCTTCTCACGCTTCGATCCGACGCGGAAAAACGCACCCAGGCGCACGCCGCGTTCCGCCGCGCCGCCTCGAGCACCGGGGGCCCGGATCTCCTCGTTCACGCGCCGGGGGAGTACTGGGAGGGGCCGCTGTCGCGGCTGACGGGCGAGCAATGGGAAGCGCTCGCGCGCTCGAACGTCACGAGCGCGATCCACTCGATCCAGGAGGCCCTGCCCGGAATGCGCCGCCGGCGCTACGGGAGAATTCTTCTCTTCGGTGTCGCGGGGGGGGACACGCCGCGGGCGGGCGGCCGCGCGCACGCCTACCGCGCCGCCAAGGTGGCGCTCTTGACCATCGCGCGGAGCGTGGCCCAGGAGGAGGCCGGGAACGGGATCACCGTGAACATGATCCTCCCCGGCGTGATCCAGACGGGCCGCCTGCCCAAAGGGGCTTCGGCGCTCGTGAAACGCATCCCCGCCCGCCGCCTCGGCACCCCTCGCGAGATCGCCCGCGCCGCCCTCTTTCTTCTTTCCGAGGAATCGAGCTACATCACCGGCTCCACCCTCACAATCTCCGGCGGCTACCTGATTTAGCGGGAAGCAGGAGGCGCTGTCTCGCGTTCCGTTGACACCAGAATTTTCAACGTGTTACGCTGATGGCAATCGAAACCCTGCCCTGACAGAACCGAGGACCAAATTGCGCGCATCCACGCCGAAGGCCTGGGTGCTCCGTAGCCCTGCAGCTCCGGAGCACGCCCAGGAGCTTGCCGTTCAGCTCGGAATTTCCCACACGTACGCGACCCTGCTGGCCAACCGGGGCTTCCACTCCTCGGTGGACGTTCAGAATTTCCTCGAGCCCAGCCTGGATAGGCTCTTGGACGCCTTCACGATGCGCGACATGGACCGCGCCACCGCGCGGATCTGGAAAGCCATCGATGAGCGCGAAGCGATCCTGGTCTACGGCGATTACGATGTGGACGGGATCACCGCCACGACGCTTCTGACCTCGGCCCTGATGCGGCTGGGCGGGAAGGTCTCCTACTTCATCCCCGACCGGATCCGGGACGGTTACGGCTTCTCGGTTCGGGGCGTGGAGGTGGCCAAGAAGCGGAGGACGCGGCTCGTCATCACCGCGGACTGCGGCATCACCGCAACCCACGAGGTCCGGCTCTCGAAGCAGAGCGGGATCGACGTGATCGTGACCGATCACCACGAGCCGCTGGGAGTGCTGCCCGAGGCGGACGCGGTTCTGAACCCGAAGCGGAAGGATTGCCCGTACGAGTTCAAGGAGCTGGCCGGCGTGGGCGTGGTGCTGAAGCTGGTCCAGGGCCTGGCCCAGTATCGGCCGGGATCGCTTCCCGAGGATTTCGTCTCCCGGCACCTCGATCTGGTCGCGCTCGGAACGATCGCCGACGTCGTCCCGCTTCGGGGAGAGAACCGCATCTTCGCGAAGCTGGGGCTGGACCGGATCTGCAATTCCGAGAAGCCGGGGATCATCGCGCTGAAGGAAGTGGCCGGGCTCCGCGCGAAGCGGGTGGAGAGCGGTCACGTGGCCTACATCCTGGCCCCGCGCATCAACGCCGCGGGAAGGCTGGGGAACGCCGAGAGCGGCGTCCGGCTCCTCCTCGCGACCGAAGCCGGCGAAGCGATGACGATCGCGGAGAGCCTCGAAGAAGACAACACGATGCGCAAGAAGATCGACGAGTCCACGCTGGAGGAAGCGCTGGAGCAGCTGCAGGCCATGGGTCCCGAGCTTCCGCCCGCGATCGTGCTCTGGTCGGACCGGTGGCACCCGGGCGTGCTCGGCATCGTCGCGTCGCGCCTCATGGAGCGCTACCACCGGCCCACCGTGCTCATCTCGTCGGATCACGAAGAGGGGAAGGGCTCGGGGCGAAGCATCCCCGGCTTCGACGTGTGCCAGGCGCTGCAAGAGTGCCGCGAGCATCTGATCGGATTCGGGGGACACAGCTACGCCGCGGGGCTCACCATCCGCTCCGAGCACCTCCAGCCCTTCCGCGAGCATCTCTGCCGCGTCGTCTCGGAGCGCCTCACCACGGACGACTACGTTCCCAAGCTCTCCATCGATGGCCCGCTCCACCTGGACGATTGCAACGAAGCGCTGGTGCAGTTCCTGGATCGGCTCTCGCCATTCGGGATCGGCAACACGGAGCCGCTCTTCATCGCCGAGAACATCCAGATCGCGGGATCGCCGATGGTCGTGAGCCGGAATCATCTGAAGCTGAACGTCCGGCAGAACGGGCGGGAGCTGGAGTGCATCGGGTTCGGGATGGGACATCTGGCGGGACCGATCCAGACGGAGCCGGGGCGCGTCTCGATCGCGTTCGTGCCCACGATCAACGTCTGGCAGAATCGCGCGAGGCTCCAGCTCAAGCTGCGCGACGTCCAGATCCGCTGACGATGAACACGGTCCCCACCGAGATCCTGGGACCGCTGCTCCAGACCCTCGAGCGGTCCAAGCCACCGGGCGACCGCGCGCGTCTCCTCGCGGCGTTCGAATTCGCCGCCAAGGCCCACGGCTCCCAGCTGCGCGTCACCGGCGAGCCCTACGTGACCCACTGCGTGGCCGTCGCCGTCATCCTGGCCGAGCTCCTCGGGCCGCGCGCCGACGAGACCATCCTCATCTCCGCGCTCCTCCACGACGTCGTGGAGGACACCGACGTCAATCTCGTCACGGTGCAGTCCAAGTTCGGGCCGGAGGTCGCGGTTCTGGTCGACGGCGTCACCAAGATCAGCGGGCTTCACTTCGACCGTCCGGAATGGGAGCAGGCAGAGAATTTCCGAAAGATGCTGCTCTCCATGGCGAAGGATCTCCGCGTCATCCTGATCAAGCTCGCCGACCGCCTCCACAACATGCGGACGTTGGCATCCCTCGACGCCGCGCGCGTCGCGCGCATCGCGCGCGAGACCCGCGAGATCTACGCACCGCTCGCCCACCGGCTCGGGATCGCGCGGTTCAAATGGGAGCTGGAGGATCTCTGCTTCAAGTATCTCGACCCGGAGGCCTTCGACGACCTGCGGCGCCGGGTGCAGCTCAAGCGCGAGGAGCGTGAGACGGTGATCGAGGAGGTGATGCGGCCTCTCCAGAGCCGGCTCCAGGAGCTGGAGATCAAGGCGGAGGTCACCGGGAGGCCGAAGCACCTGGACTCGATCTATCGAAAGATGTCGGCCCAGAGCCGGAAATTCGAGGAGATCTTCGATCTCCTGGGCGTGCGGGTGATCACCGCCGATAAGGCGGATTGCTACCGCGTGCTCGGGCTCATCCACGACCTCTACACGCCGGTGCACGAGCGCTTCAAGGACTACATCGCCACTCCCAAGAGCAACATGTACCAGTCGCTCCACACCACGGTCGTCGTGCCCGGCGGAACCATGGTGGAGTTCCAGATCCGGACCGCGGAGATGCACCAGACCGCGGAGCTGGGGGTGGCCGCGCACTATCGCTACAAGGAAGGGGGAGGCGGCCCCGACGCGGAGCTCCTCGCCAAGCTCCAGCCCGTGCTCCGGAACGCCGAGTGGCAGTCCGGCCAGAGCGACCCCGACGAGTTCATGGAGTTCTTCAAGACGTCGCTCTACCAGGACGAGGTCTTCGTGTTCACGCCGCGCGGCGATCTCCGGCGCCTTCCGCGCGGCGCCACGCCGCTCGACTTCGCCTATCTCGTGCACACCGAGGTGGGGCACCACTGCGTGGGCGCGAAGGTGAACGGCCGGATCGTTCCGCTGCGCATGGAGCTGCGGAGCGGCGACACGGTGCAGATCGTCACGTCTCCCCTGGGGAAGCCCAATCGCGACTGGCTGAAGCTGGTGAAGAGCCCGGGCGCACGGAGCAAGATCCGCCACTGGCTCAAGGTCTCCGAGCACCAGGACTCGGTCTCGCTGGGAAAGGAAATGCTCGACCGGGAGCTCCGGAGGCGTCGCCTCTCACCACCCACGGAGATGCCGATCGACCAGCTGGCGCAGGCGCTGGGCTACGGGGACGTGGATCAGCTCATGGGCGCCCTGGGACGCGGGAGCCTCTCGGTCACGCAGGTGATCCAGCGCTGGTTCCCGCAAGGGGTCGGTCCCGTGCAGCGGTTCAAGGAAGCCTCGCTCGACACGATCCGCGCCATCACGCGGCGGCCGGGCCGGGGCGTCCGGATCCAGGGCGTGGACAATCTCATGATCAATTACGCCAAATGCTGCCAGCCCGTGCCCGGCGACCCGGTCGTCGGGATCGTGACGCGTGGGCGCGGCGTGACCGTCCATCGCACCGATTGCCCGAACACCTTCGACGACCGGGTCGCGCCGGAGCGGCGGCTGCTCGTGGACTGGGACGCGGCCCCCGAGGATTCCTTCGTGGTGAAGCTCTCGATCTACGGGGTGGACCGGAAGAGCCTCCTCGCGGACATCGCGAAGGCGATCTCCACCACGAACACGAACATCCGGACCGCCGGCATCAAGGCGCGGGACCGGAACGCCCAGGGCGCGTTCGTGGTCGAGGTGCGCGACCTGAGCCATCTGCGGGGCGTGATGCGCGCCATCGAGCGCGTGGAGGGTGTGGAGGCGGTGGAGCGTGAGGAGATCTTCGGGAAGCCGCCCCGCTCCGGGGAGGCGGACGCCGCTTCGTGAGAGCGCTGCTCCAGCGCGTGGGCCGCGCGGCAGTGCGCGTCGAGGGCCGGGAGATCGCGAGCATCGGCCCGGGGCTTTTGATCCTTCTCGGCGTCTCCTCGCAGGACCCGCCTGGGATCGAGACGCGGCTGGCGGAGCGCTGTGCCGAGTTTCGCATCTTCGAGGACGACCAGGGCAGGATGAACCGCTCCGTGCGCGAGATCGGAGGCGAGGCGCTGGTGGTTCCGCAGTTCACGCTCATGGCGGACACCTCCCGGGGCCGGCGTCCCAGCTTCGATCCGGCGGCGGCGCCCGAGCCCGCGGAGCGCGCCTTCACCGCCTTCTGCGAGGCGCTCACGGAGCTCCGCGTTCCCACCGGACGAGGGAAGTTCGGGGCATCGATGGACGTGGAGCTGGTGAACCGAGGGCCGGCAACCTTCCTGCTCGAGGTGGCATCCTAGAGAGACATGCGGACGAACCTCCTGAACCCCTTCGGCCCTCGCATCGTCCTGGCATCGCGTTCCGCGCGCCGGCGGGAGCTCCTCACGCTCGTGGGCGCCCACTTCGATTGCTTCCCGGTGGAGGTGGATGAATCGCCGCTTCCGGAAGAGCGGGCGGAGGCGCACGTGCTCCGGCTGGCGGAGGCCAAGGCCCGCGCGGCGCTCGAGAGGGGCGCGACGCGCGGCTATAGCGAGCCGGCCGTTCTCCTGGGAGCGGACACGATCGTCTCGATCGATCGCGAGATCCTGGGCAAGCCGGGGAGTCCGGAGAGCGCGGGCCGCATGCTGAGGCGGCTCTCGGGAAGGGTGCACGAGGTCTGGACCGGACTCTCCTTGGTCCATTCGGACGACGCGCGCGCGGTGACGCAGGCGGTCCGGAGCATCGTCAAGTTCGCGCGCCTGGAGGACGCGGAGATCGAGCGCTACGTCGCGACCGGGGAGCCGCTGGACAAGGCGGGCGCCTACGCCGTCCAGGGACACGGGGCGCTCTACGTCGAGGCGATCGAGGGGTCCTATTCCAACGTGGTGGGCCTGCCGCTCTCACATCTGAAGCACGCCCTGAAGCTGCTCACCGAGACTCCGCAACGTCATGAGGCGTAAGAGACGGAATCCCTTGTGATAGCGGAACTTCGCCTCCTCAAGACGGGAAAGCGGTGTTCCCCTCGAAAATGGTGAAGATAAATTTTCCACGGGAAACACCGCTCCCCCGTCTTGACAAAGCTCGCAAGTCCCGGTAATCTCCAGCGTTTGCGTCTTCTATGGCGATAACTGTCGGTGTAGCGAGGGAGGCCGTGTTCATGGGCACGTACAACGTACGCGCCTCGGAAATCGTTCAGGACTGGTACGTCGTGGATGCCGAGGGGCAGATTCTGGGCAGGCTGGCGAGCGAGATCGCGAGCGTGCTCAAGGGCAAGCGCAAGGCGACCTATTCCACGCATCTGGACGTGGGGGACCACGTGGTCGTGGTCAACGCCGAGAAGGTGCGCGTGACCGGGCGCAAGCGCGATGAGAAGATCTACTTCAGACATTCGCTCTATCCGGGCGGACACAAGCTGACCCGGTTCCGCGACGTGCAGGCCGACAAGCCCGAAGAGATCATCCGCCTCGCGGTGAAGGGCATGCTCCCGAAGAACAAGCTCGGGCGCGCCATGATCAAGAAGCTCAAGATCTACGCCGGGCCGGAGCATCCGCACGTCGCACAGGCGCCGCGGCCGCTTCCGAGCACCGGGCTCAGGTCCTAGGGAGGCAACGGCAATCGATGGCTGATTTCATGGGAACAGGACGCAGGAAGACCTCGATCGCGCGGGTTCGGCTCGCCGCCGGCACGGGCAAGCGCACCGTGAACGGACGCGATCTCGATCAGTATTTCGCTCGCTTGGCACTGAGCCGGATCGCCACGCAGCCGCTCGTCGCGAGCAACATGCTGGACCGGTACGACGTCACCGCGAACGTGCGCGGCGGCGGCACGACCGGCCAGGCGGGCGCGATCTCGCTGGGAATCGCCCGCGCGCTCCTCCGCATCGACGCGACGCTCCGGGGCATGCTTGGCAAGGAAGGGCTCCTGACCCGCGACTCGCGGATGAAGGAACGGAAGAAGTACGGGCAGGCCGCGGCCCGCAAGCGGTTCCAGTTCTCCAAGCGGTAGTCGGATCTCAGACGCAGGCGTCGCGGACGCGGCGCCATCACACACGCTCCGGACCGGAGGGCCGGTCTCCCTCAACAGGGGGTCTTCCGGGTGGAAGGAGCGGCGGACCAAGACCGGAGGTTTCGTTTGGCTGAAATCGGCATGAAGGAGCTCCTCGAGGCGGGCGTTCACTTCGGGCATCAGACCCGTCGCTGGAACCCCAAGATGAAGAAGTTCATCTTCATCGAACGCAACGGCATCTACATTATCGATCTCCAGAAGACCCTGAAGGCCCTCGCTGACGCGCGCTCCATGCTGGAAACCGTGTCCCGCAAGGGCGGCACCGTGCTCTTCGTCGGCACGAAGAAGCAGGCGAAGGACGCGATCCGGGACGAGGCCGAGCGCTGCGGCATGCCCTACGTGAACGAGCGCTGGCTCGGCGGGATGCTCACCAACTTCAAGACCATCAAGTCCAACATCCGCCGCTTCAAGGACATCGAGAAGATGGACGCCGACGGAACGCTTGAGAAGCTCTCCAAGAAAGAGCAATCCCAGATCGACAAGGAGCGCACGCGACTCGCGAAGATCTTCACCGGCATCAAAGAGATGACCGCGCTGCCGGCGGCGATCTTCGTGATCGATACCAAGAAGGAGCGCATCGCGGTCGCGGAGACCAATCGCCTCGCGATCCCGGTGATCGGGGTGGTCGATACGAACTGCGATCCCGAGGTGGTGGACTATCCGCTGCCGGGGAACGACGACGCGATCCGATCGATCCGCCTCTTCGCGAGGTTCGTGAGCGACACGATTCTGGGCGCCCGCCAGGAAGCCCAGGAGGGAGCGGACGTGGTGGCGTCGGAGTACCCGCCGGCGGAAGGGTCTCCGGTTCCCGACGTCGTCGCGAGCGCCTGATCCTCCTCGCGTTCGTCCAGGCAACGACCCCAATACCGTAAGGAAGGAGCAGGGCATGACGATCACGGCCTCGCTCGTGAAGGATCTTCGCGAGCGGACCGGCGTGGGCATGATGGAGTGCAAGAAGGCCCTCGCCGCGGCGAACGGAGACATCGAGAAGGCGATCGAGGTGCTGCGCAAGCAGGGCCTCTCGCGCGCGTCGGAGAAATCCGGCCGCGCGGCCAAGCAGGGGATCATCTACTCCTACATTCATCCCGGCGACCAGCTGGGGGTGCTGCTCGAGCTGGATTGCGAGACCGACTTCGTGGCGCGGACGGACGACTTCCGCTCGCTGGCCAAGCATCTCGCGATGCAGGTGGCGGCGACGAACGCCCAGGCCGTCGACCGTGAGAGCGTCGACCCCGCGCTGATCGAGCGCGAGCGCGCCATTCTCACGGAGCAGGCGCGCACCACCGGGAAGCCCGAGGCAATCCTCGCCAAGATCGTCGAGGGAAAGATCGACAAGTACTACGAGGAGATCTGCCTCCTGGAGCAGCCCACGATCCGGGATCCGGAGCGGAAGGTGAAGGATCTCGTGGACCAGACCATCGCGAAGCTGGGCGAGAATATCATCGTGCGCCGCTTCGCCAAGTTCCGCATCGGGGAAAACTGACCTCGTGAGCCCCGCCCGGCGCCGCGTCCTCCTGAAGCTGAGCGGTGAGGTTCTGGCCGGGGACCAGGGGCACGGCCTCGACGCCGTGGCGCTGAAGCGCCTGTCCGGGGAGATCCAGGACGGAGTCCGGGACGGGACGGAGCTCGGCATCGTGATCGGCGGCGGGAACATCATCCGCGGCACGGCCGCCACCGCCGAGGGCCTGGAACGCGCCGCGGCGGACTCGATGGGAATGCTCGCGACGGTGATCAACGCGCTCGCATTGCAAGACGCTCTCGAGCGCCGCGGGCTCACCACGCGCGTCTTGAGCGCGATCGAGATGAGGGCCCTGGCCGAGCCCTACATCCGCCGGCGCGCCGTGCGGCATCTCGAGAAGGGCCGCGTGGTCCTCCTCGCGGCGGGCACCGGACACCCCTACTTCACGACCGACACCGCGGCCGTGCTTCGCGCGGTAGAGATCGGAGCCGACGTTCTTCTCAAGGGAACGAAGGTGGACGGCGTCTTCTCGGAGGACCCCGTCCGGAATCCTGCCGCCGTGCGGTACGACTCGCTCAGCTACCCCGAAGCCATCGACCGCCGGCTCCAAGTCATGGACATGACTGCGTTCACGATGGGAATGGACAACCGGCTCCCGATCGTGGTCTTCAACGTCACCGTTCCGGGAAATCTGGCGCGCGCCCTGCGAGGCGATCCGGTGGGAACCAGGGTACTCGTGGAGGTCTAGGATGGACCCGAGGGTCAAGAACTCCGAGGATCGGATGAAGAAGGCGGTCGAGACGATCCGTCACGAAGTCGCCTCGATCCGGACGAACAAGGCGACGACCTCCCTGCTCGACGGAATCAAGGTGGAGTATTACGGAAATCCGGTGCCGCTCCAGCAGGTCGCCAGCCTGAGCGTCCCCGAGTCCCGCCTGATCGTGATCCAGCCCTGGGAGCGCGCCGTGCTCCCCGAGATCGTGAAGGCCATCCAGCGCTCCGATCTGGGGCTCAATCCCACCGACGACGGCGCCGTTGTGCGTCTCGTCCTTCCAACCCTCACGGAGGAGCGGCGAAAGGACCTGGTCAAGCACCTGGGGAAGATCATCGAGGACGGCCGCGTGCGCGTCCGCACCATCCGGCGCGAATCCAACGACGAACTGAAAAAGCTGGAAAGGGAGCACAAAATCTCGGAAGATGACTCCAAGAAGGCCCAGGCCGAGATCCAGAAGCTGACGGACCGCTACATCGCGTCCCTGGATGAGCTCTTCGGGAAGAAACAGGCCGAAGTCATGGAGGTCTAAACCCCTGGATCCTCGCCGCGCAGGGCGGGACCGGAACCCGTCGTACACGGGATGGAGTTGGATCCAGATCGGGCTCACGGACCTCGCGTCCGGCGGCCCTTTTTCTTTGGCATGTGAGAACCGGTGATGACCTCCGTGAAGACTCCCTCGATGAAAGCCGCCTCGATGAAGGCCGCTCCCACCCTGGAGCAGGTGCTGCAGCGTCCCGTGCCCGAGCACATCGCGATCATCATGGACGGGAACGGCCGCTGGGCCGAGCGGCGGGGGCTGCCGCGCCTCATGGGGCATCGCGCGGGGCGGCGCTCGGTCCGGGAAGCGGTGGAGGGCGCGGTCGAGCTGGGCATCCGCGTGCTCACGCTCTACACCTTCTCGCTGGAGAACTGGGACCGCGGCGCGCGCGAGGTGAGCGGGCTCATGCGAATCCTGGAACAGGTGCTGCGCGACGAGCGCGCGGAGCTGAAGAAGAACAACGTCCGGCTGCGCACGATCGGGCGCGTGGATCTCCTCCCGGAGCGAAGCCGGAAGATCCTCGAGGACACGAGGGAGTTCCTCTCCGGAAACGACGGGCTGATCCTGGTCCTGGCGCTCTCTTACGGAGGCCGCGCGGAGCTCGTGGACGCGGTGCGTCGGATCCTGATCCAGGCGCGCACGAACGGGGTCACGCCCGCCTCGGTCGACGAGGAGTTCTTCGCGCGCATGCTCGACACGGACGGGCTTCCCGATCCCGATCTTCTCATCCGGACGAGCGGCGAGCTGCGCGTCTCGAATTTTCTGCTCTGGCAGCTCGCGTACTCGGAATTCTGGGTCACGGACACGCTGTGGCCCGACTTCCGCCGGAAGCACCTCTACCAGGCGGTGTACGATTTCCAGCGAAGAAGTCGTCGATTTGGCCGAACGCGCTGATCCCGGGAGCGCCGTGGAGGCCGTGGCGCCGGTGGAAACGGCTGCGGTCCTGAACCGAGCACCCGCGAAGGATCCGACGCTTTCCATGCGTCTCTGGAGCGGGATCGTCTTCCTCCCGCTCCTCTGGCTGATGGCGCGCGTGGGCGGGCTGGTCTATCTCGGATTCACGCTTCTCTTCATCGGGCTGGCCCTCCGCGAGTTCTACCTCATGATGACCTCGAAGGGGCTCTTCCCGCACTGGAAGTCGGGATTCCTCGCCGCGTTCCTCTTTCCGATCGGCGTCTACGCGCGGCAGCGCACGCACCAGACCGAGGAATGGCACCTGGCGGGGCTGATCACCGTGCTCCTCGTCGCGATGCTCCTGGCCGAGCTTCGGCGCGGCGCGAGCAAGCAGACCCTCGTGAATACCTCGGCCACGCTCCTCGGCGTCTTCTACATCGGCTGGCTCGGCGCGCACGTGGTCGCGCTCCGCGAGCTTCCCTGGTCGCTCAGCGTTTCCTACGCGCAGGGGATGTCCATGGCACTGCTTCCGTTCTTCCTCGCGTGGTCGTGCGATACCGCGGCGTACACGGTGGGGCGCGCGTGGGGCTGGCACCGGCTGGCGCCGGGCGTGAGCCCCGGGAAATCGGTGGAGGGCGCGATCGCGGGGCTGGTGGCGTCGATTCTGGCGGGGGTCATCGCTCGAGCCTGGTTCGCGCCCTACCTTTCCATGCCCGCGGCGCTCACACTGGGTCTCCTGGTCGGAGTGTTCGCGCAGCTGGGCGACCTCGTGGAGTCATTGCTCAAGCGCGATGCCGACACCAAGGAGTCCTCGAGCCTGATCCCGGGACACGGAGGCGTGCTCGACCGGTTCGACAGCATCCTGTTCGCCGCACCGCTCGTGTACTACTTCCTGATCTGGGAGGTCTTCCGGAGATGAGGCGCGTCGCCCTGCTCGGCGCCACCGGCTCCATCGGCTCCGCGGCCCAGGACCTGGCGCGGGCCTACCCGGATCGGATCCGGCTGGTCTCACTGGCGGCCCGGTCGAACTACGAGGGGTTGATCCGCGCGGCGGAGGAATTCCGCGTGCCGAGGATCGCGCTCGTGGACAAGGAAGCGGCCCGGCGGGCGCGGGAGGTCTGGAAGCGCGGCGAGGTTCTGGAGGGAGAGGAGGCGCTGGCCGCGCTCGCGGAAGAGGACGGCGTCGACGTGGTCGTGAACGCGGTCGTGGGCGGGGTCGGTCTCCATGCCACGGTGGCCGCCCTCTCGCGCGGGAAACGTGTCGCGCTCGCGAACAAGGAATCGATCGTGCTGGCGGGAGAGCTTCTCCTGAGCCTCGCCAAGGGCTCGGGCGGCGCTTTGATCCCCGTGGACTCGGAGCACAGCGGGGTAACCCAATGCCTCGCGGGGCGGCCGATCTCGGACGTCCGCCGCGTCACGCTCACGGCCTCCGGAGGGCCTTTCTTGCGCCGGGATCCGGCGTCCATCCAGGACGCGACCCCCCAGGAGGTCCTGAAGCATCCGACCTGGTCCATGGGGGAGCGCATCACCGTGGATTGCGCGACCCTGATCAACAAGGGCTTCGAGATCATCGAGGCGCGCTGGCTCTTCGGGCTCTCTCCCGACCGGCTCGACGTGGTGATCCATCCGCAGTCGATCGTGCACGCGTTCGTGGAATTCGTGGACGGCTCGGTGCTGGCCCAGCTCTCCGTTCCGGACATGCGGCTCCCGCTTCTCTACGCCCTGAGCGCGCCCGAGCGCTGGGGCTCGGAGCTTCCGCGGCTTCCGCTGAGCGAGCTCTCCACGCTCTCCTTCGAGCGCCCCGACCCTTTGCGCTCGCCCGGGCTCACGCTCGCGCGCCGCGCGCTGCAAGCCGGCGGCACGTCGCCCGCGGTGCTGAACGCGGCGGACGAGGAGGCGGTGCGGCTCTTTCTCGGAAAGAAGATCCGGTTCGGGGATCTAATGCCGCTGGTGGAGGAGGTGCTGGGCGCGCACCGGCCGCAGGGGACGCTTACGCTGGAGACGATTCTCGAGGCGGACCGCTGGGCCCGCGCCCGGCTCCACGAGGCGGCCGCCAACGTGGCCCGCGGATGAGCGCGGCGAAGCGCGCGCAGAAGCCCGAAGCAGCTCCCACGCCCGAGGCGCTCCTCGCCATCGTGGACCGCTTCCGGCGGAAGAGCATCGCCGTGATCGGCGACCTCGTGCTGGACGAGTACTGGGTGGGCCGCTCGTCGCGGATCTCGCGGGAAGCTCCGGTCCTGATCCTCGAGCACGAAGGGGATCGCCGCGTCCCCGGAGGCGCCGCGAACGCGGCGATGAACGTTCGCTCCCTGGGAGGCGTTCCGCTCGTGGTCGGCCGGCTGGGCTCGGACGTGGCGGGGCTGGCGCTCCGGAAGGCACTCCGGGCGAGCGGGCTTGGGACGAGCTGGCTCTCGCGCAACGGCTCCGGCTCGACGATCGTGAAGACGCGCATTCTCGCGGGCTCGAGCCATGCCGCGCGCCAGCAGATCGTCCGCCTGGACCGCGGACATACGGAAGCCCTCACCCGCGCGGACGAGCGGAAGCTGGCGCACGCGGCGCGGCAGGCGGTTCGGCGGGCGGCGGCGGTCCTGCTCTCGGACTACGGCTACGGCGTCCTGAGCCCAAGCGTGCGGCGGGCCGCGATCCGGGATGCGCGGCGCGCGGGCGTCCCGGTCGTGGTGGACTCGCGCTACGATCTTCGCTCCTACCGCGGGGCCACGCTCCTCACACCGAACGAGCACGAGGTTCTGGAGGCGCTCCATCTTCCCTCGCTCAAGACGCCGGTGCTCCGGCGCGCGGGGGAATCGCTGGTGAACGACGGCGGCGCTCAGGCCGTGTGGATCACGCGCGGGAGCGACGGAATGCTGCTCTTCGAGCGCGGGAATTCGCCGCGCGGGCTCTCGATCGTCGGCTCCTCGGACGTCGCGGACGTGACCGGGGCGGGGGATGCCGTGTCCGCCACCGCCGCGCTCGCGCTGGCCTCCGGCGCGTCCCAGCTCGAGGCCGCCATGCTCGCGACCTACGCGGCGTCGGTCGTGGTCATGAAGCGCGGGACCGCGACCGTGAGCAAGGAGGAGCTCGAGGAAGCCATCCGCACCCACGCGCCTCCCGAGATAACGCGATGAGCGCCCTGGCCGGCAAGATCTTCACGGTCACGTCATTGCAAGAACGCCTCGACCGAAACCCCGGCGAGCGCGAGGGGCTCGTGCTCGCGAACGGCATCTTCGACCTCCTCCACGTGGGCCACGTCCGCTATCTCGAAGGCGCGAAGCAGGCAGGCAAGATCCTCCTCGTCGCCCTGAACTCGGACCCCTCGGCGAGGAAGCTGAAGGGAAGCGGACGTCCGCTCCTTACCCTGGAGGAGCGCCTGGAGCTGGTGGCCGCGCTCCAGTGCGTCGACTGGGTGACCTTTTTCGAGGAGGACACGGTGGAGTCGCTCCTGCGCCGGATCCGTCCGGCGGTGCACGCGAAAGGAACGGACTACACCGTGGAGAGCGTGCCCGAGCGGGCGGTCGCGCAGGCGCTGGGAATCCACACGGCCATCGTCGGCGACCCCAAGGGGCACGCGACGACCGATCTCATCCGAAAAATCCGTCTTCTGGGCGCGCCGGACCCGGAGGGGAGCGTTCGTGGATGAGCCGCGCGCGCCGGGGACCGAATACGTCGTGCCGGTCGCTCCGCGGCGCGTGCTGGTCACGCGCCTCAAGCGGATCGGCGACGCGATCCTGACGCTCTCCGTCGTCGAGGCGATCCGGGAAGCGTTTCCATCCTGCTCCATCGATTTTCTCGCGGAAGAAGAGCCGGCGCAGGCCGCCGTGGGCCATCCGGCCGTGGATCGCGTGCTCGTACTGGATCGCGCGTTCGCCGCATGGATGCCCGCCTCTCCCTCGCTCCTCTGGGAGCTTCGCTCCCGCCGCTACGACTGGGTCCTGGATCTCTACGGGAATCCCAGGAGCGCCCTGCTCAGCGCATGGACGGGCGCCCGCGTGCGCGTCGGGCCCGCGCGCCGCGGACGCCGCCGTCTCTACACGCATCCGATCCCGCCTGCGTTGAAGCCGCTCTCCGCGATCGCCCATCACCTGCGCTACGTGGAAGCGCTGGGGATCACCCCGGCCGTGCGGCCCCCGCGGATCGCGCTGACCGGCGTGGAGCGCGCGGAAGGACGCTCCCGGGTGGACCGGGTGCTCCCTCCGGGTTCTCCCCGCGTTGGAGTCCATCCGGGGAATCGCTGGCCCGCGAAGCGCTGGCCCGAGTCGCGCTTCGCAG
>Ga0137397_10000979_pt1 | contig 19867 bp, 20 predicted proteins | sample czorhiz116metaG_FD_106658 | JGI IMG/M metagenome (GOLD analysis project Ga0137397, IMG submission 106658) | Vadose zone soil microbial communities from Angelo Coast Range Reserve, California, USA - czorhiz1.16 metaG | ecosystem: Environmental > Terrestrial > Soil > Vadose zone | place: USA... | reverse complement strand
GCCCATATACTATTTCCGCCCTCGTCAGTCAGCATCGAAAACAGGTTGATAACGACGCAGCCCCGCACCCGTTCCCGTACAGCCTCTTGTGTCTGTAATTCCGCGCGGGAATGGTATACTAGGATTCGCTTCGCGGTATACGCGGCACGCCGGAGGTCGCTGGAGTAGCAGACGTCGAACGGAACGTCCTTCAACGCGTGTGCCACTAGGTCTGCCTGCCTCTCGCCCTCGGCATTGAGAGGCGAATCAAGGTGGCCCTGGATGATCTTCTGCCTGTTCTCTTCCGTTTCGCCGTGCCTCACGATGTAGATACGAATTATGTCCATTGGCCTGTAATGTGGCGAATCCCTCGTATGATGTGGTGGTGGGATAGGTGATAGTAGAGGGAAACAGAGGTGTTATAAGACAAGTATGTGGTCGATCGAGTCATGCATTCAACCGGATATCGTTATCGTTGTAGTTGGGCTATTATTGCGGCGTTTGGCTATTGATTAATATTGATTACTTGCCACGGAGCCAAGCGCCCGACATTGATCCTACAAATGCGTATCCACCTATTCCTGACCAGCCAGCTACACTTTTCCTCCACGCGAGGTTCAGACATATTCAAATGATGGCATACATCTCGCCGCATTTCTATTCAGCCTTCGCTATCCCAGAAAACCCAATAAAGTTCAATGCGGACACCCCACAATAGAACGTAGGTACATCATGCCAATGTCAGTATCTCGCTTACTATTTCATTAATCCTCGTGTCCCTGAACTGGGAGGGCAACTCCGCGATTGTGGTCTTCAGAGAACTGATTGTTGCAGCCTCGAATGGAGCGGTCTGCTCCCTCGCCGCATATAGCTGTGACAACCAAGGGTAAGATGAGACCTGGGAATGATGGGCTCATTAGCTTACCACATTGCCTAGGCCCACAAGCGCTCGATATGCCACTTCTGAGTCCGCACGTTCTAGACGGAGAACCTGTGGATCATACGTTCCTGTCGGAATCTAGCCGCGGCACCAATAATCAAGCAGAAACCATACGTCGGTTATAAGGCGAATATGCTGTGCGCGCAGGCCCGCATCAACGCCTTCTTGTAGCACTAAGCAGGAAAAGCTGTCCGAACCAGTTAGCCCCAGCCACACAAAGCGAGGAGGAGGGGTAGTTGGACCAGAGTAGAAAAGCAGAGAAGTACTTACTTGAAAAGTACGGTGGACAGAGCGAGGCGTTGTCCCTTGGTGAATTTCTCATACTGTGCGTTGCCGAGGATCCCGAAAATCTGCGCATATCAGGCAGTGACACGGTGCCACCTTACATGAGCGAACGACGGACCGAGGTCCTAGGAACGCACTTTCTCAATCCAACCGCCACCACTGATCTTGGTGCCCTCTTGTAATGCATTCGCCACAGTCCGCAAGACGAGCAGGACATTCGTTTCCTTGGCCTTGGGTGATGATGGGGCACTGTTGTCAATTGAGAGTTCCGCGGCTCGAAGCAGTGCATCGAAAAAAGTGCTGTTATTGATGAGGTCCGCGCAGAAGCCACTTAGAAGGCGCGCAAGGTCAATGACTGAACCAAAAACCTATCAGATTACAGGGTTTGAGACTGTGGCCGTGAGCTGGGTACCTGGAAAACGTTGCGACGCTGGCCACCGATCGAGAATTTGAACGACAGTTTCGACGTGCGTACTTGACAGTTTGACTGCGGGTGACTTTCCAGCGGTAGACTGCGTGAGGAATGTGAAAGCCTCTTCGAGGTGCATGGTCTCTTCAGGATACATGGCAAGCGCGGATGTCGACTGCGCGCAAGTTAGACACTCTAAATGCAGGAGACCAGAATTCCGTACAATCTCGCTGCGCAGAGCCTGATCGAACTGGTGAAGCTTCCCTTGCATAGCAGATACATTCGCCTGCTTGAAGAGCAAAGGCTTTGACTAACGGAGGGATATGGTGTAAGCAATCTGTCTTACGCGCCGACATTCTAAGGACCCACCACTGGGATTACAGAACCCGTCGGGGCCTGTGACTGTGACACTGTGGGGGTGCCTGAAATATAGCGACTGGGCCCTGTAAAGGGGTCACTATATGATGATGATGCCGTGGAGGGCGTTATGGCTGCAGATTCACTCGATATGTATCTGGACTGTCCGGTGAATGGATCGGAAAATGCGGACGCTGAGGGCACGGAGGCAGTAGAATAAGATGGGCGATGTCGTGATGGGCCTACGTCGAGCAGAGTATCAAAGAAACGCCAAAAGGACATTCAAAAGCATGATCTCACCTGTAAGGGGATCCACGTAGTCATCACTTCCGCCCAAGTTTACCCCGCTCGCATTTTTTTCGATGAATTGTGCGACTTGGTCGATATAGGTGAGCGGAAGGTCGTTGTTTTCGAGAAAACGCCGAGCGGCGGTGAATGTGTTTTCTGTAAACACGTGTCACTCATACGATTCTCACGTAGGTGACAAAAACACACCATTGACGTTGTATGGAAGCTTGAGGGGGGGGACACCGTCCTGGATGTCAACGTCAAAGACGTAGTCATACTCCTTCCCGTCGTGGAGTTGCTTGCGTCCTGAACCAACGGCATCGACAACCTCCCCTACCTTTTGCCACTGATTACTCGTGCTGTCCCACTGATTGAAAGTCTGATCAGGTTGATGTCCCAGCAATAAATAAAACATACTTGGTGTGCCTCGGTTATTGTCCCATTTTGTACCATTTTGACCTCCCCCGGTTTGCGACCTATACCTGAATGAGATGACGACGTAGTAGTAAGAGGAAAGGAGCGCATGCCCGGAATATTCAGTGCCTCGGGGCCCGGGAGGTCGGACTTCTTGACATCCCCAACTTGCTGCGAGGGCAGTGCCTGACTTGCGACCAGATCATCGAACGCTTTCAACTCCTCAGGTGAGGCCCATCTTTCCTCAGACTCGCTGAAAACGCGCACGAGGCCGTCGCTAGCGCCAGTCACGATGTCGCCGTTGGGCATCGCGGATACGGACCACACCGAGATTGCTGGATGGCTTATGGTCTGGAAGCACTCCCCATCTGGTCGGTGGAGAGGAGACTTGTTTGTAAGAAACGAGGAGGGTAGGAAGAGGGGGCATACCTCGCCAGATACGCAACGTTCGGTCTTCTCCACCGGACGCTACGTCACGGTTCGGCAGTATTGATAATGAATACACGAAAGATGTATGGGCAGAGAGCGAGTGAACTACGTCCCCCTGAAATGTCCATATTGAGATCTCACTAAGTGGGATGAGGGTGAACGCAGCAAAGGCTAGCAATTGTACACAAACCTATCATTGGAGCCCGAAGCAAAGCCTATATTTGTCAAGAGCGCAAGAGCGCGCACTGCATCCTTGTGACCATGGTAAGTCCTAAGACACTTATGTTGCCGCCAAAGTTTAATCGTCTTGTCGGCGGAACCTGACGCAAGGGGATATCAGACCGGGAAATGACAAGTCAGAGTTTGGAGGAGCGCACCAGTAAGATACTCGTCCTCCTCCATCGCTACTACTGCCCACACAGGTTGCGTGTGGCCCACGAGGTCATGTACAAGCTGAAAGTTTGTCCAGATTTTTGCGGTCCTTTGTGAGAGTGTGGGTATTCAGTTGAGCAGGACGGACGTGAGGTCGAAGCACGCACTTGTCCCATGACCCTGAGATGATGGAGCCATCCCTCCCGACATTTAAAGCACAAACATTATCCGAGTGACCCAGTAACGTGTATAAGGGTTCCCCCGAACTTTGCCCAATTGCCCATATGATAATGATTGAGTCCTGACCGCCCGTAACGATGTAACCTGAGCGAAAAGCCGCTATCAGGGAATCTCACAGTCCGACTAGGACGAAACGTTCTCACCTTGTGGTGCTTCTGAGGTAGGTTGAAGATAAGCGACGGAATTCACGAAGCGAGAACCGGCGCGGAATGTATTAGCAGGCGAGAAAGAAGATCCTGATTGTTTTATCCACGAGATCGCCGTAGAATCGCGCGAAGCCGATAGGATAAGGTCATTGGAAGGGGCGATGACAGCCCTGACCTGAGGGGTGGTTAAGACACCAAAGAGGGCGCATGAAAAGGTGGATGGCCTACATCGGTTGAGTGAGCTTGGAGGGTAGCAGAGAGTTTGAAGGGCATGTGGTTGACGTGGAGGTTGTAGGAAGAAAAGGTGAACGGCAGACGATACAAAGGGGGTGTTTGTAATTGATGAAGGGCGTACTAGGCACTGGTAGCCCGGACGTTCGCAGTTGCAGCCTGAGCGCGATACTTAAAAGTTGGGGTTTGCGTGGTGCTGGTCACCCGGCAAGTTGTGGTCGGGTTTGTTGTAAATTTAACAGCCTACACCTTACAAATTGAGGCGTTGAGGGCTCAAAGCCACGTAACCACAAGACAAGACACAAGACCGACCGACTGATCGCGACCGACCGACTTTCTGTGATATAAATGAATGAATTGAGCGCCCGACTCTGGCGATGATGGGTCTCGGCCCGGCTTCGCGCCTGGCCCTTTCCATCCCCTTCTCGGCCCATTATCTCCGAGCCGGCCCTGAACTTCCTTACCTGCCGCTTTCCTATATCTCCACTCGGCTTACGCCCTCCTCGGCATCATGTCCCCTCACACACTTTTTTTTCACCTCGCCTCGTCCGCCATCCCATGGTCTGAGGACACGCGTGTGAGGCCCTCGCAGGAGATGAAGTAATGGTGCTAGGCATAGATCACTCCTCCGTATCTCCCTCTAGCTGCTATCCTCACAGCTACCGGGCTCGTTTGTGTGGTGTACATTTTTGTCTTCCATTGGTACCTGTACAGCGTTTGTAGATTTCTAACTCCGCTACTGCGGAGGCTCAAGCCTTCATCCATTTCAAGCTGGCGTCGTTGTGCCCGTGCGAGTCGGTGCAACTCAAAGAAGCACCCTCGTTCGAACACGCTCACACGTTGTCACGGCCATGATCTTGTTTTTAAACTCCGCTCATGTGCGACCAGATGTGATAAGATAATAGGAACCGTGGTCCTTGCCATTTTAATGCATCCAAAACTCCGACACGATGCATCTAATGGAACATATTGATAGAACCCAGTGGGATATATGGTCCACTTTCGACCCACCTCGCCTTTATCACGCTCACGTTCGTCCATGGGATACCAACATTTAATAAACGAGTTTTCAATTCTCTCCGAATTGGCTGCAGCCGAAACTCCCCATTTTTTTCGACCGACATATATGACATCTCTTACACAGTGACACCTCTCCAACCAGGGTGCAAACATCACGACCGGACGTCCTCGTCTTAACACGGCGCCAAGTCCGACTATCGGATTGGTCGAGTCCCGGCCCTTTACTCATATGACCTGGTTGCATCCCGCCAACGGCACTCATCGATGTGATCTATACCAATGTTTTCAGAGGCCAACTATGTCGATCTCGGACTCCAATGAATGGCACATACAACTCTGTTTCGTGTCATTGCAAGAATGATAAACCAGTCCATATTGTCGCTAACAGGACGAGGCGGCAACACAGGAGACCCCTAAACGACAGTTGAGGCCCAGCCAAGGTACAGCAGTCCAGTCAGACAATAAAAATGATCCCAGCAGAGGCAACAAGAAAAGTAAAGCCGCCCGAAAGAAGGTCGCATTCATTCATTCATACAGATCGACAGCAGGAACCACGGAAACTTTGATTTTCTTCCTTATACCTTGTTCTCCATTGATCTCTGCCACGGTGTCAGGATCGGCCTTGCGCTTGTGTCCGTTGTTCATATAGCTTGTGGGCGAAGTGACCGGGTTCTGCGCATCCCCCTGCAGTCTACTCCTAGCGTCGTCATGTTCTGAACTATATCTGACGGGATGTCAGGAGTCAGCTTGCTTGTGACAATGTGTCGACGGACGTAATGCCTGGCCCCATGACTGTATGGATTACTTCCCTGAATTGGGAAACCTCCGGTGGGTTGCAAACTGTGGGCTTTGATGCGCGATTCTGCGTGCATGACGATGTCAGATAATGCCAAATGCCACAGCTTATACCGCCCCGTTGAAAGGTCAACCATAAGACAAACAAAGGAAAAGTGCGTTCCCGTCAGCCGAGGGTGAGTGATACGCACCACAGTGTCTTCCATTCCCATTACGCGAAGCTGCACTGTGCTATCCAGGTTGAAATAATCGCGATACCTCTGTCCCCGCTTCGAAGCCGTGACAAAAACGTATTTCTGTCTCACAGCCCGCTGTTGCTTGACTTTACTCTTCGCGTTCCTCGTTTTGTGCCCCAGATCAGGGTTGAGTATCCCTGTGTCGTTATTTCCTGGGGCAATGAAACCTGAGCTTGGATCAGCAGACAACACAATGATTTGCCCAGAATCTTAACCTTCAACCTGAAGTCTCTTGAACAATTGCGCTGCCACAATGGGCTCGCACGCTGCGCTGGCGTCTTAGCACGGCCGACAACTGTTTGACCAGTGCACACACCAATCAGCTTTGCAAATGCGCTGGATGAATCGGGTTCGCGAATCTCTGCAATTTTAATTGCCCGGCTGTGAATATCATACAGTAGTTGTTGGCGATACGGATTGAAAGTGCGAATTTACTGACCGGAAAAGGGCTAGTCGGCTGAAGTTCCCAAGCAACTCTTCATACCACGTCTGTACTTTGATGATCTCCCAGTTTTTATCTTTTTGTAGGCCGCAATGAAAGCATACAAATTGCTTTGGTAGACGCTTGTCGCAGCGAGAATGGTATCTGAGAGCCGAACGTGTCTGTAGCCTCCAGAACGATGAACGCAGTGGTAACTTCTTACCCCATGCACCTACGGACTTTGTGTGAGAATGTATGGCCATTATGTCGTAGCTTACATACCAAATGTGGTACCACCTTTCGCATCCACCTTCACACAACATGCTTTCATCTTCCACCTGCGGACAAACATGAGCGAGGGAAATCGAGAAGTGACTGTCGCAATGTACGGAAACATGACAGTCGCAGTCCAATACAGCATCCGAAGCAGCCAGGTCTGTGTTGCTACGATTCCTAGGAGTGATCATCCCATCTTGAATATCATCGTAAGATACCGGCGGTTCGGCGGTTAATGACTCGGACTCTATGCTATCAGTGCTGAGACTAGGACATGTTTGCTGAGTGTCCATGTCTGGCGTGGCCGTAAGCCGCTACGGGAAGAGCAGTTAGGGGACAGAACGTACTTAATATCTCTTGACTACTCAGCCCATCCAAATCAGTTCGTCCCTTCAGGTCGAGGACCACCTGGGTATCAACGTCGCTGTTAGTAACATCTGCCAGAGAGTATTCCTGCATGGTAAAATCCGAAGGGGGGAGAGAGCTGGTCGTCTCGGCTTGGGAACCACTGCACGTAGTAATCTTCTGAGTAGGCGGAAGGCTACCAGCCCGTCCCTCTGCATCCTCGTCGTTCTAAAGAGGCGCGTGATTATGGGAAAGAGATTGATTCCTGAGTCAACGGGCTTTACCAAGCGCTGCACGCTGTCAGGGACACATTCCGCCCGTCCGGTGAATAAAAGCTCCTGCGTAGCTCCACTAGCATCGGTGTCTATGGTACGTTCGATAGGTTCCAGTCCTGGCGGTGGCATGGAGAAAGGTACGATCACACCCTCCTGACTCCTGGTTCCCATAGGTATCCACTCGCCGTGGCCTGTTCCAAAGCCACCTTGTGAGGTGCCAGGTTTGTCCTCGAACTCCGTGTCAGCATCTAAAGAATCTGATCTGCCGATCTTCTCAGCATCCCAAACAATGATACGTTCCTGAGCATCTTGCTTCTGCGCCTCAATCTGGACCTGTCTCTAGGTGAGAAGGAGTAGGCCATCAGTTCTTTGATAGCTACCGGAGAAACACAGTTGGCTTCTGTAGAAGGCAGGTAGGCCGAGACCGAGGCGACGTGGACGTTCACACTAGGAGAATAAGTCACATATTCGAATCACGATAAACTGGATACCCACCCATGCCAGCCCGTTTCAAGCCTGCCAATGCTCCATCGCTCAGGGACTTCATCCTTTCCATGCGTGGAGAAAAAATACTGATCAGCCTCGGAGTCCCCGGGTCGGAAGTGAGGAGGCTCGTATGACGCCGGCGTATGAGGGTAATAGAACGCTTTATACGTAGCATATCGACGTTCTGATGAGCACGGTGACATCAGAGAAACGCGGCAACTGAGCAAAAGGCGTGATACTCGGAAGGGCTTCCATCTGAGATATTGCTTGGATTAGGGTCTTGATTAATGTCTAGTAAAGTGGTTGGCTACGGACTCGCATAATTAGCTATCCCATACCTTCAGACTCTTTTTGACGTCCTTAAAAGTCGGGAGACGACCCTCAGCACTAGCCAATAAGATCGGATCCTTAGGATGACCTCCATCGCCGAGACAGAGTTTCTCCAGGTCCTCTCCTAGTGACATAATCGGGACAACGACCTCGGTTCCTTCCATCCGGCGATACTGAGACAAAACTGTGAGGGCAGACCTACTATTAGGAAAACTAGCAGAAAATATACCTGAAAGTTGAAGGTGTACGCCTCGACAATGCTGAGCATTTCGTGAATGAATACGCGAAACGCGAAAGTCCTGATGTATTCGCCTTACTTATTCGGATCTTCTGGATCCTTGGAAAGCCTATGTCAGCGACTGATGCGAGCATAAAGTCTTCCTGACACGTACAAGATAAACCGCGAAAATAAAGCTACGAAGGTACTGCTTCTCGATAGCATCAAAAATACCGTTCTCCTTTGGCACCAAGTGCGTGAGCGAAAGTACGATCCCCAAGTAGTCGAACAAGCGAACAAGATAGTCCAGCAGCTTGTCAGCCTCCGCAGACCAACCCCGGGTGATAGTCGTAACGTAACAGCCATGTGGTACGCGCGATGAAACACCTTTTATATTTGGAGAAAGAATACCACAGCCAGAGGCCTCAGAAGATATCGATCCATCGCTTGAGGCGGTGAGTACACCTCGCGCAGGAGAGGTTCAGAAAAGATTTGGATGGTGAATGGTATGTGTAGTGTGTATGGCGGCTCACTGGACTCAAAATTTTCCTCTGGAAGCAAGTCTCTAAGGAAGTCGCAGAGTTAAGCTTTGAATCTTACTTCTGAGTAGACGTTTGTCTTGCCTCAGATATGTGATGCATCCCATGCCTGCCCTTAGCAAAGTTTGCACAGTTTGAAGGCTTTGGGCGGCAGTTATGGCGAGCTAAGGGTCTTATGAGATTTGTCTATATCCCCGGATCTATGTACTACCTGAGGTTTAGTGGCTTGAGCTTGCATGATAGACAGGGGGAATGATGATGATGATCGAGTAAACGCAAGATAGGACTTCCATCTTGCCTGCCAGGTATATGCGCCGCGTTACGTGACAGGATCACGTGACCACGGCATGTGATCTCCGTTGGTTGGGCTTGGGGTTTTTGTTTCGCCTTGCCTTACTCCTACAGTAGCCTGCTGGTGTCGAAGGGGGGAGTAGTATCTCTGCAAACGCCTACTGCGGCATGGATGCAGGGCGGATTTCAAGGTCACCCAAACGGGTTCCGTCTCACCACACTCGCTGGATACTTAGATGGTAGCACCTCTTATAGAATGTCTCGTCGAGGAGTGTCTTTCTCCTCGTGCCCAAGCTTTTAACTTTTAGCACGATGTGGAATGTTGTATTTTAGTCCAGAATCATAGACAAAGGACGGGTCGGACAATTGTGCGACATCGTGCGAACTGACACGCGACGGTGGAGGAGTCGGTAAGGGGGGGTTACTGCACAAAGGTCAAAGTACAAGTGCTGTACAATCTTGTCCAGAGCCGCATCGTCCCTTCCAGCCTTCAGGACTTTGCTGACACATAGATCTTCCATCTTCCACGCCCAAGTCGTGTATGCCTTTTTTTTAGCTTAAAGGGAACTGCACGTTGTCACAATTGATCCCCAACCTCCATCGACACCCCCTGCTCGGGACGCAGTCCCCAATCATCGTCGTACATCCCACTCCTCAGCTCAATTTGAGAGTGCAGTAAGCTCTATATCGACGAACGTTCCCCCTTCTGGGAGATCCCGCCCAACAAGCACCAACCCCCTCGTCCCAGCGACTCGCCCGAGGTCCGAGCTTGAAGGAGAGAATAGGACCGACACACTTCCACATCCACCAGACGTACGGCCATGTGCGCCCTCTGTTCTTTCTTGTTTCAATTAGCCCACCGGCGTTCATTGGTTTCTTCATTCTTCAGATACAACGAGTGAAAGAGTGCGCAAGAGACAAAGACTTGAGATTACCAACCCAAGTTCGCAAGTTGCTTCGTCCAGTCGGTTGGGAACTTCCGCTGCTGCGCACGATCTGTTTTCAAAAGACATCCTTTCAATGCGCCCCCCCGAACGTGAATATGATTCCAACCCTACGACACCCCCATTTCATTGTCAGACGAGGTCCTCGTCATCATCCCCATCTCCGAAGGCCAATGGTCATCTTGCGAATGGTCATGGAAGTCCCATGAATGGATCTTCTAAACGTTCGAAGAGCCCGGTTTTGAGGGTGGAGTTCCCTGGCTCAACAATATACGATGATTCTTATATCGACAGGGAAGAGTATATCCGACTTGTTATACAAAGTCTGAGGGATATTGGGTACATGTGCGTATTTGTCGTTCTGTTCTGAACTCAGTTTCGATTAGGCTTTATCTTGCCAGCGAATCTGCGGCCACTTTGGAGGCAGAGTCGGGCTATGTCATGGAAACATCCCGCGTTGCAGAGTTCCGTCGATGTATCTTGGAGGGACTATGGAGTGAGGCGGAGAGTGCTCTAGGACATCTCGGTGTCGCTGAAGATGAGGGACTCTGGGTATGATTCATTGTGCGCCATTAAACCGGTTGTTTCATTCTTATTTGCTGGACTTCAGGAGGCGAAGTTCCTTATCAGCCAACAGAAATATCTTGAATACCTTGAGAAAGGCAAGACAGCCATGGCACTACATGTCTTGCGAAACGAACTTGCACCCCTACACACGGATCCGGAGCTATTACATCCACTGTCGAGGTTTGCCACATTCACTCTATATATTGATTTAGTTCTGACCTTTCGTCGTGTATAGTTTGATTATGTGCACAGATGCGACGGATCTTAGGCAGAAAGCAAGTTGGGATGGTGCCTATGGCTCGTCAAGGCGGAGGTTATTAGTCAACGTCCAAAGTGGGTTTACTCTTTACCGCCACTTCACAGTGACCATATTGCCTTCCGCTTAGGCTACATTCCATCCTCCTTGATGATCCCCCCACGGCGCTTTGTCACGCTGCTAGACCAAGCGCGCTTACACCAGATTTCTCAATGCATATATCATAACGCTCCCGTAACTCCCCAACACTTCTCGTTATATGCGGACCACACGTGCGATACAGATCTCTTTCCACGCATAACTACGACAATACTACAGGTGCACACTGATGAGGTGTGGAGTCTGGAATGGAGTCATAGCGGAAAGTTTCTGGCGAGCGCAAGCAAGGATAAGAGCGTCATTATTTGGTCGGTTGGGGTACGTATATTCCCCAACACCTGAGTGCCTTTGACCCTTCCTTATGCCCCCGATGTCACAGCCAAATTCAAATCCTGACATATCCCTGCACTTACATTTACGAGACCACCAATTTCCTGTCGGGTGTCTCGCGTGGTCCCTCGACGATACTATACTGTTGTCGTCCTGTGAGCAGCTCATCAAGATGTGGAACGCAGAGGTTCGTCATTGCATCATGCACTTGGAGGTCTCGACTGCTAAACTCATTCCTAGTCTGGTGCCCTCATCCGAACCATCGATGCCCATACGGAGACGGTCTCAGCACTTGCTTGGGTACCTGATGGATCAGGATTCATTTCAGCTTCCCAGGATCGAAAGATCAACCTATGGGTGAGGTCCTGTCTTCTTCTACTTCTGCTTTATAAACTATCGCTTCTACTGTTAGGGATCCGACGGAAAGCTGCGCGATTCCTGGGGAATCACTGCCACTCGGATAATAGACCTTGCGGTTACTCCTGATTTCACGCGCCTGGTCGCTATTGGCGAGTCAGCAAGGGATCCCATATTGTCAACGCCGAGAAGTGACGCAGCTGCCGCGTCTGCTGCAAACAGAAATGGCAACAACGCAGCTTCCGGCAGCTCTCGGTCACCGGAGCATTTGATGATAGTTTACGATTTAACTACCAAGCAACCGGAGCTGTAGGACCATTATTGTTCCAAGTATCTGTGATTCTTACTGACCGTGTGGTTTCCTAGTTCCGTTTCGCTTGGAGGTCAATTAACAAGCGTAAAGATCTCGAGTGACTCTCAATATGCGCTTGTCAATCACGCACCAGATGTGAGTGTTACCAGTGTACCCAATATCGGTTCTGATGCGCGAGTTGTCCGTGGGAACCAGGAAATCCACCTGTGGGACTTATTCACGGGGCGTCTCGCTCGCAAGTATACGGGGCAGCGACAAGGACGGCATATAATTCGCAGCTGTTTTGGAGGCGTTGACGGCAACTTCGTGGTCAGCGGCAGCGAAGGTATACGGTCCTTGTTGTCCCTCTTCTATTCCATGTACATCCGCTGACGACTTCCACGTGATGCACGCGTGTCATCTCGCGAAAGATGGCAACGTGTACGTATGGCACAGAGACCGAGCGATACTTCTCGACGTTCTGACCGGCCACGGGACTGGGAGCGTGAACTCCGTCGCATGGAACCCCAGGAACACGCAAATGTTCGCGTCTTGCTCAGATGACTGCACCATACGCCTGTGGGAGCCTTCCGCGCGTGGCGGCGCGGACGGCGATTCCTCGTCTTCGCGTCTAGGCCACGGAACGGCGGACGATCGGAGTCACGAGGGCGAGCTTAATGGGAAAGGCAAGGGGAAAAGCAGAGAATCCTGGGTCGAGGATGATTCTGCGTCGCGAAGCCTGTGAATAATTGTTTGCCTAGCCTGATATCCCCCCCATCCCCTCTTCCCATCCCTTCTCTCCCCACCCCACCTCACCCCACCCCACCCCTCGGAGAGTACTCAATTCGGATAGTCCCGACCAGCACAATCAGCACTTTCTTCTCATTCGCACTCATCCATCTACCCCTCTATCGCATTCACCCGTCTCAACGTCTACGTTACGTCTTAGCGCGCCCCACTCACGACCTGCATGTAGAGACTGTGTCATTATAGCAATTTTTTAGCAAGGGCACATATATTCGACTGCCTACTGCATCCGATCTTCCTTTTTCCTGACCTCGGTGATGCATCGCTCTCCTTAAGCGCGAAGCGTTCGTCACAGCTTCGAACGGGGTCTTCTGCCTCCCTCCACTTTCCTTCGAGGGGGGACGTAGGTCAGGGGCGAATGAAAATGCAAAGTCACAAATTGATGAAATTGTGATATGACCTGCATAAGCACATTCCCATTGCAACTGCGTTGTTCTATGGAGAGTAAACGAGATGCTATGAATGATAGCGGGCTAGAGGATGTATGAGAACAGGACCACCGAGATATTACTGTTACGGAACGCCGAAAAGGGAATTGGTTCCCTAAATCTATAAAACAAGCTCACGAGAATCACGGGTGCAAAGGTGAAGTGCTACAATGGTTTCGGGATTAAGTGAATGCCGTGCGAGATGCGTAGTACAAGATTGTCCCCTGAGGACTCATTTTGTCGGGGAACCACGAGAAGGAACCAAACGACTGGTCAGTTGGGAATGAGCGCGATGCTTAGGCATGAAAAGCGAACACGTCGGTTCTTTCTTGGCGTTGAGAGAAGACTGCTTTAGTCGAGGAGCTGACTCCAAGGGCTGAGAATCTTTTCCGGGCGACGACTTCTGGACAGGAGGGGTGTTCGACTTCTTTTCGGACGCAGGGAATGCGGATGCGGGTAGCACTTTCGGAGATGGACGATAGACCGCAGGTCTTACGATCACTCGAGTACCAGAGGCAGGTTGCGACAGAGAAGGCGACTCTGGAACAACATTCTGGATGCGCGCGCGATTGGTCTGAGCAGCTGGCGTTGGGGGCCGCATGCGTGGCTCGAACATGGTCCGCTGTATCTTCGAGGCTTCGCTGCGTGTCTTCTGAAACAAACTCTTTTGTTGAGGAGCAGACGACCCTGATACCACAAGTATAAACTTTTCCGTCATCATCCTAGCTGCACAATAACACTCACAGCCTCGTGCACGTTTCATGGGCGGGACGCGATCCGTAAATTTGATTTCCTTCTGCTTTTTGCGTTCCTCCAATTCGAGTCGCTGGCTCTTTATCCGCGCGCCTATCTCTTGAACCCGTTTCTCTTTCCTCGCGCGGAGATCCTTCCGAGATGTGAGATCGAGTTTTAAGTGTCGCAGAAGCCTCTTACGAAGAAGAGATCCCTCCATGGCTTCGGTGGGACTGATGCCTCAGAAGAGTACTCCTCCGCCTCAGTTGGGTGCTCTCGGAAACACTGTTGTCGCCATAAGTCTGAAAAATTTGAGCATCACGTTTCTGAACAGAGAAGGAATGGGCTATACCATTTGTACATGCTTGCAGATGCTGGGCGGCGGCGTCAGCAAGGAAAAGAAGATATAACAACTGAAACAGAACGACTGACTGGAGTGGCATCTTCAAGCCGCCGTAGGTTATCGGCAGAACAAGATTCGAGAATAGGTCGGACTAGCTCGAATGAGAGAGTATCCCCCAGGCTAACGATTCCTACGGTGAGAATGGAGATCAGGCTAATAGAAAATTCCCATCAAGGCAGTGCCCACCGCCAACATGAAAGGTTGCGACTGAGTGAATCGTGATAAACAAACGGAAGGGAGCCGAGACGCAAAGTTGAAGAGCTGACCTCGACGGCAATAGTTCACGAGAGATGGTATATTTCTACAGGGGGTGTCAATTTCCGAAGACATTTGGAGGAAAGTACATGTGAACGAGGTGGAGTGAGGTGGTGAGTGGGTGGCAACAAGTGGTCAATAATGAACAATGTGGTGATGGGCGTGTCGTCGCCATTGTCGGAAGCATCTTGGACCATTTATCTCGATATGGTATCACTTTCGCACGGCACACTTTCCTTTCTTGTGCAATTCACGTTTAAGTCCACCCTCCCGCCGCCGATTGACGCTCGGGGGGAGAGGCTGGACAACGTGGCGGCTGTGAGGCCATTTTGTTCCACCGTTAAGTCACTCGAGAAGTTGCTAAAATTTTCAGACCTTATCAAATCACAAACATGTCGAGAGTTTTTTTCCTGCCCGCAAATGCACCTCGACAGAACTGGATGTTTCAGGTTATTCGCCACTCCAAGCGCCGCTACCCGGTGCAGACAAATGGCTAATGATTGGGGAATAGCTGAAGCCGAAATCGGTAAGATGTTTAGGGACATTGATATTGTTTCCCTTTGTGACGCATAGAACGCGTGTATCATCATCATCATCTTCTTCCACGAAACCGTCGCGCGGGCTGTCGGCTGAACGATCTTTAATACACGAAAGACGGCGTCTGGGAACCGTGCTCACGAGACAATGAATACCCTAAACGCTGATCTGAGGTTGGCATGAACCAGACAGTAATGGAAGATATTCACTGTAGAAAAACGGGCCGAGAAAGATCCACCGTAGGTCAAACGAGACCGCAGGTGTGCCCAGATGTGATCGGGTTTAAGGCTTCCAAGGCGAGAAAAGAGTAATCTCTCGGTTACCCAAATGTCCCGTGCAAGTCTTTGACGATCGCACCAAGGGCTCCGCTTCTTCTAAACGTCCAGTTGTCTGCTGCTGCTCAATAAAGGCCAAAGGCCTGCGACAGGAGCGCGAGCGAAGGTGGTGAAGTACACTCGCGTGTGCCCGCCGGCGAGGCGCGCTCTTTTGCACCCACCGTTTTAGGACAACATGATGCCGGAATTGAAGGGGCGACATGAACCAAAAAAATAAACATAATCTGAGGGAGCTTCGGAGACCGTCCCGGAGGCAAAAATCATGTCTGGTTAGCGAGGACCGACAAAACGGAGATCAATAGTCAAACTCATGGCCGAATTTCTGCGCCGCTCCGGGTGACTCGTGGAATGGCCGAGTGGAAGACCGTACCTTATCACCCCCAAGCCCGCGTTGTTGTTCGCTGAGCAATTAGTGGGTCGTCCCACGAAGTACGAAATTCCCAAGCCAGGGAAGCGGTATTTACCGCAGTTTAAAAGGCCATACCACCAGGTCTCGGCGTGTTCTACATCCAGCCTTTCCATGCAGCGACCAACACACAACCGGCTGCACGTCCGTGATGCGCGCGATGCACACACCATTTTCGAGGCCGTACGACAAGGCTTGCTCCAACCCGTTACACGTCGTCTCAACGAGGTCGAGAGGTCGATGTATATCAATTCTGGGGCTATTTTCGTCTGGGAAGAGAGCGACGATGACCTGGGACTGAAGAGATGGACGGACGGACGTGTGTGGAGTCAATCCCGCATGCGCGAGGTGCGTTGGATTACTGGGACCATTGCTCAGTCGCGCTGACCGCTCACTAGCCGTATCTATTCTATGACGAGAGATTACCATCGGATGAGCCACGTACAAGCGACCAGGCTTCTCGGTCAGCTTTAGATTTACCGGTTAACCCCCACTTGTAGACTGACCTTGTATAGGTCGCCTGGGAACTTTAGATTTGTTGACGGTATAGCGAGGAGCGGGCCCATCTCGCCCGCGCTTTCGCACTACGACCGGAGCGAGCACCATCCCCTGGGGCTTGTCAAGCAGGCATATTCTGCTTGGGTTCTCGAAAATCCGGAGGCAAAACCCCGAAAATGGCACCTCACGGCATACTTCACGTACGCGGATCTGCACCAAATTCCAACCATAGACCATGATCCCGTCCTGCGCGGGGTGACAGTACCAGCTGGCGTATACCGGAGTGGGAAGGCAAGGTCAAGGAACTCGGACGCAGGCATGGGAGCATCGCCGCCTTCGTCGCCGCCACTTTATGCCCGCAGCGCGACAGGCACTGGCGTTCCCAACCAAGCTTCGACTTCGACTTCACACACTGCGGATTCTTCGACCGCGCTGCCTTCCTTGCAGATGGCAGTGACGCCACAGCCCTTCGATCCGCGTATGCCAAGAAGGGGGCCCGACTCCAGACATGCGGAGGACCAACGCATCATTCAGATGTTGAATTCGCGCCACGTTATATAGGCCTCGGTCGGTGACGAATCATTAACGATGTGTCGTTCTTGTCGGAGGGCAGCGCAAATTGGTGCAGTGTAATCTTATGACCTACTTGCTGTCTTCGTCAGCGCATTGCTGAAAGTGAGAGCTGGGAATACAAGAGTACGGAGAGTTTACAATGCTATAGTCATCAATCTTCGTCGCCGGAAGCCGGATCCTCGTCAGCGTTTGCTGCAGCCTGCATGGCGCCTACAAGATCATCCGACTGACCCTTCTGTGCTGCAAGCCGTTGCCCTAACACGAGGCGTATTAGTAGGCGTAAGGGGATAGCATAAAGACGTTACCCATAACTTACGAATGAGCGTATGGATAGCCTGCTGAGTCTGCCTTTCCAACCTCGCCAATTTCTTCTCCATTTCTCTTTTGAGATCCCAATTTGGCCGGTTTGGTGCAATATTCAGAAGGTCCTTCACGTGTAGGGTGAATGGGGTGGAAGATTCAATGGAAAAAAATGAGTGTTACCAAATCTTGGGCCCGTTTTGCCTCATCTTCGGCGATGATTTCTTCCGCCAACCCCTTGACGTTAGACTCGAGGGTATCCTCCATCTCCACGTTGGTTTGGTGCTTGCGCAACGTGCGCGTTTCGGGGTCGAAATTTCGATTGATCAAGACAGGCTGGTTGGCATCGCCGCTTGAGGGCCCGGATCAAACTTTTGGGTTCCAGGGAGAAAAAAAACTTGTGGTAACGTACCTGGCGTCTTGGACATCCTCACCGGCTCGTTTTCTTCGTAGCGCAAGCAAGCGCTCTTTTCGTGCCTCCGAGGCTGAAGCGAGAGACATCGTGGAAAGTACGAGGTAACGTTTGGGAGAGCCGAGTTTGAGACGCGTCAATTGAAACCACGGCTTTGTCAGAGCGTCTCCCCAAACTGAACACTGAACGCTAGCACTCAGTTCAGGAATGTGTCTGAGATGGCAGGGGACATCTCGTAGAGAAATCTTAAAGTGGATGTGTCGCTCGCGTCTCAGGCAGACCCACGTTGCATTCTGCACCTCTGCTGCCCTTCGTTCGGCGGCCGCGTCACCGACATCCTTGAACCTAGAAGACTTCCCTTGTAATAAAATTCGGTATAATCACTTCTACGAGGAATTACATTAAATGCTGATATCACGTCTCTTAGCAACTTTTCAATCATCGCACATATAGGTGGATCAAGACAGACAAATGTTGTCACGCCTTCTGACTGATGCTTCATAGACCATGGAAAATCCACTCTTGCCGACAGGCTTCTGGAGGTCTGTTCGCTTGTGGGACGTCATTTTCATTATCCGACGGCGTTTGGAAGATGACAGGTACAATCAAGATGGCTTCAAAAGGAGCAAACCAGCAGGTTTTGGATAAGCTGAAGGTCGAGCGGGAGAGAGGGATTACAGGTAAGTCGCAGCAGATTGTTTAAAGGGGATGCCGACTGACCATGAATCAAGTCAAGGCACAGACTGCGAGGTTGGTCCTACTAGGGTTTTCTCTGGGATTGCTGTTGTATGCGCTGACTGGACACAGTATGTTCTACCAACAGGACCAAATGCGTTACCTCTTGAACCTCATCGACACCCCTGTATGCGGCACTTTCTTTGCCTTTGCCACCCGTCATTTGAACTGTCTACAAAGGGTCATGTTGATTTCTCCTGGGAGGTGTCTCGTTCAATGGTCGCCTGCCAAGGTGCACTTTTACTTGTCGATGCAAGTCAAGGTGTCCAAGCACAGTCCTTGTCAGTATTTCATGCTGCACGGGAAAGAGGTCTCAAGATTATCCCGGTGTTGAACAAGGTTTATTTCTCCTGTGACATTTTGAGCTAATCTCAACGTTAGGCCCTCAGATTGACCTTCCAGCAGCTCAGCCTGACAGAGTCAAAGAGCAAATGCACTCGATATTTGGCATCGATCCCGCGGATGTTTTGCATATATCAGCAAAGACAGGTGAAGGCATTAGCGCCGTGTTGCGGGCCATTGTAGAGCGCATCCCCCCTCCGCCCGGGGAAGTAACAGGGAGATTGAAGGCCATTTTATTTGATTCGTCGTTAGTGCGCTTTCTTTTTTCCATATTGATGGATGTTCACGCCTTTGTGAAGATACGACAGGTATCGAGGGGTGATTTCTCTCGTCAGTATCCAGGATGGGGTATTGCGTAAAGGTACCTTTTTTTTTTCTGACTAACTATTCAGTGGGACTCAAATCGCATCCTCCGAAGGGGATAAAATAGCATCTTGTTATACCCGAAAAAAGTATGAAATTACTGAACTAGGTATTATGCATCCGGAGGAAGTTCCGACCGTCCAACTACATTCAGGACAAGTTGGCTACATTGCTTGTAACATGAAGCAGTCATCTGAGGGTAAGATTCTCCACGGTTCCTGTTTACTTATTCTCACGTGGGTGCTACAGCCCACATTGGTGATACATTACATCATGTCGGGAATACTGTCGAGCCGATGCCTGGGTTTCAACCCGCCAAGGCCATGGTATGTTCAGCCCCCATAGAATAAGAGTGTTCTGATATGACGTCGACGCCAACAGGTCTTTGCCGGCGTATATCCCGTAGAATCCAATGACTTTCCCAAGCTCGAAGAGTCCATAAAAAGGGTACATTGATTCATCGAACCGAACCGAACGGGACTGCACGATAACGCTTCATGAAAGCTTACACTGACAGATCGCAGTGTCGCCGTTCAGCGGGAATCATCAGCCGCCCTTGCACAGGGGTATCGACT
>Ga0137397_10000977_pt1 | contig 19879 bp, 22 predicted proteins | sample czorhiz116metaG_FD_106658 | JGI IMG/M metagenome (GOLD analysis project Ga0137397, IMG submission 106658) | Vadose zone soil microbial communities from Angelo Coast Range Reserve, California, USA - czorhiz1.16 metaG | ecosystem: Environmental > Terrestrial > Soil > Vadose zone | place: USA... | reverse complement strand
GTTCGTTTTCCTATCAGGATCTGGCCAACATGGCCAATTCTTCCTTCCAGCACTGGCATCACCCTGCGTCTGGACGACAGGGCGCTACTTGGCCTGGTCCAACATCGTCCAGTCCCCCTACACAAGGATCCTGGCCATCATAGGTCATATACCCTCTGAATATGTAAGTTTTCCTCGTCCTTGCTTGTCTTTACCCAACTGATTCCACATTTCTTGTTGTGTTTTAGTCCAAAATTCGAGTTTTATTGTCTTTTATTTAATCATGTTGTTTAAGAGTCAACAAATATGGTACTTGTCCTTTCAATGAGCCAGAATATGCAATTTATTTGAAGAGAAGTGAAGGAGTGAAGCATGCATGATGAAAATTGTGATGGTGAGGGAAGGCAAATGAGACGAAATTTGACCAAGTCGCGCAAACCTTTTGGCTGGCGTGCCAAAAATGGCCCGAATCTGCCCAGCCGTTCTATGAAAACTGTTGCTGAGTTAGTCTGAGTTGAATTGAGTTGAATTGAGTTAAGTTGAGTTTGAATAGAACGGCTGGTTCCGAGCCTAGCGACCCTTATAAGACCTCTCCTCATCCGTCTCTTCCATCCCCAGTCATATGTTTTGTCCAATGTCTTGGGCAAATCATCTGAAAGTATGTCAGATACTCGATTGAACACTGTTGCAGAGTTCTGTCTTAGTGGCGTACCCACTGAAACATGCCGTCAGCTTTGTTGGTATGTTGTGGTGGATACACCACCAAAATGAAACTCTCAACGCTTTACAAAATGTAGACCCTATCCATCTGCAACTTCTAAACCCGCCAACGGGACCCTTTAAGAGATTCCTTTGCCTCATTTCTCTTGCGTGTCCAGGCAATGTCCACGCTACGGCCTTCCAAATTCCAACCAGACTAAGGCTTCCACGTCAATCTGCATCCACCTGCCCTTTTCCTCTTGGTCTTCTCGCCCGTCTCGCGCATTCCCCCCTCTCTGTAGAAAGCCTGACGCTTTCTTCCTCTCTATTCTCCCCCGTGCAACCTTTTTGGCATCAGCCGAGGATCATCGGATGCGAAACATAAGTCACTCGAGCTCATCGCAGTGATGTCTCCTGATACTCTGATTGAGAGCCTGGCGTCAGGTGACCCTCGAGCCACATTTCCTGCTTCCAGATGGCCCCGCACACGAAGCGGCTTATGCATATCTGCTGGCACTGGACAGCTCGTGGGGGGAGTGGCGATCGATTCCCCGCGAACGGTGCGCAAGGAATGTCAGGTGGGGCGATGTCGTGGTCACGAAGAGATTTCAAAAGGTTGGATTGTTATGATCGAGTTGCGTTTTTCTAGACTTGATGCTTCAGCCATAGCTTAATCCGAAGCCTCACCTCTTCCCCTTCACGACCTGCTCAAAGGAACCCATGTTATTTCTAGTGGCAACATCACAGTTCCCCCTGTACCTTCCCCGCCCGCCCCGAGTCATCCACCTATACGCGGACAAATTGCAGGTCACCATGCTACCGCCCGCCCGCCTTGTAGTCGTCTTCGCCTCAGGTGTAGAAGTGACCCCCAGACCAAGTGGTACCCCTCGCATGGCCTCAGCAAGTCTACATTATATTTGCTACCCCCTTTGGCATAATCCGCAGCAGACATTGGGAATTAGGAAGCGGGACCTCCCTTATTTAGTGTTACGTATCACTTTATCAAATGTCAATCGCCCAAGTCTGGTTAGGAAGGGAGTTGCGTGAGTGCCGCGTGTTACAGTACAGTACAGTTGCTCCACAGAGAAAGAACTAGATAATTTTCGACCCGGTTATCGATCCTGAAAATCCTTTACCATAAGTTTAAGGATGTTTCCGAGGCCTTGATAATATTTGATCGCCGGCCACAGGCGCCGGCGTTACCGCACCGCCGGTGACACGGCGAAGCATTGACAATAAATCCGGAAGTGCAGTGCCTACTGCAACTTGAACGTTTGAACTTGGAAGCATCAGTACTGTAGTGCTCGTGGTTGAGACGGGACCCAGCACGAGCCACGGCAAAGTCCTATGGATTATCCATCAGGGCGCCCGTCATTCTGGATCACTGGGCAGGTCGGCCCGGGGGTTCGGACTCGGCGAGTCCGAGTCCGTGTTCACGCATTCAGTTCACGGCCCACCACCAACTGAAAGTCTTCCTTACCGGCCATCATCTACATCCTGACATGTCCTGGGCAGATATGTGGTGCCGTGTATTTAGAATGAAATGGTCGATCCGCGTTCTAAAGCTGAGTACTGAGTACTGAGTGCCTGTCTTCGCCAAGTGAACATTCGGGGTTGCTCAGATATATACCGTGACAACCTGAGTATATCCGAGTCCCCAAATGCGTCCATCCGCCAGAGCACCCCATTTGGGGTTGCTCAGGCTTCTTCATGCGTGTGACCTCCGGCTTGTGTTCTATGTGATGGTAGACCCAGCCGTCTCATCCGCAACCCTTCGAGTCGTCGATATCCCATTGAGGCGATCCTTCTACGTTCGGAAGCATCATCCGTGAATTCCTACAATATGGCGAGCATTCCCTGTAATCGAGGAAGAATTCGTTCGCATCTTACAAGGCAAGAGAAGGAATGGAGATTGCGGCACCCTTTGCCGTCGTATGTTTCATCGTTCCATCCTGGAACAGAGGTCCGCTCTACGGAGACTACCTGTAATTTCAAAGGATAATTCAATGACTCGTTCCGCACCGTGACAGAACTCATGATCAGTACTCGTACTTTACATTTCCTGTATCGTTGCTAGCTCTTCCCACGTTCGCCCCTTTCCCCTCTGACTACCATTTCTCAACTCACGCAGTGACGTGCGACATCGCCGTCCATGCGACAGACACAACATTAAATGTCACTAATTCACTGTAACTTGAGTTCGCAGCTGAGTGGCCCGGAGGATCATTGTCGGATTACCGTGACGAAGTCGACTTAACTTCAAGTTCCGATCGCTTTGTCGATGGCTTCCGTGCGGGGGGAACAGAGCCTTGAGTGTGACTGTTGCACAGGGAAAGAACGCGGAGCATGCCCGTCTAAGCGACGCTTTACATTTATTTGCCTTGTTTCAGGCACACCCGTCACACCTTGGCAATTGAAATTGATTGCGGTCAGACGCCCGTCAGAGGTGCTAAACTGTCGGGTTGTTAGCGTTGCACCAACGGCGACCGTGGTGTGCCTGTACTAACGTTAAGAAATCTGCAAGTGCGGCGGGGACCTTCATGGCAGATTGGGAGTGGTGCCAATGCGTTCGTTGTATCATACCGATGCGGGTTGTACTAACTTAGGACTTGGACTCTCGCCGCCACAAGGTCCACAGAGGCCCGGGCAACCAGCACCGTGTCAAGTGGACGGGGCACATTGGATCGCAGTCGTCAGACGCGCGCCTAGTAGATCAATTTTATCAACTCTATTCAGCATCGTCGGTGAGAGGCTTCCGTAAAGGGTTTTCACGGCCACTCACGGTCGACTTATGGGGCAGATATGTTGTACATATTCCGAATTGTCGGGTCCGGCTGTGTTACGGACGCCGAGCGTCTGGCCTTACTGCCAGTGAATGTCAGGGTTTCTCGAATAAAATTGGCCCGTCCGCCAAGGCTTTACCCCAAACCCTCTCTATTCCCTGGTTCACTCCTCTTGACTCGTGTCGCCGCTGCCTTGCACTTCATCGTGATGGCGGACTCGAGCACATCTACAACCCCCATCGACATTCCATTGGAGCGATCCCTCTACGTCGGAATCCTTTTTGCCGGAATCATATATGGTGAGAGCTCCCCGCAACCAAGCAATCAATCATTTTGCCCCGCGTCTTACGCAGCCGGAGGCAGGACTGGAGATTTTCACGTTCTTTGCCTCCGTATTTTCCATCTCCAATCGTCCCGATGACTATCGCAAAGGCCGATCATTCTACGTAGCCTTTGGTGGGATCCTCCTCGCACTCACTACCATCGAGATGGCCTTGGACGCCTTATGGGGGCAATACATGTGGATCGACGACCGTAACTATCCTGGTGGTCCGCTCGGATTTTTCGTAGTAACAGGAGACGCATGGTACAATGTTCTCGGACTGGCGACCGGCGCAGCAGTCAACATTCTCGGAGACGGACTCCTGGTGCGTCCCATCTTCCCTCGAGGCGCAGCTCTAATAGATGGGGAATAAAGCGCATCTGACGCATTGGCTAACAGGTCTACCGTTGCTACATAATTTGGGGCTCGCGGTGGTACGTTCTCGTGCTTCCGGTAACGATGTACCTCGCTGCCTCCGGTGCGGACGCAATCCAATCTGTTTGTGGAGGCTGGAGCAGCTCACTGTTGAGCCGTTGACATTTTTGCAGTGTTCTCCATCGTCACGGTTGTGAAAATCGCCCAACCTCCCTCATATCTCCTGGGTGGCAAGCTTATAACTATCGTGCCGTGGATCTCGCTGAGCGTGGGTTTGAACATCGTCGTCACCGCGATGATCTGCTTCCGTCTCCTGCGCATGCGAGCGCGTATGCGAGAGGTTCTCCCCCCAGAGATGTCCAGGACGTATACCAATGTCGCTGCGATTCTCGTCGAGTCCGCGGCGCCCCTTTCCATCCTTGGGATCGGTGTCGTCGTCACAACGGCCCAGAACGGACCTCTCACGTTTGCATTTGGTTATGTTTGGAACATGTTCTGCGTTGAGTCCTAGTCCTCCTGCGCTCGCTGTTGCGAGTACGTGTAAGGTAAACCTACTAACTGGACCCGTATTACCTTTTTCCTATCAGGCTCTCTCCCCGCAGATGATCATCCTCCGGGTCGCCATGGGCCATGGGTGGCTCAAAGAGACCGTGAAAGAGGTCAACACGGGGCTCGTATTTGCGGAACGACCCACAACCCATGAGCAAAGTCAGGGGATATGCATGACGGTCTACAATACGGAGGTCCCCATATCTCTACCTGGAACGACTAGTGACAGCTCCCATTCGACGGTCAAAAAGCACATGCCAGTGAGTGCTGCGGATGTTGTGTCCCTTGTGTAACGTGCTTTGGTATTTGCCGTTAGTTACTATAATACTATCAGATTCCATAATACGCCTATTTATACGTTCTCTCTCTGGATCCATTCGCCCACAGCCGCGCACCAGTTGTCTTTGCCGCCTTGCTTCCTGCATCACTGAGCATCACTGAATGAGGCCCACTGCAGTGCAAGGGTGAAATGACATGTTAACCGCACATTAAGACGTAAAGTAGCGATGGAGACGCAGCCGGGTTGAAGTCAAGCCCTATTAGTGAGCTGTGCTAAACGAGGCTAGCACTGGCAGTGACGGCCTGACAGGGCGTCAGGCCACAATAAGACATGACATGCACGACACAGGATGCCATTACAGCACAGCACGGCACAGCACTTTACTGTATGCCTTCTCACTGAATCTCTGAACATCCGAGAACTAGCATGCAAGCCACACGGAAACACAGAGGTGAATCCGAGTAGTAAATATATATTTGATGCTGTAAGACCGACACCCAGGCCGTCTAAACTGAGCTGACTTTTGCTGAAAGTGCGATATGACCTGGACGGAAAAGCGAGCATGGCCAGAAGAAGTGGTTTAGGGCGTGTATGATACGCCCGCTCGCAGCAATCAAACGCTCATACAATGTCGGACGAGAGAGAGAATTGATGGAGGAGACGACAATGCTGACACAGACGGGTGCAGACCGAAAATTTGAAGACAAGAAAGCAAGCGCTCACGCTTGAGCATCCGCGTGCAGAACAACGACGGTCAGACGCAATTTAAGGAAGAAACGGGAGGGCACAGGAGGGTTATGCGATGACCGTCTGAGCCGAGAAAACTGAAGTCGCTCAGTGGCTGCATGCTTGGTCACGTGGACGCGTCATCAAATTTTTTTGTACAACGTGGCGGCCAGCGCCAGGTTGAATCCGATAACCCCTCTCATCCATCTCATCCGCATCTCCCAAGGTCCAACCATACATTTTATCCAATGTCTTAGGAGATTCACATATGACATGTATCAGATACTCGTTGATCAGTCGAACATTGTTGCAGGGGTTTATCTTGGTGGTGTACCCACCGAAACATTCCGTCAGCTTTGTTGGAATGTTCTGGTGGATACTCTGCCCATATGAACCTCTCAACATGCAAAATGGAGACTCCATCCATCGGTTTCCTAAAAAACCAATGCTGTGTACCCCTCAAGGTAACTTCCTCGCCTCGTTTCTCTTACATGTCCAGGGGAATCTCCACGCTTCGGCCTTCCAAGTCCCAAACCAGAGAGTCCGCCACGAGAGTCTGTGGTGATGCAATCCTTGACTTCGCATGGCATCGCTGCACCAAGTCGCCATCAACCCTCGCTAGATCAGCCCATCGGAACAGAGCACAGCTTTCAAAGGGTAGGGTGGCCATGGTGCGTTTTCCTGATCATAATGCTTCAATTATAGCTCCACCCGGAGCCTCAGCTTCTTCCCTTCGCAATGGGCTGAATGATCTCGTTATGAGTCATGATGCTCGTATTATCTCTCGCGAGTTGGAGCACAAGAATCTCATGTGGTAATAACACGCCGCATGACCTTGCCGCTTCCCCGCATTGCGGACATCTCACCTCCCATTCCCTCAGATAGCCTGTGCTTTGAGAGCTCCTGAAATTTGCACAAGCAGTGAGCTGAGTCATTTTTATACTTCCGAAATCCCACCATGCTCTCTCCATTGCAAACCAGTGGTACTTCTTTCGCGCCCCCGGCGGCCTGGCTTGATCCACAACATTTACTTTAGCCTGTGACCACCAGGAATTACAACCCGATTGTAAATCCAAGGGGCCGCCGTCCTGTATATATTATTCTCGGTAATATGGCGAAGTGGACAAGATACCCAGAGGAAAGTCGCACCGAGTGCAGAAAGGAAGAAAAATGGGAGCAAATATTTCATATACTTTCATTGAAGAGAAATGGTACTTTTTACATCGCTACCGATCATAACTGGGTATACTTCTACGTACAGCGATTATGGTCTACAACAAGAGCGCACTGATTCAGAAACGGCACCAGTTTTTACAAAATGACAACAATGCGCGATGCCGAATATATGGTCGAGATGGGCCTGAAACTAGTACTAGTGTTCGCAACCGTGACATCCATAGTGTGTCTGAATCCAAAGTAAGGTGATTACCCCTCCCAACGCATGTGCCAGAGTCATCTAGGTCTTGCCGTCACGGTGTTGGACAGTTACAGGACTACCCAAGAGCTGACGTGTGGCAATGAACTTTCCAATCGCTTTATTGTCAGGTTCCGATGGTTGTGGGCCTCAGGCTTGTATAACGATATTTTGCGGCGACACTTTCTCCATCGAGCTCATCTAGAGCAGGTGCGACAAGTCGAAATGATTCTGCCGATGTTATGGAATGAATCGGAGAGAGGCTCGGGGGGGACACGACGGACAAGTGACAGTTTTGTGGAGGGCCACGTTTGTAAGAACTTGTCGCACTAACGGAATCCCATGCTCATTATATACAACAGATTTCGATCACAGCCATTGCCGTAGTTGTCCTATGTTGGATTCTGTACCCTGAGGTGGACGTTGATGGGTTGTATACGAAAAAATACCATAGTACATCCGCACAGATAGATGAGATACCTTGTAATCCAGCTCACAGCTTGACACATCTGCATGGGTTCTCCACCTTCTCCAGAACAGCTTGCCTCTTCCCCCAGATTTCGCCCATGCCCCTGTAACCACTGAGTCCGAGCGTGACCTCAGTATCTGCGAGCAGTCCGCGAAGCACCTGCTCAACCTCCTCCTCGCCGCCCAAGGTAAGTCCATACATGATCGGCCGCCCCACTACTACCAAGAACAATCGCATGGTATGCATAAGCAGCCCACTTGTTTTCAAACAAAAGGCAAACATCGTGCTCACCGAGAACTCCCTGAGCACCCATCGCGATGGCCTTGATAACATCGCTGCCCGTCCGGATACCCGAGTCGAAAAGGACGGTGAACTTGCCTTGTTCCTGGGCGCGGCGCACCCTCTCTGACACGGTGATTTTCTCGAGGGCGCTGAACGAACTAATGGCTCCATCGACCTGCTGTCCGCCTGCCAAACAGAGGAAAAATAGGTGACGCCAGTCATACAGTAGCGCCTAGTTACGAGCGGGCGGGCACCCTCTCACGCGCTCGCTCGCTCGGGCCCATGAACACGCACCGTGGTTCGACACGACGATGCCATCCACGTGGGCGTCCATCGCAGCGTGGGCGTCATCCACGGTCTGAATGCCCTTGAGTCCGTCCCAGTTCGCGCGCAAGAACGCGAGACCATCCCATGAGCGGAAGAGGCTCGAGTTAGCTTCCTCCTTCAGAAACAACTTGAAACGGAAACAAACGAATTTTCATTCCTGGGCCGACATTAGTATCATAGATTCGCCACTGCTGCGCACCCGCACAAGGATGATGCTGTATACATAAAATAAGGTGGGCGTCCCCCTAACCACAGCAAAGAACAAAAATTCTACGTAATCTGGGATCCTCCTCACACTCACTACCATCGACATGGCCTTCAACGCACACCGCAACAATCCCGGCGGTCCGAGTCCGCTCGGATATTTTGTAGCATTTGAAAACGGATGGAACACTACCGTCGGATTGACTGCCGGCCCAGCCACGAGCATTCTCCATCTTATCTTGAAGCGCACCTCATACAGAAGGGGGAGAAATCTCGACTAACACAGCGGTTGAAAGGTGTACCGGTGCTATATCATTTGGGACTCCCGGTGGTATGTTGTCACGCTCCCGGTACTGATGTACCTGCCTTATTCTGGTACGGACGTAATCTGATCCATTTGGTGGGCCGGTTGATAGTCAAGCTGTTGATTTTTTGCAGTGCTCGCGATCGTCACGGTGGTTCAACTTGCCCTACCTAACCTATATCTCCTCCGTGCGCGTTTCAAGCTGGTGTATCATAGATCTCGCTGAGTGTGAGCTTGAACATCATCGTCACCTCGATGATCTGTTTCTGTCCCCTGCCTATGCGAGTGCTATTGCGGATCGTTGTCGTCATCATTAAGGCCCAGAACGGACTGCTCACCTTGTCTTTACCTATATTTGGTGCATGCTTGGCATCGAGTCCCAGCTGCTTTCCCCCGCTCACTTTCGTGAGTATCTGTAAGGTGAACCCTACTGACTGAAATGTGTCTCCTTGTCCTATCAGGTTCTCTCCCCGCAGATGATCATCTTCCGTGTCGCCATGGGCCGTGTGTGACGCAAAGAGACCGTGAAGGAGATCAGCACGGGGCTCGTATTTGCAGAACTCGCAAAGGTCGGAGAAAAAGCTCAGGGGTACGGTTCTGGTACGCCTGTGGCGAGCTCTGGTATATCAGCTGAAGAGCACATGAGCACAGTTGGTGCTAGGTGTTGAAGTGTGAGCGCAAAGATCAGAATCATCGGGTAGATAGGACCTAATCCCATATCATATGGACTTGGTACTCACTGCTACTCAGTGAGCTCATGAATATCGGTAGAGCACGGGAGCGCAACGCTGCACCGCTGGTTATTACACTGCTATCAGAAACGCATAGTTTATTCATATATCTGATGGAGGATGTGATTTCTCACCGTTGGAAGTTGTGGTCAACAGCTTCCCAAAGAACTGTACCGGAATTTGGCTTAAAGCGTGATATGACCTGGACGGACAAGCGAACATGGCCAGGAGTGGCCTTCGCTGCTCATGACATGTACGCCACCACCAAATGCTCGTCGTGATGCTGTGGGATGTGTTGAGGAGAAGACGACAACACTGCCAGTGGCACACTCAGGCTGGCAAACTATGACGGTAACACGCAATTCAAGGAAGAGATATCATAAGAGGACATATAACGATTGAGACTCACGTGTCACGGTTTAGCGAGGCGAAGACCGTGCGAATTGGTCACGTGGACGCGTCATGAAACTTTCTTGACGACGGAATGTCTCCTCATCCGTTTCTTCCACCCCTATATCAGGGTCCAGAGGTTTGACTTGGTGGTGTACCCATCTAAACATTCCATCTGCTTTGTTGGGATGTTATGGTGGATACTCTGCCAAATGAAACTCTCGACACTTTGCAACACGCAGTCTTCATACACCAGTAGCCTCAAAAACTCGCCTGTGTCAACACCCCAAGAAGCCCGCTCGCCTCCTTTCTCTAGCATGTCCATGACCGCGCTTGGGCCTTCCAAGTTCCAACCAAATTAAAGGCTGTCCCGTTAATCTGCGTCTGTTGTCGCCACAAGGTCCCCAATTCCTGTCTGTCTCCCCTTTTTCATCTTGGTCTTGTCCCCCCTGTCTCACGTGTTCCTCCGTCTCCGGAGAGACCTATCATTGGATTGGAGTAAGTTGTGGTTGTTGTGTGTTGTGCGCGAAGGCTGTAGACCGGACAAGCCAGCCACCACCGGCACCTCGCGCACCAGCAAGCCCTTTCATTCCACGACTCAAAACACTCCAGTGTCTAGGCTTCGCGCTTCTCGATACATTTCACTACATGTGATTTCCTCCGGCCCGGGGCCCCAGTTACCTCTTTTTTACCCCCTTTGACTGCCAGTGGTACCTTCGCTTATTAAGGCTATTAATTACTGAATACGTATTGTTATAACACCGATCGCGGACTCTCCTACCACACTACCCTACCTAGACATCGACCCCTTCCCTTGACTTGTTATTCTTTGGGCATCATTTACACAGGTCTATCACTACAAACCTGTTGACAACCTCTAGTTTGCAACGGGCGCCTGTAGCTACCGCGAACAAGCTTTCTAGAAAGCACGCGAGCAATATTAACGTCACCAATGTCACCAACTCCCTCTTAGCCAACCTTAGCCGCGAATTACCGAATTGTTTGATTCTATTTCCTGAGGCTTCCTGCTCTCCGAGTCGTCTCTGCCTCTCGCCTTATCCTAGTGACTCCCACGCCCTAACGGCCCTCAGCAAGTCTAACTTAGATTTCGTGTACATCTGCCACCTTTCCCACCTTTCCTCCCTCGTACCATCTCTGAACTCACGCAGCGCGGGGCGTCCTCACCCTTTTCACAATACTAGTATTGTAACTTGCAGCGACAGGTATGGGACGGGAATGTTGTGGTACTTCTGTTACATGGGGAAGGTAAGTCACGGTGGTGTGGCACACTTTGAACTGGTGACAGATTCAGATCCCGACCTGAAGATGCAATGCAGGCGACGTGGTGTGTGCCCACAATAAAACAAAAAAAATCGGGCTCGTCATCGTCACGAGGCTAACTCGCGGGCGCTCACGGTTGAGAGAGCGCCAAGGTCGATTGGGAGAGCTGTCAAGGCGTGTGGATAGTGTATGATCGCCTTTAGAACAGCACCAATGCGTCCTCTGGCCCTCTGGGTAGATGGCAGGAGGACGAGGACTCTGTGTACGTACAAGGCAGCTAACACGAGTCATGTGCAAAGTCTTTACACGGCCCCGCCGTACCACTTTCATCAATCATCTTCGAAACGTGATCGGATACAGTTTCACATACCGGGCTCTCCTTGATTACAAACCAGTAGAAGTCATCCTCATCACTCACCAATCACCTATCAACGCGCACTGGGTGGATATGTGGTGGTATAAATGCCGAACTGGAGGTTCTAGCTGCGTCCGGGCGCTGAGCGTCTGTCGTTGGCCCCAAAGTAAACATCACCGACAAGGTTCTCTTATATATCTCCCTGGATGAGTCCACTGCCAAAGCGCTCTCCCCCCAACTCCTGGTGCTTAGGCTCTTTCTCTGTTCACATCATCGCTGACTTGTGTTATACGTGATGGCGGACCCTGTTGTCTCGCCTGCAACCCCGGTCAACCTCCCACTGGAGCGATCCATCTACGTGGGAAACATACTCTGCGGAATCCTATATGGTGAGAACCCCCCGTATCCAGGAAATATCTCGTTCGCATCTTACAAAACAGGGCAGGGATGGAGATTTTCACTTTCTTTGCGGCGGTGTATTGCATCTCCCATCGTTCCCCCGCCTACCGCAAACGCCAAAAGTTCTACGTCGTCTGTGGTGGGGTCCTGCTCACGCTTGTTACATGTTCTCTGGCTTCAAATGCCCTGTTGGGACAATTCATGTGGATAGACCACCGCAACGATCCCGGAGGCCCGGTAGGGTACTTCGTAGCCTCACAGTCATTGTGGTACTTCGTCTTAGGATCGGCTGCCTCTGCCACGGCGAATTTTATTGGCGATGGACTTCTCGTACGTTTCATCTCCCCTCGATGCGTTGCTCAAATGGAAGAGGGAGAAATATGCCTAACACAACGGCTGACAGCTGTATCGATGCTACATAATTTGGGACGCGACGTGGTATATTCTTGCGCTTCCGGTGCTTATATACTTGGCTTCCTCCGGTGCGAGCGTAATCGGTGACGTTCATTTGGAGATGTGGCTCATCATTGAACCGTCGGCTTATATTGCAGTGGTCAAGATCATCATGATAGTGGCAACCGCCCAACTTGAAGCTTTCATACCTCCGCAGAACCGCACGGTTATCCAGTTCGGCCTGCTATGGGTCTTTCTGAGCGTGAGCTTGAACGTTATCGTCACCCTGATGATATGCTTCCGTCTTCTGCGGATGCGAGCGCTTACGCGAGAGGCGCTCTCCCCGGAGATGTCCAGCATATATACAAGCATTGCTACGATGCTCATCGAGTCCGCGGCACCCTTTTCTATCCTGGGGATCTGTCTCATTATCACAGGCGCACTGAATGAACCTTTTGATGCTGCGTTTTCCTTAGTCTGGGGCATAATCTGCGTTGAGTCTTCTCCCCTCCCCTCCCCCTCCTTTTCTTTCTTTGTTTACGACGAACGTAAAATCTGACTGTGGCCCTATTTTGTGTCAGTCTCTTTCCCCACAATTGATCATCCTCAGAGTCTCTATGGGCCATGGGTGGCTCAAAGAGACCCTAAACGAGATTGATACGGCCCTCGTATTCGCGGAACCCACTACGATCCATGAGCAAAGTCAGGAGGTGTGCATGACTATCAATAATACAGAAGACCCTATATTTGTTTCTGGAATGCCCGCAAACAGCTCTAATATCTCAATCAAAACGCACACGAGTACAGCTAATATTGCGCCCCTTGCCTAGCGTTCTTTGTATTTACCTTGCTTACTTATGAGAACATAGCGTATGAACACCCCACTGACAGATCCAGCTCCAACTTCTATTCTAACTTATACATACATTTTTCTCCCCTTAGATCCATTCATGTACAGCTATTCCGATACGCGGACTGTCACATTAGAGTCCCCTCGCCTCCGAATTGCCTTTCAGACCCAATTTTGCGCTTCGTTGCGCCAGTTTTGAGTGTGAATTCGCATGTAAACAGCGGATCAAAACACGGGGCCGGATCAGTACGTTACAGTATACCTGGTTAATAAAAAATACTTTGGGCCACGCAGTCGCTCTGGAGGTTAGGCACACATTTTGTACGACGAAAACATAGGTTGTCTAACTGACATTATATTGAGGAATCGTGCTTGAAAATCTGTTATGACTTCGACAGACGAGAGAAACTTGTGGGGAAAATGGCTGCTCGTGGCGTGGATGGTCACGGTACCCCCGCTCATCATCAAAGGATAGAAGAACGAATTGGGAAAGAAAGACGATGATGCAGACATGATGGGAGGATACAGCACAGGTGCAGAACCAAAGTTCCAAGATGAGGGCGAGCAAGAACCTCAGTAGCATCAGCCTGTGCGTCACGTCCATGTGCAGGGCAAAGACGAGTGGGGTATAGTGTCGAATGTGTCGTGACTGTGGGCATCAAGGCGACGAGTGTGAGAGATTGATTGCCGGCCAGTGCGGGCTGCGCATCTTCATGGTAACTTGCTGAGGCACTCTGCCGACGCGCTAAAAACGCCAGGGCGGATTGGGAGAGTTGATATGGAATACGAATAGGATATCATCGTCGCATATAGATGGAAGTGCAGCCAGTACGCTCTCTGAATGGATATAAAGAGAGGACTTGGACTCTGGCGAACCACTGCGTACGAGGCAGCCGAGCCGCGGCAAAGTCTTCACGCGGTCGGGCCGGGCACCCCCCTGCTTCAGCCACCATCACGGTGACAGTAATCAATCAGCGCCGCAGCTTCGTCGCCAAACCTTCAGGCTTCTACTTGTTGACATGCCCTGGGAATATTCCATGGTCCAACGGCGTCTCGAATGCGGCATGTCAAGCCAGCGGGCCTGCCTGCTTTTGAAGTGTGTATCACTGGCGGGGTTTCTCAAATATATATGAGGACATTTTTTAGGGTACACCCCCCATCTTCTGTTGCTCAGGCCCCTTCTTTGTTCGCGTCACTACTGACTTGTGCACAACGTGATGGCAAACCTGGACGTCTCACCTCAGTCCGACCCACCTGCGACCTTCGTCAACGTCCCTGGGCTACTGCGGCTCTCACTCTTCATCGGAGGCTTCATCCGTGAAATCCTATATGGTGAGGATTCCCCGCAACCAAAGAAGAATTTAGTTCATTCTCACCTTACGAAACATGAGGCAGGAGTGGAGCTTGTAACTTTCCTTGCCGCTGTATATTGCATCTGCCATCGTCCCTCCGACTATCGCAAGAGACAGAGGTTCTACGTAGTTTGTGGCGGCATACTTATTGTGCTCGCTACCATCTCGGTGACAGCGGATGCCCTGTTGGCCAAATACACGTGGATTGATGCCAGTGAACGCTACTATCCCGGTGGCCAACTCGAGTCTCATGAACCATCAGAAAGCGATTGGTACAACATCCTCGGATTTTCTGCCGACGCCACGGCGAACATTCTCGGTGACGGACTCCTCGTGCGTCACATCTTCCCTTGATGCGTAACTCAAATAAGGGAGAACCGTCTGACATGATGACTGACAGGTGTACCGATGCTACATAATTTGGAATCGGCGATGGCGTATTCTTGCGATTCCAATGCTGATATACTCGGCTTCCTCTGGTTCGCCTAACGTAATCCATGTCATTCATTCTGGAGCGGCTCATTGTTAGGCCATTGATTTTTTTTTCCAGCGCTTGCGATCATCACGGTAGTGGCAAGCGCCCTACCTCAATCATCTCTTTTAAAAACCAAGCTTCAAGTTGGCGTGCCATGGTTCTCGTTAAGCGTGAGCTTGAACATCATCATCACCTCAATTATCTGCTTCCGTCTCCTACGGATGCGTTCGCTCATGCGGGGGGCACTCTCCCCAAATATCATGATGTCAAATATGTATACAAGCATCGCTGCGATGCTCGTCGAGTCCGCTGCAGTGTTTTCCATCCTTGGGATCGTCCTCATCGTCATGGCGGTCCGGAATGACCCACTCACCTTTGCGTTTGCTCATATCTGGAGCATGTTCTCCGTTGAGTCACCTGTGCTTCCTCCTCCGAAGTCAAATATAAACTGTCTCTCGTTTGTTGCAGTCTCTTTCCCCACAAATGATCATCCTTCGGGTCTCCATGGGCAGTGGTTGGTACAAAGAAACCGTCAACGAGATCAGCACGGCATTCGTGCTCGCGCGACCCGTCACATTCCACGAGGGAAGTCGAGGGGTATGCACGACGATTTCGTCGACTTACAATATGGAGGATTCCATATCTGGTCCTCGAACGCCGCCTTCCGATAGCTCTGACATACTAACCAAAGAGCACATGGGCACAGCTGGTGTTGCGTGTTAAGCCGCTTAAGCGTGTTGAGATATAAGCAAAGATCGGGGCCGAGTAGACAAGACCTGACACCATATGGACTTGATACACAGTGAAACGGACTACTAGAGACTGTGTATTAGTGGATAGCAAGCGAGTGCAGCGCTGCACATCTAGTTTCTCGGGTCTGTTATACTAGTAGTTCACCTTGCATATGTACTTTAGTAGGTGGCGTCGTCTATTTCAGTTCGTCGTGCTGCAGAGGCACGAGAGGCCCTTGAGTTTGTTTTCACCCTTTATCCGAGACGTGTACTAACATAGTAGAATAGTTGATTTATTGCCTCGTCTCGTACAGCCTGAGATTCTTGACACTTGCCGCGCGCTCCTCTAATCCACTCGAATTGGCCCTGAGGTTACATTGACTCCCCCTTTACACCGGGGGATGCGGCCTGGTGTGTACCCGTATGACAGGTTGTACAAGAGAGGGGGGGAGAATGCTACCCCAGTACTAGTCGCACCAGTTTCACCATCCCCTCCTCGTTCTCGAAAACCCATGCATACCCTTCTAAAACCCTAGTCCGACCTTTTCCGAGTCAGCCTTTCATTAATTCTTTGAACTGAACCCTGGCCCGGGGCCGCAGGATTGTTTGCACTTTCGATCCAACTATTCCTATTCTACATCCTGGGCCAAAAACTATGCGCTGTCAGAGTCGTCTCGACTCTCTGGCTGCCAGAGTCGTTTCAAACGGGACTCCCGCGCTGCAGGACTCACGCTCACGTTTGGCATCAGCAAGTCTACCTTAAAATTGAAGCTCCCGTGCCTGCTAGTTCGTCCCCCTTGAACCCCTTCCTTTTTTGACAACCATTTCTGAACTCATGCTCACAAAAGGAAGCTCAGGTAAGCGTATAAATACATCACCTCGTTAACTCATATGAACAAGTACAGAAGTAAGATGGTTGAGAAACTGAGACCTCGACCTCGCGCATTAGGCACTGTGGGTGCTACAATGGAGGTGCAAGAAAGGGAAAGGGAAGCAGGGAAGTAAGGAACGAAGACGGGTGTCACGTGACTTGCAGGCAGCAAACGGCCCGGGTGCTACACGTTTCTGCTTTGCCGTGTTGTGTTGCTGTGACTGATCATGAGCAGTTACCCTGAACCTGAGTCATGAAGTTGCTGTACCGCCATGACAGGCGACATACTTGATGCTCGCGCTTCAAGGCTTCTGCAATAGGTCTAGTGATACTCTCCCATGACACACCGCCTACTGATAGACTCTGACTAGGCAGATATGCAGTGCGATACGTTCCGATTTGACAGGTTCGGCCACGTTATGTTTCCCGGGCCATCAGAAAAACATGTTTCAGTTTCAAACTTTATACTGGCGTCTGCTGCAGTGAACACCTCAAATAAACGAGCCAATCCGCCAGAGCTCTCCTCACTGTCTATTCCTGGTTCTTAGACTCCTCCTTGACGCGCGTCACTGCAACTTGTGCTTCATCGTGATGGTAGACTCGGGCGTTTCACGTGCCAGTGCCACCCCCGTCAACATCTCATTGGAGCGATCCCTGTACGTCGGAATCATTCTTTCTGGGATCCTATATGGTGAGACTTCCCATAAACCAAGGGATCGACCATTTGGTTTGCATCTTACAAAGCTGGAGGCAGGGTTAGAGATGTTCGCTTTCTTTGCCGCCGCATATTGCATCTCCCATCGCCCCCCTGACTATCGCAAGAGGCAAAAATTCTATATAATCTACGGCGGGATCCTGCTAGTATTTACTACCATCGAGGTGACATTGGAGGGTCTGTGGGGCCAATACATGTGGATCGACCACCGCAACTATCCCGGCGGTCCACTCGGATACTTTGAAGCATCACAGACAGGATGGTGCACCGTCTTCGGATTGGCGGCCGGCACAGCGGTGAACATTCTCGGAGATGGGCTCCTCGTACGTCCCGTCTACTCTTGAGGCGCAGCTCGAATGAAAGGGGAAGGTGAGACTAATACGATGGCTGACAGGTGTACCGGTGCTACATAATTTGGGGCTCCCGGTGGTATGTTGTCGCGCTTCCTGTAATGATGTTCCTGGCATCCTCTGGTGAGGAAGTACTCTGATCTACTTGGTGAATCCGCTGATTGTCGAGCCGTTTACTTTTTTTCAGTGCTTGGGATCACTGCGATAGTGCAACTCGTTCAACCTCGCCCATCTTTCCTGGATGGCAAGCTTCACGTTGGCATGCCATGGATCTCGCTGAGCGTGGGTTTGAACATCATTGTCACCTCAATGATCTGCTTCCGTCTCCTGCGCATGCGAGCGGTCTTGCGGGAGGTGCTCGCCCCAGAGATGGCCAGGATGTATACCAATGTCGCCGCGATGCTAGTCGAGTCCGCCGCACCTATTTCGATCCTAGGGATCGGTGTAGTCATCACATCTGCCCGGAATGGTCCTCTCGCGTTTGCGTTTGGCTATGTTTGGAACACGTTCTACGTTGAGTCCGAGTCTTTCCCTGCTTACTTTTATGAGTACGCGCAAGCTGTACCTATTAACTGAACTATATCCCCCTTCCTATCAGGCTCTGTCCCAACAGATAATCATCCTCCGGGTCGCTATGGGCCATGGATTACTCAAAGAGACCATACAAGAGATCAGTACGGCGCTCGTATTTGCGCAACCGGCCACGGTCGACGCGAAAAGTCAGATGACGGTCCACAAAAGTGAGGGCTCCATATATGGCCCCAGAACACCTACTGTCGGCTCTGATACATCAATCAATGAGCACGGAAGCACACTTGGTATTGAGTGTTGAAATGTGAGCGCAAAGATCGGAGTTTTCAGGTCGATAAGACTTCATTCATATTGACTTATTACACAGTGAAACACCGTATCTTACTACACGGTTCAATTTCTCAGAGTCGCGTAATTTATTTGTGCGCATATCTGATAGGATCGGCCGTTGACCCCGGATGACAGGTATCGTGCCACCACATCCCGGGCCACTGTGAGCGATCTCAACATGTGAACTTGGCGATGTTGGTGGCACAGACTTTCACTAGCTTGAACCCACGGAATCTGCCGGGTCGCGTTGATTCGCGTTGATTATTGAAAGATGACATGGACATTGACGCTGGCTACGAGGCAGCGGGCGCGAGACAATAAATTTTTCCATTTCCCAGGCACCCCGGCTCAGCCGCTCTCATCCTTCATCCGAGGCAATTCGTGCAGCTTCTTCTATCATTCGTCCACCGGCCGGCCAAACTTCTATGATAACACGATAGAAGCTCTTTGCAGTCGTTCTATTGCGCCGCAGGCACGCGGCGTCTGCCATGGTAGTTCCTCCGACGATTCTACGCAGTCCATAGCGAGTCATAATCGTACTCGTTACTGCCTCGGTTGCCACGGATGCCTTATATATGAATTGATCACAATAACTATCTGGCGGCCAGCTCTGGTTTCATAGAATGTCGTAAGGCGCATGGTACAACATCTTCGGGGCAGCGGCGGGGGTTTCTTGAACCGCTATGATCATACCACACTTGGGGCAGTTTTCCCACGGCTAGAGCTGGGGCAAGAATGGGAAAAAGCCCTCGAAATAACGCCAGAAGGACAAGCAAATGCTGCCTGGAGAGACGTCATGCTCGGCGACTCATGGTACACACAACACCCTCTCAGGCCAACGCTCATCGTGGACTTAGGCTGAGAGTGAATTCTTTAACAGAGCAGACTATGCAGACACAGATAGGAGGACTCGGTACGGCCCGAGTGCAACATTCAACGTACCCAGAAGAAAAAGAACAACGCCTCACTGGCAGTCGCCCTGTGCGTCCAGGTACAGAACGATGTACAGAACGGCAACGGTCACGGTCGGAAGATAGTGTGTCGCAGCCGCGAGTTTGGGGAACGCCAGATGGCTTCACGATCGCTAGTAAACGATACAGCTCGCGTGTATCAATACCTGGCTATAAGAGGAGAGCGGAAAAGAAAGATAAGGACTACCAGTGTACCACTACGTGCAGTGACTCCCCCTCTTTCTTGAAGGTAAAACCACATACCCCACCTACGATTCTCACCTGACCAGCGCATCGTCTTTCAACCTTTCCTTGATTCCTCGAAGCACACGAGCCACCGAATTGTTTGCATATTTAATCCTGCTCCTGAAGCTCCGAGCTGAGCGAGGCGTCTCTGCTTGTTGTTTCAATCGATAGCCCCGCGCATAACGCTTGCACTCGCATGTCATCAGTAAGTCTACC
>Ga0137397_10000973_pt1 | contig 19898 bp, 19 predicted proteins | sample czorhiz116metaG_FD_106658 | JGI IMG/M metagenome (GOLD analysis project Ga0137397, IMG submission 106658) | Vadose zone soil microbial communities from Angelo Coast Range Reserve, California, USA - czorhiz1.16 metaG | ecosystem: Environmental > Terrestrial > Soil > Vadose zone | place: USA... | reverse complement strand
GTGCACATCTCGGAGTTGATCCATGCCCTGCGCAAATTGGGGCATGAAGTAATGGTGGTCGCTCCCCCGGCCATGGAGCGCGCGGAATTCGGCGCGGATGCCGGTGCGGTCGCGCTGTTGAAGCGCTACGTTCCCCGCTTCGCGTACGAACTGATGGAGTTCGCCTACTCGCTCATCGCCTATCGACGGCTGAGGCGGGCGGCGCTGAGTTTCAGGCCCGACTGCCTGTATGAGCGTTACAGCCTGTTCCTGCCTGCGGGCGTCTGGCTCAAGAAAAGCCTGGGTCTTCCCATGTTGCTTGAGGTCAACGGGCCGCTCTATGAAGAGCGCGACGAGCACGGAGGTATCTTCCTGAAGCGGCTGGCGGCCTGGTCTCAGCGCTACGTGTGGCGGGGCGCTGATTTCGTCCTTCCGGTGACCGGCGTGCTCGCAGACATGGTTCTGGCCGCGGGCGTGCCCAAGGGGCGTGTGGCCGTGATCCCGAACGGAATCGACCCCGAACGATTCGGCAATAGTTCCTTGCCGACGGATACCGCCAAGGCCAAGCTCGGGCTTGGCGACCGGCTGGTGCTTGGATTCACGGGCTTCGTCCGCGAGTGGCACGGCCTGGACCGGGTGGTCGACCTGGTCGCAGACCGGGCCTACAAGAACTCAGGACTGCACCTGCTGGTCGTAGGAGATGGCCCGGCGCGGGGATCCTTGCAGGCGAGGGCAAGAGAGCGTGGGATCGTGGATCGCATTACCATAACCGGAGTGGTCGATCGGGATCGCGTGCCGGATTACATCGCGGCGTTCGATGTCGCGCTGCAGCCTTTGGTCATCCCTTACGCGTCGCCCCTGAAGCTCTTCGAGTACCTTGCAATGGGGTGCGCGATCGTCGCACCCGACACGCCCAATATCAGGGAAGTGCTCACCGATGGGGAGAACGCCGTACTGTTCGACCCGAAACTGCCGGGCGGGATGCCGCGTGCTATCGACAAGATCTGCAGCGACGGTGAATTGCGACGGCGCGTGGCTGCCGGCGCAAGAAACACCATCGGGCTGCGAAAACTCACCTGGGACAATAATGCACGGCGAGTCGTCGGGTTGTTTGACCAGCTGTTGCGTCCCGCGGCGCGCGCCGTGGCATCCCTCGATACCCTACAACCATGAGAGACATTGTTCTCGCCGCGATCGTGCTCGGCTCCGTGCCGTTCATCCTGCGGCGGCCCGTGATCGGCATCTACATGTGGGTGTGGGTGAGCGTGATGAACCCGCACAAGATGACTTACGGGTTTGCCCACGACTTCTCCTTTGCGCAGGTTGTCGCGATCGCCACGCTCATGGGCATGGTCTTCTCCAGAGAACCGAAGCGCCTCCCAGTGACCGCGGTCACGGTGGTGCTGCTACTGATGACGTTCTGGATGAACGTCTCCACCTTCTTTGCCATCGACACCGAAGCGTCCCTTCCGATGTGGGAGCGCGTGATGAAAATCATGCTGATGACTTTCGTCATGCTCTACATCGTGCACGGCAAGCGGCAGATACAGGCGTTGGTCTGGATAGTGACCTTGTCGGTTACCTTTTTCGGCATAAAGGGCGGCGTGTTCACCCTGAGAGGGGGAGGGCAATCGCTGGTCTGGGGCCCGGAGGGATCGTTCATCGAGGACAACAACTCGCTGGCGCTCGCGACGATCATGACGATTCCCCTGTTGTATTACTTGTATCAGCAGACCACCAATCGATGGGTGCGCAGGGGCCTGCTCGTTTCCGTGCTGTTTTGCGGCCTTTCGGTCCTGGGCTCGTATTCGCGTGGTGGGTTCCTCGCCATCGGAGCGATGATCGTGTTTCTCTGGTCGAAGAGTCGCAGCCGGATCGTCACAGGTTTCGTGCTCCTCATGTTGGTGCCGGTCGCGATCGGATTCATGCCGGAGAAGTGGGAGGAACGGATGTGGTCGATTCAGACCTACGACCAGGATGCTTCCTCCATGGGGCGCATCAACGCGTGGAAGATGACCATCAATCTGGCGAACGACCGGCCCCTGGTGGGCGGCGGCTTCGAGATCTATACAGACGCGGTATTCAATCGCTACGCTCCGATCCCGGAGGACCTGCATGCCGCGCACAGTATCTATTTCCAGATGCTGGGGGAGCATGGCTACGTGGGGCTCATGCTCTTTGTGCTTGTGTGGATGTTCGTTTGGCGCGATGCCTCGTGGATTATCAGGCTCGCCCGGGATCGGAAGGACCTGCAATGGGCGCTCGATCTCGCTCGCATGATCCAGGTGAGCCTGGTCGGCTACGCCGTCGGAGGCGCATTCTTGAGCATGTCCTACTACGACGTGCCCTACTACCTGCTTGGGGTGCTGGTACTGACGCGCGTGCAGGTCGAAAACGATCTCAAACGTCTCGATCAGAAGGAAGATTCCCCGGAGAATCTGCAGGCGGGTGAAGCAGGAACCGGCGAAGGGGCAGCGGTCGCAAGACCCCGCCTCGATCCTCGGATGGACCCGAAGAGCCTCGGATGAGAACGCAGCTCAGGACCGGGTTCAGGGGCTGGTAAACAGGAACGCGCTCAGGCCCGTTCCGCCTTTGTGCGGAAGGTGTTCTGAAGCAACCTCAGCCCGAACTTGCCCGGTGTCTTGTCCCAGGGCGTGAATCTCGGCAGTTGAAAAGGGTCGCTTGCGGCGTTTGCAACCCCCCACGCCGTGGAGACCGCTGCCTCAAAGCCCAGACTCCTGACCATGCCCACGTGCCCCGAGTGATAGTCGCTGCCGGGTTTTCCGTTGGGGTAGGCAAACAGGGCTACCGGCTTCCCGGTGATGGCCTCGAGACGGTGTTTGCTGTCCCGGATCTCGCTTTCGGCCCGCTCCGGATCCAGCCGCGCCAGAATGGGGTGTGTCACCGTGTGTGCGCCGGTCTCCATGCCGCTCGCGCTCAACTGGCGCACCTGCTCGGTGGTCATCATCAGATCGGATGGCAATGACCGGGGCGCCTGCGATGCCAGCTTCTCGACGAGCCTTTGCCGCTCCTCGAGCGGCAGATACTTCAACGCCGGCAGCGCCCTCGCGATCGCCGCCCGCCGCAAGTCGACGGTGGAAATGTCGAGGGAATCGAGTCCGATGCAGCTCGCATCGAGGGTGTCGCCTGGCATCGCGCGCACGGCCTCGATCACGCTGTCGTTCCACATTCTGCCGCCGTCGATGAAGCCGGTGGCGAGGAAGAACGTCGCGGGCACGCCGCGGCGGCGAAGTATGGGCAAGGCAACCGTGACGTTATCCGCATAACCGTCGTCGAAGGTCACGCATGCCGAACGCACTGGTAGCGTTCCTTCGCGAATTCTGGCGGCCGCCTCCCTCAAGGGCAATACGTTGAACCAGCGGCTGAGTACTCCGAGTTGCGAGTCGAACTCTTCGGCGCAAACCTGCTCGGGGGCAAGAGGGTCTGGGTCGGCGACGACGCGGTGATACACCAATATCGAAAGGCTGCGTGAAAACGGCCCGATCACGAATGGGAACCAGTCTCGAGCTTAAGGAGAATGTCGCGCGACTGCGGGCGAAGAAGGCGCGTCCGAGTCAACGGGGTGCTTGCGGGCTCTTGGTGCGATTACCTTGCGCGGATTTGATCTCGGCCAGGCGCCGCTCGAGGGGCCTCGTGTTCGGTGCCGCCGACAGGCCTTTCTCGATCCACTCCCGGGCCTTGGTAAAGTCGCCGTTCTGCTTGAAGTAGTCGCTGATTGCGGCGTAAGGGGGCCAGTAGTCCGGCCTGATGTCGATCGCGCCGCGAAGCTCGGCCACTCCCTTCGGTCCCTGGTCCAGCGAAATCAGATTCTCGCCCTTCTTGGTGAGAATTTCGGGCAAGAGAGAGAAGTCCGGGGACGAGTGCCTAATTACATAGTCGAATTCGTCGATCGACATTTCCAAATTGTAGTGGCGGTCATCGGGCGTACGGGACATGAAGAAAGCGCGATTGGTCGCCATCAATCCCCAACAGTAGTGATGCAGGTGAATGAACATGGGACCCAGCACGTTCGTCCATCTCGCTATCTGTTCGGGATCGTTGCCACCGGGCAGGTGGTCGCGAAAAAGCTGCGTGTGCTTGCAATAATCCGGAAGATTGCGCATCTCGCGCGGGTCATCGTAGTCTTTCTGCGTGACGACATTCTGCTGGCCTACGGTCTGCATGGGCACGAACAGCAGCGCGAGCGCGGCCGCGGCGATGACCTTGAAAGGAACTCCGAATGACGGGCGTGTATTCATACCTTTTGCATTTATACCACAGGGCGATGCTGCTTGAGCCACTGTTCGAGCATCATGAGCACCCAGACCATCGTTCCATAGTAGCCGGCGTGGCTTTCGACATGCGTGGAAATCAGGTCGTCCACGAATTCCGGGCGGATGATGCCGCGCCGTTTCAAGTCGGACAGGCTGTCGAGCGCCAGCTGACGCAGCGGCCGGTGCGTCTGCAGCCACGGGCCGAAAGGCAGGCCAAAACCGTGCTTGGTCTTGACGATGATCTCCTCGGGCAGAAAGCCGCGTAGCGCCTCCTTGAAGAAATACCGCAGGCGCGTGCCTTTCAGCTTGAGTCGCGGCGGCAGGATGGATGAAAAGGACACAACGGCATCGTCGAGCAGAGGGAACCGGACATCGACGCCCGCGAGCTCGCAGGCACGCGTGACCTTGGGAAGGTCGTTGTCGGCCAAAGTGAATCTCAAGTCCAGCGCAAGCATACGGTTGATCAGGGAGCGCGCGTGCGCGCTGCCGTAGGCGTCCTCCATCATCGCCTGGGGTTGCCCGGTATCGACGGCGCCCAGGAAATCCGGACTGAATATGTTGCCGGCACCGAGCCGTTCGACGAGATTGTAGTTGTCGTAGCGAGCGGGCATCGGCACCGAGGCGTTACTGATGTAGCGCTGCGCTTTTCCGAGGATGCCGATTTCGGGCGGCAGGAACGCGAGCGGTTCGATCAGTCCTTTGCGCAGTCTGCGGGGCAGATCGCTGTAGAGCGAATAAAGGTACTGCTTGGCGTAGCGCTGGTTGCCGCCAAAAAGCTCATCACCGCCGTCGCCGCCGAGCAGGATGTTTACGCCGTCGTCCTTTGCGAGCTTCGCGCAGAAATAGCTAGGCACCGACGAGGAATTACCGAACGGCTGGTCGTGGACCTCGGCGATCCGCGGGATCGCGCTCACCACGTCCGCGGGTGTGACGTAGTACTCGTGGTGCTGCGTACCGAAGTGGCGGGCGGCGATTCGAGCGTATTCCATCTCGTCGTAACCCTGGGCTTCGAACCCGATGGAATACGTACGCGCGGGTTTTCCCGTCACCTCGCCCAATATCCCGGCGACGGTGGAGCTGTCGGTCCCGCCGCTCAGGAACGTTCCGACTGAGCTGCCCCGCGCGGCTTCGCGCACGGCTTCACGTAGCACCGCAAGAAAGGTCCGTTTGAGCTCCGCAACCGGCCGCGTCTCGTTTTCGAGGTAGCGCATCTCCCAGTAGGGGCGGGTTTCCGGCTCGCCGTTTCGCCAGACCAGCATGGATCCCGGCAGTAGGCGTCGCCGGCCCGCGTGAACGGTGCGCGGGCCGGGTACCATGTGGAAGTAAACATAGTCGTAGATCGCCTGCCGATCGATTTCGGTGGTGCACCCGGGAAAAGCGCTGATCGCCTCGAGGCTGGAGGCGAACACGAGCGTGCCCGAGACGACGCTGTAGCAGAGCGGGCACGTGCCCGCGCGGTCGATCGCGAGCACCGCCTCGCCGCTGCGTGCGTCGAGGACGGCAAAAGCCCATGCTCCCGAGAGAGCGGCGACAACGTCCTTTCCCTTTCGCGCGTAGCCGTGTGCGAGGGCGTGCGCCGAACCGTGGTGCTGCGCAAGAGAAGCAAGCTCTGCGTCGGTAAAGCGCGCGTGGCCCCAAATTGCGACGAGCCGATTATCGTCCTGGAAGACGCCGGCACCGCCGCCAGCCGCCGCCAGCGCGCCGAAACCGTTCGCGGCGCTGCGCGCTGTGCTGTGGTCGAAGCGAGTGAGGTGCGCCGTCATCGCGGACACCACCCCCGAATCCGCGGATCCGGCGCGCTGTCCCTGGAACCAACCACATAATCCGCTCATCGCCGGGGAACTGCCGTTACGAGAAACAGAGTCGACAGTCTTCCGAAGTTGTTCAAACGAGCACCTCCGCCGGAGCCGGGTGGCTGAGAAATGCGGTCGGACTTGCAGTGAGTCCGTAGGCACCCGACTGGAATACGACGACGAAATCGCCGACCTCCGCCTCGGCCAGTTCCATACTCTCGGCGAGAAGGTCGAGTGGCGTGCAAAGCGGGCCGACCACGCTCGCGATTTCACGCTTGCCGCCGACAACGCGATTGCCGATCACCACGGGATAGTTCTTGCGTATGACCTGGCCGAAATTGCCCGACGCTGCGAGGTGGTGATGCAGGCCTCCGTCGGTAACAAGGAAGACGTGGCCCCGGGAAATCTTCCGGTCGACGACGCGGCAGACGTACAGACCGGCTTCGCCCACCAGGTAACGTCCCAGCTCGATCACGACCCTGGCCTGGGGCAGCCGTTGAGCAACTCCGTCGAGCAGCCGTTTGAGGTTGGCGCCGACCGCTTCGATGTCGAGCGGTCGCTCGCCGGGAAAGTAGGGGATGCCGAATCCACCGCCGATGTTGAGAAGGCGCACCGGGGAAGGAGCGTGGCCGGCGAGCTTGAAGGCGAGCTCGAATGTCTTCTCCTGCGCCTCCTTGATCGCGTCGGCCCGCAGGTTCTGCGAGCCGCTGAAAATGTGGAACCCCTGGAAATCGAGCTCGAGCTGCCCGATCCGCCCGAGCATGGCCGGCACGCGTTCGGCGTCCACGCCGAATTGCTTCGGGCCTCCACCCATCTTCATCCCCGAGCTTTTCAGCTCGAAATCGGGGTTGACCCGCACCGCCACGCGCGGCGGTGCAGCGCGGTCTCGGCCGAGCGTCGCGATACGCTCCATTTCGCGCTCTGATTCGAGATTCACGACGATCCCGGCGGCGAGTGCCGCGGCCAGTTCTGCGTCGGTTTTTCCCGGGCCCGCAAAACTGATTGCCCCGGGGTCCGTGCCGGCCGCCAGGGCAACCCTGAGCTCCCCGGCGGAGGCGACGTCCAGGCCGTCGGTAAGGCCTGCAAGATGCCGCACGACCTCGGGCATCGGATTGGCCTTCATCGCGTAGTGCAGATGCACCTTCTCCGGCATGTGCTTGCGCAGGCTCTCGACGCGCCGCGTGATGAGGCTGCGGTCGTAGGCATAGAAGGGTGTACGGCCGACGCTGCGCGCGAGCTCCGTCACAGGGATGCCGCCGACCTGGAGGCAGTCGTCGACGACTGAGAACTGGGTCATCGGAGCGTGTTCTGGCCTGACGTTGCTCATAGGTCTACTTTGTTCCCACAGACAGTGCCGATATCCTTAGCAAGATCAATACCAGAATGGCCACGCGTGCACGCGTGGCCACCTCAAACCCACTCCTGCTCGAAAGTTCTTCAGTGGCTAGCCGCTCTGGCCGGCTTCGAACAGATCCTGCATTGCCTGCGACAGCAGCTTGCGGTCGATCTTGCCGTTAGGATTCCGCGGCAGGTTTCCCTCGCGCACCATCACGCGCGCCGGCACCATGAACGCCGGAAGCTGTTGCCGGCATCGCGCCAGGAGCTCCTCAGCGTCGAGCCGTGCGCCGTCGCGCGCGGTCGTGACGACGACGATCGCCTGCCCGAGCACCGGGTGCGGAATGCCGAGCGCAGCCGCTTCGCCGACCAGCCCGGTTGCGTAGATCACTTCCTCGACCTCGGTGGGGCTGACGCGATAGCCGGAGGTCTTGATCATTTCGTCGCGCCGGCTGATGAAGTAAAGGAAACCCTCTTCATCGGTTCGCACCGTGTCGCCGGACCACACCGCCATTTCGGGAATGATGATGCCAGCTGGCCGGCCGGGGGCCGGTTTGAAGCGCTCCGCGGTCTTCTCCGGGTCGTTCCAGTAACCGAGCGACACCAGCGCTCCGCGGTGTACCAGCTCGCCCGGCTCGCCCGGTGGGCAGGGCGCGCCGTCCTCGCGCACCACCATCACCTCGGCGTTGGGGATCGCCTTGCCGATGGAATCCGGCCTACGGTCCAGTTCCGACGGAGGGAGGTAGGTGGACCGGAAGGACTCGGTCAGTCCGTACATCAGGAAGACCAGCGTCTTTGGAAGCGTGGCGCGGAGAGAATCGAGTGTCGCCTTGGGCATCCGCCCGCCCGTATTGGCGATGTAGCGCAGGCTGCCGCGCGCCCTTTCGGGCCACTCGAGTTGCGCAAGCTGTATCCACAGCGGCGGCACCGCCGTGAGGCCCGTGATCCTTTCCTGGTCGACCGCGGTGACGATGTCCCGCGGCAGGAGGTAGTTGATCAGCGTGACGCTGGCGCCGACATGAAATGCAGTGGTGAGTTGGCTGAAGCCGGCGTCGAAGCTCAAGGGTAGGGCGGACAGTATCCGGTCGCCCTGGCGATTCTCGAGATACTGCGCCACGCTCCGCGCGCCGGCGACCATGTTGCGGTGAGAGAGCACGACCCCCTTGGGCTTGCCGGTGCTGCCGGAGGTATACAGGATCGCCGCCATGTCGGTGTCGATCACCCGGTGCGGCCGTACCCCGCCGGAGCCGACGAGCGCTTCTTCCCACGCCAGCGTATTCAGGCCAGCGGCGGGTTCGACCTTTTCCCCCACGACGATCACCGAATGCAGATCGCGGCATTCGTGCAAAGCCGGCGCGAGGAGTCGAAGTCGCTCTACCGACGTCACCAGGATGCGGACGTTGCAGTCTCTGAGGATGTACGCGACCTGGTCGGGTTTCAGCAGCGGGTTGACCGGGACGAACACGCCGCCCGCCGCCGCGGCGCCGAACATCGCGGCCACGGTTTCCTGGCGCTTTTCCAGATAGATCGCGACACGCTCGGAGCGGCCAAGCTCGAGGTCGAGGTATGCACCCGCCACCCTCGACACGCGGTCGGCGAGCGCTTCGTAGCTCGTCGACTGTTTCTGGTAGACGAGGGCCTGCGCCGTCGGCGAGGCCGAGGCGGATTGCACGATCAAGCTGTGCAGCAAATCGAGCATGGGGAAATTCGCCTCGAGATTTACCGGAAATGATATTCGAACTGCATGGTTTGTGCATCGCACACGCGGTCTGCGAAGCGTGCCTTTGCTGCGAGCGTGCAGCGGTTCATGGCGAGCGCCCGGGGCCGAGCGCATAGGCCGGAAACGAGCCGGCATGCGTCGAGAGGTGGAAATACGGGGGGACGGTCGCCGCAGCAAGCTGCCATGACCCGATCGACAGGAAGGCGGCGGACCCGATCCGCTTCGCCCCCATCCTCGAATGCGACATGATCGACCCGATATTGAACGCCGAGATCCTGCTCAAGGACCATTCGATCCCGCGCGCTGCGAGAAAGCGATTCGCCTCGTCCCACAACTTGAGAAAGGCGATGCTGCCGCGGTGCTCGGGCTCGACGTGCACGTCGAAATCCCAGGCCGTCTTTCCCGCAGGCACGAGCAGGTAGCGGCATCGAACCTCGTCTTCCTGATACGGCCCCAGTGAAAGCCAAAGGAACCCCGCGAATGCGTCCTCCTTCGAGGCGACGAGGCAGACGGCGCCCTGACCGAAACGGTAGGGGGCGGCCCGTTCGGGACGCGGAAACCTTGCAACAACGGGGTCGGACTGGGTGACCTGCGCGATCCGGAAATTCTGTCCGCGATGCGGCGGAAGCCAGGAAGTGCCCCGCACCGGCTGCGCCACGAAATAGTATTTGTGAAGCTGCACCCTGCCGCCGGAGGCGATTCCAGCCACCCGGGCCGCCGCGTAGAGACAGGCGTTCGCCCATCCCAAATGGCGAATCGTTTCGCCGAACCCGGCGGCGCGGCTCAGAATGCTCTTGGCTGCCACGCCGTCACCGTCTCAGGCTGCGTTCGGTCGCCGCCATCAGCGGGTCGCACTCGGCGATCTCGATCGTGGACCAGAAGGGTTCGCCGGTGACGGCAGCGGTGTGAACTTCCAGGCCTTTCAGTCGCCAGGCGTCCAGGGTGCGCTGTAAAGCGGGCGAGATCTTCGGTTCGGTCTGGGCAGTGACCTCGAGGCAGTGCACGTGCCTGACTGCCGGCGCGAGATCGGCGAGAACCAGTGCATCGATCGCCGCCGCCAGCCCGGGGTGCAGTTCGTAGCCGGCGATCTCGAGCGTTACCCCCTGGCTGAGCTTCTCGCGCAATCCGCGCACGCCGGCCTGAGCCGACCCTTCGGCGAGCATCTCGGCCGCGAGCCGCAGCCTCAGGAACTGCGTCAGGTACTGCTCGCCGTTGCTGACCGGTTGCCACAGGAGAAGCTGCTCGACGCGATGGCCGGGGTCGTGCGCGACGTCCGCGGCCAAGGTCGCTCCGAGCCGCAGGCCCCACAGGCCGAGCGGGCCGTGCACCCGGTGTTCGAGCCACGCGAGGGCGGCCAGCACGTCGCGCTTCCAGGTTTCCCAGCTCGCGTCGGCGAATTCCCCGCTGCTGTCGCCGCAACCATAGAGGTCGATCTGCAGCACACCGTAGCCCATGGCGGAAAGCCTGCGCGCCTGCAACGCGGCCATTCGCCGGGCTTTGTTCATCTCCTCGCAAAAAGGGTGCACGTAGACGACACCAGGGCCGGCGCCGTCTCGCGCGCCGGGGTAGTACATGCAGAATCGACGACCGGATTCGGCCGGAAGAAAAAATGCGCTGGCGCTCTCCACCGCAGGCGGCGCCTATCTGGGCAGTTTGCGCTCGATAAATTGTGCCAGGCTGTCGAGCGTCTCGAAGGTGGACGCGCCGATCTCGTCGTCCGCGACCGTGATGCCGAAGTGCTCCTCCAATGCCGTGATGAGGTTGACCACCGCCATCGAATCGAGCTCGGGGATGGCTCCGAGCAGCGGCGCGGCGGGCGCCATGCTCTGCGCACGGTTTCCGATCTGCAATACGCTGCCCACGACCTTTCTCACGTCATCGAGTACCATTGGAATCTCTCAAGAATCGAAACATCGGCAGCCATCTCAGGAAGGGAGCTGCTCCTCCGGCAATATGCATCAGGATACCTGGAGTGTCAAACCAAGCGCCGTGCGCGGGTCCGCGAACGATGGAGCCGCAATGATCGACGATGAACGAGCGCTCATGGTCGATTGCGAGGGTGAATCGCTGGTCGCCGTCCTGAGCGGAGCCGGACTTCCGGCGGTGCGCGGCGTTCTGATCGTCGTGGGTGGGCCGCAATACCGGGTAGGGAGTCACCGGCAGTTCGCGCTGCTTGCCCGGCATCTCGCGGAACGCGGCGTACCCGCGCTGAGATTTGATTATCGCGGGATGGGAGACAGTGACGGCGAGGCGCGGACTTTCGAGCGCGTGGACGCGGATATCCGCTGCGCCATCGACCGGTTCCTCGCGATCGTCCCGACCCTGAAGGAGGTCGTGATCTGGGGCCTGTGCGACGCAGCGTCGGCGGCGCTCTTCTATGCGCACCGGGACGCGCGAGTGGGCGGAATCGTCCTGCTCAATCCGTGGGTGCGCACGCAGCAGGGGATTGCACGCGCCCAAATCCGGCACTATTACCTGCGGCGGCTGCTCCAGGCGGGGTTATGGCAGAAGGTCGCGCGCGGCGAGTTCAAATTTCGCGAAGCCGCAGCCGCGCTCGTCAGGATTGCCTCCGAAGCGATGGCGCGCCGTTCCTCCCCGCGCGCTGCCGGGGAGTCCTCTGCGAGCGAGTCGCCTCTGCCCGACCGGATGGAAGAGGCATTGCGCAGATTCCGGGGCAAAATCCTGCTCATTCTGAGCGGTAGCGATCTCACGGCGCAGGAGTTCAAGGATGTCGTCGCGGGATCCCACCGCTGGCGCCAGTTGCTCGCGGACGAGCGCGTTACCCGCCATGATCTGCCCGAAGCGAATCATACTTTTTCGCGCCGCGACTGGCGCAACCAGGTCGAGCGCTGGACAGAAGCATGGGTCAGGAGCCTCCCTCAGAGGTCCTGAAGAAGGTTACGCTCCTCTACAGATTCAACGCTCGCCGCGGTATTTCAGCGCTCCCGCATCGAGCTTTCCCGAATCGTCACGCGGCCTCTGCCCAGCCTGGTGGACGTATTCCGCGTTGGTGCGGAGCTCGACGCCGTGTGCGCTTCCCGGATCCACTCCAAGGCCGATCGCCGCGGCTCCCGGCTTGAGCCGAAAGTCGAAATCCGTAGGATCGACGAAATCGGTTTTCGCCGCGACCACGCCGCCGAGCACTTCGCCTGGGCCGCTCAAGACGTCACCACGCCCGGAAAATACGTTGTTCAGAATCCGCGCCGCGCCGGCGCCGGCCCGGACGAAGAGGAAGCGACCGCCGGCCGGCCGGTCGTTCACCACGGTGTTGTTCACGAAGTAGAGTTCGTTCACCGGGTGCTTGAACCCCTCGGCGCCGTAGGAGATTACGGTGGAATTTTCGGCTTCGGGGCCGTGCTGTATCAGGTTGCCGATCACGAACGAAAGTCCGCCGTTGGGCAGGTCGATGGCGTAGCTCGAGCGTCCGTCGCGTTCGTCCATGATGCGGTTGTAGCGAATGTCGTTCCTCAGCGCCCGGCTCTTGACGTTGTGTCCGACGAGCGCGTGATGAACGTAGCTGAAACGCAGCGTGAAGGACCTGATGTCGCCGATGTAGAGGTTGTGGGTGTAGCCGTCACCGGCTCCGTTGCGCGCGAGCTCCGAACGCTCGACGACGACATCGCTCGCCCGATTGACGCCGGTGAGGATGCCATTCTCGTTGTCGTGTATGTAGCAATCGCGGACCGTGAGGCCGGCGCCTTCGAGCCGGATGGCGGCGCCGTTGCCGTCGGGTACCTTCGCGCCCGAGAATTCCACGGCCTCGATCGTGGTGTCGTCGCCCTTGATGACCCAGGTCCCCTTGCCCTCGGCTTGGGCGCCGGCCGCGCGAACGTGAGCGCGCCCGCCCAGGCCCCGGAGCGTGAGCCGGCTCTGCCGCCAGACCGCGGCGTCGCCTTCATAGACACCGGCGTCGATCTCGACGACATCCCCATCGCGGGCGATCCGAGCGGCGTCACTCGGAAGCTTCACTTCGCGCTTCGCCCCGACGCGCAGCACCGACGGTTGCGCCGATTCGCGCGTCCCTTCCAGCGCTTCGGTGACATCGCCGTGCCGGACCGTCGGCGTGCACGAAACCATCAGGGCAACCACAAGCGTGCAAAGGAGTCCTCGCTTCGTCATTCCGGGTTTGGAGAGCGCATCCACTTTCTTGTCCATGGCAACGGTCGAAGGATTGGTCCTGCGCGTCGATGCGATCTGAGGAACAGATCACGTGCAGATGGTATCATCTGCGCGCCGGCACACCGAGGCCCACACAGAGACGCGAATAAAATCGCATGTAGCACGAGCGTCCCCTGTCTGCACCGGGAGAGCGGCGCTCTTTCACAGGATGCTATTTACAAAGCCACGATGCTGATACGGGCACGCGCGCCGCTGCGCCTGGGTCTTGCCGGCGGCGGCACCGATCTTTCCCCCTATTGCGAACAGTTCGGGGGGGCGATTCTCAACGCCACGGTGGACCTGTATGCCTATGCGACGCTCGAACCCCTGAAGGAATCGCAGGTGCAGTTCGTGGCCAAGGATGTGGGGTTCGAGGAGACGGCCGGCGCAGAGCCGCAGGAGATTTCCATCGACGGACCCGCCACGCTGCACCGGGCCGTGTACCGGCGCATGACGACCCAGTTCCTCCGCGGAAAGCCGTTTCCCTGCCGGCTGACCACCTATTGCGAAGCACCACCGGGATCGGGCCTCGGCTCCTCGTCGACGATGGTGGTGGCGATGGTGAAGGCGTTCGTCGAAGTACTCTCCCTGCCGCTGGGAGACTACGACATCGCCCGCTTGGCGTTCGAGATAGAGCGTATCGACGCCGGGCTCCAGGGCGGTCGCCAGGACCAATACGCCGCCACGTTCGGCGGATTCAATTTCATGGAGTTCTACGCCAACGAGCGGGTAATCGTCAATCCGCTGCGCATCAAGAACTGGATTCTTTCGGAGCTCGAGGCGTCCACCGTGCTGTTCTACACCGGGGTATCGCGATCTTCGGCGGCGATCATCGCCGAGCAGACCCAGAACATCTCGTCGGGCGCATCGAAATCGCTGGAAGCCCTGCACCAGCTCAAGGCTGACGCCTTTGCGATGAAGGAAGCGGTTCTCATCGGAAACTTTCGCGCGTTTGCGGAATCCTTGAACAGGGGCTGGGCGGCAAAACGGCAGACCGCGGCAAGCATCTCCAACGATCGCATCGACAAATTGTTTGAGGTCGCGATGAATGCAGGCGCCGTTGCCGGGAAAGTTTCGGGTGCCGGCGGGGGAGGCTTTATCACGTTCTTCATCGATCCCCTTGCGCGTGTCCGCGTGATTCGTGATCTCGGACGCGAGGAAGGGCAGGTCGTGACGTTTTCATTTACCAAACGCGGCACAGAGGGATGGAGGATCGATTGAGCGGCTACATACGCAAGGAAATCTCCAAAACGGTCGAGGTCATGCAGGCGATCCTGGCCGATCGCGCGTTGATCGATACGGTCGAGCGGGTGGGCGCGGCGTGCGCGAAGTCCATCGCTGCGGGCGGCAAAGTCATGTTCTGCGGCAACGGCGGCAGTGCGGGGGACAGCCAGCATCTGGCGGCGGAACTGGTCGGCAGGCTCGTGTTCGACCGCCCGGCGATGTCGGGGATGGCGCTGACGGTCGATACTTCGGCTCTGACCGCGGTCGGAAATGACTTCGGCTACGAGTTCGTATTTTCCAGACAAGTGGAAGGCCTGGGACGGACGGGCGACGTGCTGGTTGGGATTTCGACCTCGGGGCGCTCCAAGAACGTGGTCAAGGCGATGGAAGCCGCGCGCGCGCGGGGCATGGTCACCGTCGCCATGACAGGCGCGAATCGCGGGCCCATGGTCGACCTGGCCGACCACTGGATCGCCGTCCCGCACACCGAGACGCAGAAGATTCAGGAAGGGCACATCGTGCTAGGCCATATCTTCTGCGCATTGGTCGAGGAAGCGATTCACGGCAAGCGCAAGCCGACCTAAAGCGGATGGAGGCGATCGTACTCGCCGGCGGCTTAGGCACGCGATTGCGCCCGGTCGTCGAAGATCTTCCCAAGTCGCTCGCGCCGGTCGCCGGTCGGCCGTTTCTCGCCATCCTGCTCGACAATCTCGCGCGGCAGGGCTTCACGTCGGTGGTGCTCTCGGTTGGCTACAAGCACGGGCTGGTGCAGTCGGCCGTCGGAGATGCATTCGCGGGGCTGCGAATCCGCTATGCGGTGGAGGACCAGCCGCTCGGCACCGGCGGCGCGATCCGCTTCGCGGCGCGGTTGTGCAGCGAAAGCGAATTGTTCGTCCTGAACGGCGACACCTGGGTCGACCTCGATTTTGGCGCGATGCGGGCCGCGCATCGGGTCTCGGGCTCCCGGCTTACCGTCTGCACCGTTCGCGTCGCCGACGCCGGTCGCTACGGCGCCGTACGGGTCGATGGCAAGCGGATTGCCGGGTTCGAGGAGAAGGGCAAAGTGGGTTCGGGCGAGATCAATGCCGGGATCTACGCTCTGCCGAGAGACCTTCTCGAAGGCATGGGGCTGCCGCAGGTGTTTTCGTTCGAGCGTGAGGTATTGGAGGGGAGGCTCGACGAGCTCCACCCCGTGGCCTTCCTGACGTCTGGATTCTTTATCGATATCGGGGTCCCTGACGACTACGCTCGTGCGCAGAGCGTGTTCGCGGGACGTGGGCCGTGAAGCGGCGCCTGGCCCTGTTTCTCGACCGCGATGGCGTAATCAACGTCGATCGGGGGTACGTCCATCGCGTCGACCAGTTCGTGTGGATCCCGGGCGTGTTCGACACGGTGCGCACCGCGAATCGGCTCGGGTTGGCCGTGATCGTCGCGACCAACCAGGCAGGAATCGCGCGCGGCTACTATAGCGAGCGACAGTTCCAAGAGTTGACCGATTGGATGAAAGCACAGTTTGCCGCAGCCGACGCTCCGCTCGCCAGTGTGTACTACTGCCCGTACCACCCCGATGGTCTGCCTCCGTACGACAAGGACTCGCCGTTTCGGAAGCCGGGTACGGGCATGCTGGTGCAGGCGGCGGCGGAACAGGGGCTCGATCTTGCCGCGTCCCTGCTCATCGGCGACCGGGAATCCGACATTGCAGCGGGCCGTTCCGCCGGACTGTTGCGGACGGCCCTGTTCTCGCCGGGGGGGCCTCAACCGACGCAAGCCGATAGCGTACTCGGGAGTCACGCGGACGCTTGCGCATGGCTGTCGCTCGTGCTCGCTCCCGGTCCCGGAGCGAGCAACGAGGCGCCGCCTCCTCGCTCCCCGAGTTGAAACGGAATCCACCGCATGCCCAAGCCCGCCCTGGTGTTCCTGTGCCAAAGGCTTCCCTACCCGCCGATCAAGGGCGAACGCATCACGAGCTTCAATCTTCTGCGACATTTGACACGACACTATCGCGTTTTCGTGGGCACTTTCATCGATGATCCTGCAGAGCGCGCGGAAATCGACAAATTGCGCGGAATGGTCGAAGGTCTGCACGTCGCGGAAATTCGGAAACCGTGGGCGTTTGCGCGCGCTTTACCGCGCTGGATATTGGGAGAACCCATCTCCTTTGCTCTATTCCGCTCGCGCAGCCTCGACCGCTGGCTGGATCGTATCGAGGCCGAACATCGGCCGGTTGCCGTTGTCACGCATTCCAGCAATATTTCGGCGTACGCCGTCGACAAGTTCCGTCGCGACAATGGCGTCGAACCGGTGCGCGTCCTGCATTTTGCCGACGTCGATTCGGAGAAATTCGCCGCCTATGTGCAGCGGAGCCGGGGTCTCTGGAAATGGATTTTCGCCGTCGAGGCGCGGCGAATCCGGAGGCAGGAGCAGCGGCTAACGGCAAAGGCGGACGCAGTCGCCTTCGTATCCGACGAAGAGGCCGATCTGTTCCGGTCCATTCTCGACGAGCACAGGGACCGCGTTGTCACCCTGCCCAACGGCGTTGACGCCGAAACATTTGCACCCGGCCGTTACCCCGAGCCGCCGTTTCAAGGCCGCGGGGCGGCTTTCGTGTTCACGGGGGCGATGGACTACCTGCCGAACATCGACGCGGTGACCTCGTTCGCGCAAGGCGTCTTTCCGGGAATCCGTCGAGCCCTGCCGCATGCGCAGTTCCTGATCGTGGGCTCGAAGCCGGCAGCGGCGGTGCGGAATCTCGGCCGGGAGCCGGGAGTGATCGTGACCGGCCGGGTGGACTCCGTCGCTGCGTACCTTGCCCACGCCCAGGTGGCAGTAGCCCCCTTGCTGATCGCCCGCGGTATCCAGAACAAGGTCCTGGAAGCCATGGCCATGGCCATGCCCGTCGTCGTTTCGCGCGGCGCACTTACCGGCATACGAGCCCGATCCGGCGAGCACCTGATTTGCGTCGACACACCCGAAGAATGGCTTGCCGCCTGCGTGGGCCTCGTGCGCGACCGCGACCGGGCGCGGCGACTCGGAGAGGCTGCCCGGAACCTTGTGCTCGACACTTACACGTGGGAGGCGCAGTTTGCACGGCTGGACCGGATCCTCGGTCGGGTCGGCGCCGCGACGTGACCGCCCGGCGGATTGCCGGCTAAGCGCCGGGCCCGTGCGCGCCCAGTTGCTTCACCCCGGCGGCTATTGCATAGAGCATGGTCTTCAGGTGAGCCGGTTTCTCACGCAGGGCGGCCGCGAACGCGGTCCGGGCCAGCGCGTAGCGTCCGCCTTGAAACTGCGCATAGCCGAATTTGTAGTTCAGGGCCCAAAGCCGCGAGCGAAGCTTGTCTCTGGAGAGCGCGCGCCCGTCTGGCCCGGTGGGGCCCCACCGCTCGATCGCGCGGCGGATCACGCTCAGTTCCCAGTTGATTTCCGGGAATTTTCGGTCGTGAGCGACCTGCATCCGGTACAGGGCCAGCGGTGCGCCCAGCCGGTCGATGCGGGTGAGGCGCGATGCGCGCAACCAGTAGTCGTAGTCCTGGCCGCGACGCAGCTCGACATCGAAGCCTCCGACGCGTTCGGTGAGTTCGCGCCTCATCACCACCGTGCTGGTCCAGACCTCGCAGTCGAGTAGGAGTTCACGGTAGATCCAGCCCGTGCATTTCGGATCGATGGGTACCGATTCAGGCGCGGCGACGTCCTCGACATGATAGTGGCCGGCAGCGTCCGGATACAACAAATGCCAAAGCGTGCAGCACATCGCGACATCCACGTGATGCTCCAGATGCTCGATCTGCAGTCGCAACTTGCCGGGAAGCCATAGATCGTCTGCGTCGAGCAGGGCTACGTACTTGCCGCGCGCGCGCCGCAGTCCTTCATTGCGCGCGACTGCGGCGCCGGAATTCCGTTGCCTAATCAGCGTGACGGCATTTCCGTATCCCGTGACAACGTCGCAGGTTTCATCGGTCGAGCCGTCGTCGACCACGAGCACTTCGAGCGCTGGATAGTTCTGCTTGAAAACGCTGTCGAGCGCATCCCCGATGAAGCGCCCGCAGTTGTAGGCCGGGATGACGACCGAGACGAGCGGTGCGTGAGCATGCGCCGAAAGTTTTTTTTCGGCCATCATTGCTTCTCCTTTGGTTCCAAACTTACACCCAAGCGGAGGCGGCCACACTCATTGACAGAGTACGGTCGATCCTCTAGGCTCGCATCGGTTCACGAGGTTCGCCTCGAGGTGGTCGTGAGCTGATCGCACCGCTCGTCGCCAGTTCGATCCCCAGGTGGGTACCCACGGATCCTGTTCCCAATCCCCTTCGCAGGCCAAACCGGGCGTTGATCGCCCATTCTGCAACGGAGCTCCAATGTCCCTGAAGAGGAATATTGCAAATTGCTTGGACCGCAAGGGCGGGCGGACCCTCTTGGGGAAGATAACAACGTCTCTCGCAAGGCGCCAGCTTGGTCGCGCAGTGGAGGTCTTTCACGACGGCCGTCTGTGGATCCATTTCGTCAACTCGACATTCTTTCCCGATGATCGAAAATTCTGCTACTACGGCTCCTCATTCGCGGAATGGGCGGAGCTGCCGACAAGGTATGCTACGGATGCCCAAGACTACTGGCTGCGACACTATCGACTGCGCGAGGGAGATGTAGTCTTCGACATCGGAGCGGGTCGGGGCGAGGATGCCGTTGCATTCTCCCGGGCGGTGGGCCGAGGAGGGCGCGTCGTCGCCGTAGAGGCACATCCGCTGTCGTACGAGTTGCTGGAGGCTTTTTGTCGTTTGAATCAATTGGGGAACACGTCGCCCCTCCACGTGGCCGTCATGGACAAGAAGGGTGAAATCTCGATGGTAGAGTCCGACGATTGGAGAGCGAACGCGGTTGCAGCAGACGGCGCGGCAGGCAGCATCAGAGTTGCCTCGAAAACGCTCGATGAAATTTGCGGCGAGCTGGGCATCAAACATATCGATTTCCTGAAGATGAATATTGAAGGGGCGGAGCGATACGCATTGGTTGGGATGGAATCCATGCTCGAATCCACGAAGGCCGTGTGCGTTGCCTGCCATGATTTCCTGGCGGACCGCGGATTGGGTGAACACTATCGCACCAAGCAGTTCGTCGAGAGTATCCTCGTCGGCCATGGATTCAGAACCATTTCGTATCCGGATGACCCGCGCGACTATGTGCGGTGTCACGTGTTTGCGTTTCGATGACTATTTCAGGCGGGCGTCCGCCCTTGAGTCATAGTCGGTTCGCTGATGTCGCTTAGAAAATCGGCGATAGCCGGGGTGAAGTGGTCGGCGGTATCGCACTTCGGGCGCCGCGGCCTGTCTCTGCTCACCACGATCGTCCTGGCGCGCCTGTTGGCGCCAGCGGACTTCGGTTTGGTGGCAATGGCGGCGGTCGTGACCGGTTTCATCGAATTGT
>Ga0137397_10000971_pt1 | contig 19904 bp, 16 predicted proteins | sample czorhiz116metaG_FD_106658 | JGI IMG/M metagenome (GOLD analysis project Ga0137397, IMG submission 106658) | Vadose zone soil microbial communities from Angelo Coast Range Reserve, California, USA - czorhiz1.16 metaG | ecosystem: Environmental > Terrestrial > Soil > Vadose zone | place: USA... | reverse complement strand
GCTGCGGAACCTGCGGCTCGCCGACGAACCGGCTGCGATCGAACGCCGGGCGGCTCTTGTGCGCGACGATCTGCATGCAGTCGGCGCGCCCCTGCGTGCCGGTGAAGACGGACCAGGCGAGGAACAGCTCCCACAGCCGGTACCAACGCTCGCCGTACGACGCGATCACCTTCTCGCGGTTCCGCTGCCAGTTCCGGTACCAGCGGTGGATGGTGAGCCCGTAGTGGACGTTGATGTTGTCCACGCCGCGGATCTCCAGCCCGGCCTTTTCGAATTGGCTCGACACGAAGGAGAGCGGCAGGCTCGCGTCCGCGCCGGGGAAGATGTACTTCGACATGAACATCGCCCAGGTGAAGTCCGCGGCGTTCCAGTAGCCGCCCCGATCGTTGCGCACCATGAGCGCCTCAGGCGGGCGGCGCAGTCCGACGATCTGCAGGAAGAACAACCCGTCGTCCTCGAGCAGATCGCTCACCTGCCGCAGGAACTTCTGGAAGTTCTTCACCCCGACGTGCTCGGCCATCTCCAGGCAGGAGATCTTGTCGAACCGCGACTGGGGAATGTCGCGGTAGTCGATGGCCAGGATCCGGGCGCGGTCGGTCAGGTTGCGCTCGCGGATCCGCTCGGAGGCGAACTCGGCCTGCTTCGAGCTCAGCGTCACGCCGGTCGCGTCCGCGCCGTGCGCCTCGGCCATCCTCATCGCGAGGGTGCCCCACCCGCAGCCGATGTCGAGGAGCCGGTCTCCGCGTTGGACCTGGAGCCGCTCCGCGACGCGGCGGATCTTGCGTTCCTGCGCGGCTTCCAGCGGCTCGTCGGTGTTGTCGAAGACCGCCGAGGTGTAGACCATCGAGGGCCCGAGGAAGGCCTCGAAGAAGTCGTTGCCGCGGTCGTAATGGCCGACCACGAACTTCTCGTCGGCGGCCTTGGAGTGCACCAGCAGCGACGGGATGAAGCGCGTGACCAGGAACCTGGCCTGCTCCCAGGTGAAGCGGTAGTTGGCCCACTCGGCGCGCATCCGCAGGAAATCATGCAGATCGCCAGCGACCTCGATGGAGCCGTCGATGTAGCGTTCGACGAACGTCGTCATCGGGATGCGGCCCTTGCCAGCAAAAGCCCGGGAGAGCGCCGCATCGCGGAACTTGAGGTCGTGGGGTAGATGCATCGGCGCACTCTACCGGAACATACCTACGGGGTACACATTACTTGTGGCCCGGACGGAACTGCCAGAGCCAATCGCCGGGCCGCACTCGTTCGCGGGCGTGCAGCGGGTGCCGGGCGCCATAGTAGAGCGTGACGCGCGAGTGCAGCTCGCGATCCGGACGGTGATCGAGCCTGCACCGGGCGTACCTCTCCAGATCCTCGCAGAAGTCGTGGGCGAAGCGCCAGCTCCACGCTCCCGGAGTCACGCCGTCCTTCGCGCCGATCTCGAGCACCTGCCGCACCGGCGCGCGAATCAGCCGCTCCAGCAGCTTCCCCGGCGGCAACCAGGAGGCGAGCACCAGGTCCGGTTTCGTCGTGCGGATCGCCTCGAGGGCATCCAACCGCAGCACCGAAGGGCCGAGCCGGACACCCGGAACCTCCACGCCCGCGAGCTCGCGACGCTCGCGCCGGTTCATGCGCGCCCGCGGATCGGCCCAGGCACCCGAGTCGCTGGCGACGATCCGGAGGCCGGGTGCGGCGCGCCGCAAGGCGTCGGAGAGGAAGCCGTCTCCCGCGGCGACCTCGAGCACCCGCCGCGCGCCGAGCGCGCGGATCCGCTCCGCGAGCGCGCGGACCAGCTCGCGGGTCGGCAGCAGGTACAAGGGACCGCGCGCATGAAGCTCGCTCAGCTCCAGAAGCTCGCCGCGCCGCAGCCGCAGCAGCGCCGCGTCCAGGGCGCGGGTCGACGGAAGCCGGCGCGCTCCGGACGGCGTCCAGAGCAGCCGCGCCAGCTCTTCGCGGGCTTTCGACGGTCTTCGCAAGGCGCAGTCCGGATTGATCGGAACCCTTTCTTCGCGAACAATGTTACGCGGAGCAAGACTGCGATGGCGCCATGGGCCGCTGTAGCTGTGTCGACCCTGCTCGGCGCCGCCACCCCGGGCGGCGCGCCTTCGGCGAAGGATCTTCTGATTGACGGACGCCGCGGACTTCTGTCCTACTGCTGCGCCCGGAGGTCGCATGAGCCTCTCCCGACGCGCGTTCCTCGGTGCCGCCGCCTCTTCCACCCTCCTCTCCCGCCGCCTCCTGGCCGCCACCGGCGCGAAGCTGAAGATCGGGCTGCTGTTGCCGTACTCGGGGACCTACGCGGCGCTGGGCCACAACATCACCGACGCCATGAAGCTGGCCGCCTCCGAGCACGGCGGCAAGCTCGGAGGTCGCGAGATCCAGTGGGCGGTGGTGGACGACGAGTCCGATCCCGCCAAGGCGCCCGCCAACGTGAACAAGCTGATCGCCGGCGAGAAGGTCGACATCCTCACCGGCCCGGTCCACTCCGGCGTGGCGATGGCGATGATGCAGATCGTCCGGCAGGAGAACGTGCTCACCATCGTCACCAACGCCGGCGCGCAGGCCGTCACCGGCACCCTCTGCGCCCCCAACGTCTTCCGGACCTCGTTCTCCAACTGGCAGGTCTCGTACCCCTGCGCCGACCCGATGCTGAAGGCCGGCCACAGGAAGGCCGTGCTGATGTTCTGGAACTACTCCTTCGGCCAGGAGTCGATGGCCGCCTTCAAGGAGGGGTACGCCAAGGGAGGCGGGACGGTCGTGAAGGAGATCGCGGTGCCGTTCCCCAGCACCGAGTTCCAGGCGAATCTCTCGGAGATCGCGGCGCTCAAGCCCGACGCGGTGTTCGTCTTCTTCGCCGGCGCCGGCGCCGCCAAGTTCGTCAAGGACTACGCGGACGCGGGCCTCAAGGACAAGATCCCGCTCTACGGCTCCGGCTTCCTCACCGAGGGAGTCCTCGGCGCCCAGGGCGCGGCCGCCGAGGGCATCAAGACCAGCCTGCATTACGCCGACTCCCTCGACAATCCGGCGAACAAGAAGTTCCGGGACGCGTTCAAGAAGGCGACAGGCCGCGACGCCGACGTGTACGCCGTCGCGGGCTACGACACCGTGAACGTGCTCGCGCAGGCGCTCGACAAGGTGAAGGGCGACACCGGGGCGCAGAAGGAGCTGATCGCCGCGCTCGAGGCCACCCGGCTCGACAGCCCCCGCGGACCCTTCCGGTTCTCCAAGGCGCACAACCCGATCCAGGACGTCTATCTGCGGCAGGTGAAAGGCGGCAAGGAGACGGTGCTCGGGGTGGCGCTGAAGGACGCCGAGGATCCCGCGGCCGGCTGCAAGTTGGGGAAATGAGCCTTTCGCTCTTCGCGCTACAACTCGTCAACGGCGTGGAGTACGGCCTCTTGCTGTTCCTGGTCGCGAGCGGGCTCACGCTCGTGTTCGGCGTGCTCGGCGTGCTGAACTTCGCACACGGCTCGTTCTACATGCTGGGCGCATACCTCGCCTGGTGGTTGTCGGAGCGGACCGGCAGCCTCGCGCTGGCGATCCTGGTCGGGCTGCCCGCGATGGTCCTGATCGGCCTCCTGGTGGAGCGGCTCGCCATCGCGCGACTCTACCGGCGCGACCACCTCTCGCAGGTGCTGCTCACCTACGGGCTCGTGCTCCTCTTCAACGAGCTGCAGCGCGCCCTCTGGGGGAACGACGTCCACGGCGTAGCCACCCCCCGCGCGCTCTCCTTCACCGTCCCGCTCGGCGAGGCGCAGACCTGGCCGGCGTGGCGCGCCTTCACCGCCCTCTGTTGCATCGCGCTGGCGGCCGCGATGCGCCAGCTCATCCTCAAGACGCGATTCGGCATGCGGGTGCGCGCGGGGGCATCGAACGCGGAGATGGTGGAGGCGCTCGGCATCGACGTGCGCCGCGTCTTCTCGGTCGTGTTCAGCGCGGGGACGGCGCTGGCCGGGCTGGCCGGGATGCTGGCGGCGCCGCTCACCACCGTGTACCCGGGGATGGGCGAGAGCATCCTCGTCCTCTCGTTCGTGGTGGTGGTGATCGGCGGCATCGGCTCCATCAAGGGGGCCTTCCTCGGTGCGCTGCTGGTCGGCATCGCCGACACCTTCGGCAAGGTGCTGCTGCCCGGGTTCGCCAGCGCCATGGTCTACGCGGTGATGGCCGCGGTGCTGCTCTGGCGTCCCCGCGGGCTCCTCGGCCCCGCCTTCGAGGGCCGGTGAGACGGCGCGCCGTCCTCGCGGTGCTGGCCGTCGGGCTGGGCGCCGTCGCCTTGAGCGGCGACCGGTTCTGGATGCAGTTCTTGGGCAAGGCGATGATCGGCTGCATCCTGGCGATGAGCCTCGACCTCCTGGTGGGTTTCTCCGGGTTGGTGAGCCTCGCGCACTCCGCCTTCTTCGGGCTCGCTGCCTACGCGCTGGCGGGCCTCACCAACCAGCTCGGGCTGGTCAGCCCGCTGCTCACGCTGCCCCTCTGCGTGCTGGCGGCGGGGAGCGCGGCGCTGGTGATCGGCTGGCTCAGCCTGCGCGCGACCGGCGTGTACTTCATCATGGTCACGCTCGCCTTCACGCAGATGCTCTTCTACCTCTTCAACGACTCGCCGGCGCTCGGCGGATCGGACGGCCTCTACGTCGCGCAGCGCCCGGTGGACAGCCGGCTCGCGGCCTACGCCGCGATCTGGGCCGCGACCATCCTCGTCTACCTGCTGCTCGCGCGAATCCTCCGCGCCCCTTACGGACGCACCCTGGAAGGCATCCGCGACAACGAGCAGCGCATGCGCTCGCTCGGATATGCGACCCGCCGCTACAAGCTGGTCGCGTTCGTGATCGCGGGCGCTCTGGCGGGCCTCGCGGGCTATCTCGACGCGACCCTCTACGGCTTCGTGAACCCCGCCCAGCTCGGATGGAGGCAATCCGGCCTGGTTCTGGTCACCGTCCTGCTCGGCGGAAAGGGGACCTTGTACGGTCCCGCGCTGGGGGCGCTCCTGCTCGCGTTCATCGAGCACTACGGCGAGAGCGTGACGGAGCACTGGAACGCGTTGATCGCCGCGCTGGTGATCGCCGTTGTGCTCTTCCTTCCCCGCGGCCTGGCCGGCCTGGTGCAGGGGAGCGCCCGTGGCTGACCCTCTCGTCAAGACGGAGGGCCTGACCCGGCGCTTCGGCGCCCTCGGAGCGGTGAACGACGTCTCGCTGTCGTTCGAGGAAGGGCGCGTGCACGCCGTGATCGGCCCGAACGGCGCGGGCAAGTCCACCTTCCTGAACCTCCTCTCCGGCGAGCTGCGCGCCACCTCCGGCCGGATCCTCTTCCGCGGCCAGGACGTGACCCGCGCCTCGCCGGACCGGCTCTCGCGGCTGGGCGTCGGCCGGAGCTACCAGACGACCAACCTGTTTCCGGAGCTTCGCTGCGGCGACTGCGTCTGGCTCGCGGCCCAATCCCGGCTTGGAACGTCGATGCGCTTCTTCCGGCCCGCGGAGCGGTATGTCGAAGTGGAGGAGGGCGCCGCGCGCGCTCTCTCGGACTGCGGACTGTCCTCGCTGCGCCCGGCCATCGCCGGCCAGCTCAGCTACGGCGAGCAGCGCCAGCTCGAGATCGCGATGATGCTTGCGACCGAACCGAAGCTGCTGCTGCTCGACGAGCCGCTGGCGGGCCTGGGCCACGACGAAGCCTTGCGCGTGGTCGACCTGTTGCGGCGCGTAGCGTCGGGACGCACCGCGATCCTGGTCGAGCACGACATGGACGCGGTCTTCACCATCTCCGACACGGTCACCGTCCTGGTCGACGGCCGCGTGCTGGAGACCGGCTCGCCCGATCGGATCCGCGCGAGCGCCAAGGTGCGCGAGGCGTACCTCGGCGAGGAGACCGCGTGACGCCGCTGCTCGAGGCCTTCGATCTGCATACCTATTACGGCGCGAGCCACGTGCTGCACGGCGTGAGCCTCTCGATCGAGCCCGGCCAGACCGTGACCCTGATGGGCCGCAACGGCATGGGAAAGACCACCACCATCCGCAGCCTGCTCCGGCTCACTCCCCCGCGCTCCGGCGAGATCCGCGTCCGGGGTCGCCCGGTGACCGGCTGGCCGCCGCACCGGATCGCGGCCGAGGGGATCGCCCTGGTCCCCGAGGGCCGCGGCATCTTCCCCACGCTGACGGTGCGGGAGAACCTGGTGGTCGCGCAGCGGCCCGGACAATGGACGCTGGTGCGCGCGCTCGACCTCTTTCCCCGCCTGCGCGAGCGCACCCACCACCTCGGCTCGCAGCTCTCGGGCGGCGAGCAGCAGATGCTCTCCATCGCCCGGGCGCTCCTCACCAACCCGCAACTGGTGATCCTCGACGGCGCCACCGAAGGGCTGGCGCCGCTCATCCGCCAGGAGATCTGGTCGGCGGTCCGCCGCCTCCGCGCTGAAGGGATCGCTGCGCTGGTGGTGGACAAGGAGGTGAAGACGCTGCTGGAGATCGGCGACCGCCATCTGATCCTGCTCAAGGGCCGCGTGGCCTTTTCGGGGGACACCGCGGCCTTCCGCGCGCGGCTCGAGGAGAACCTCGCGCTGCTCCGCGCGTGAGCCGCACGTGGTCGCGCTCCCGACGCGTGCCCCACCCCCTCCCCTACCGCCGCCTCCCCGCTCCACCGCGCACTCGCCCGGGACCAGGTCCAGTGGGCCTGAGCCAGGAGGCCGTCCCCGTAATGATCAAGCGTGTTCCCGCCTTCGCGGGAACACGCAGAAAAAGCGTAGCCGCAAAGCGGCTAGTCGTCGTCGCGGTCGCCGTGGTGCTTCTTGCCCTTCGCCCAGCGAGCGTCCTTCGGGTCGTAGACCATCGGCTTCAGGTAGTCGTCCGGGTCCACCATCCAGCGCGGCTCGGGACGCTGATCGGCGGTGAGCGGCGGGAGCATCTGCTCGAGCTGGGCCATGTACGCCACCTTGAACCAGAGCGAAGAGCTCGGCAGCGCGGCGTTCGTCTGGTGGATGGGCACGTAGACCTTGGGCTTCAGGAGCGCGCTGTTCTGGATCGGGTCGCGCATGCCGGTGACCCTGAACCCGAGGCTCACGAAAGAGCCGAACTCCAGGTCGGTCTCGGGAAGCGAGGCGATCGCGTTCCGCACGTTCGCCGAGACGTGCTCCTTCGGGAACATGTCGTCCCAGCACGCCGGCGGGCCATGGTCGATGGTGCAGCCGTGGTTCAAGTCCCCGGTGGTGTTGTGCCAGACGAAGGTGAAGTTGTTATCGCCGTGCACGACGAACTGATAGTAGATGCTGAGCGGACCGCCGATGCTGCCCCGCGTCCGGAACGAGTGCGCGAGGCCCGCCGGATACATCAACGGATCGCGCGGATCGGCCTCGTTGTTCACCGGCGTGATCGGAAAGCCTGTCTCCGGATACGCCGTGCCGGAGTGGAAGTGGCGGAACGCCGTGATCGAGGCGACCGGCTCCAGCACCTTGATCTTCACGATCTCGGCGCCCGGGTGCGATCCGAACGAGGTCACGTCGCGGCAGTCGACGGTGGCGCCCTGCGGGAGCGCGCCCGCGGCGATGTGGAACGGAATGTCGAGGTTCCTCAGATCCGCGCAGGTCTCGGCGGAGGCAAAGATGGGGAACCCCAGCTTGCTGCCGAGCCACGCGGCGTTGTCGGCGTGGTCGCCGTGGCCGTGGCCGATGAATGCCGCCTCTGGCTTCAGGCTGAGCAGATCCTCGACCACGAACGGCGTCCTGCCCGGGACGATCTCGGCGCGGTGCACGAACGTGTCGAGCAGGATGATGTGCCCCTTGACCGAGGCGGCGAGGGTCGCGTTGGTGAGCCAGGAGAAGATGACCTTGTCCTTGTCGACCTGGCCCGTCCTCTGATCGACGTTCTCGGTGCCGAAGATCAGGTTGCGGGCACGGATCAGGTCCTCGGATGCGGGCGGTTTGGCGTTGGCGCCAAACGCCAGCAGGGACAATGCGGCAGCGGCTGAAGTGATGAGGCGAGGCATGCTTGTGCACTCCTACGGCGGAGCGGGGTGAGTTGCAGGAAGAGCGGCGCCCAGGCTGTACGCCTGAGGGAACAACGGCCGTACCCTCGGAGCAGTTCTTCAATCAAGTGGGACCGCCCTGATGCGGTGCGCCACGGGCGGCAAACCGGCGGATTCTTGCAGCGCTGCCGCGAGCCATTTCGGATTGTTGCGAGGCGCGGCCAACTCGGCGCTTCGGGCTGATCACCGTCGAGCCGGAGGAGAACGCGCAGGCCCGGCCGCGCTGCAGAAGTGGATCGTGATGGACGCGCTCTCGCTCCTGCGACCATGCTTGAGCCAAACCATCGATTTGATTGACAGCGTCGCTGAATCCAGCCGCATGCGACCGAATGCAGTGACGCCGTGCGGCTTGCGAAGTATCCTCTATAAAATTACATCCCCCTACTCTGACCGCTTGACGTAATACCCGACCGGGGCGGTATTTCGCCGCGATCAAGGGAGTCTTGACCATGCGACCTTTTCTGCCCGCCGTCTCTGTGCTCGCCGGAGGCCTGCTCGCCGCACAAAGTGCGCAGGCCGGAGAGTGCAAGCGCGTCGACACCACGATCGTCACCTTCTTCTTTACGGACGGCTGCACGAGCCCGGTGGGCATCTGTACAGCCGGGAAGGTGCGATCCGGACCTCTCGAGGGCACGACGAAATTCCAGGCCCTGACGGTCGCGGAAGGTCCTACGCCCGACGTCCTCGTCTACACAGGCGAGCTGGTGATCACCACCCGCAAGGGCACCGTGACCATCCGCGACGCCGGAGTGCTCAATGGCACGACCGCCAAGTTCGCCGAGCTCCAGCAGATCGTGAGCGGGACCCAGGGCCTGGGGCACGCCAAGGGCGTGCTGACCTCGCGAGGCGTGCAAACCGCAACGGGATTTTCGGGCACCCTGAAGGGCTTCGTCTGCCAGGGCGAGGGCCACGGCCGCGGACCGAAGCACGACGATGACCTGGAGGACCTCGAGGAGTCGGACGCCGCGCAGGTGGCCGCCTTCATCGACCTCGCGAATTCCGGAGCGTAGACTCGCGGGCGGTGCGTTCACTTCGCGGCAAGACGGCGGTCATCACCGGCGCGGCCAGCGGGATCGGCCGTGCGCTCGCCTACCGGCTGGCGCGCGAGAAGATGCGGCTGGTCCTGGCCGACCTCGACGGGCGTCGCCTGCGGGAGGTCGCTTCCGGGCTCCCCGGCGCGCTGGCGATCCGTACCGACGTCTCCCGCGCCGCTGATGTCGAATCGCTCGCGGCGAAGGCCTACGCGCGCTTCGGCGCCGTCCACCTGCTCTGCAACAACGCCGGAGTCGCCGAGCACGGCGCGGTCTGGGAAGTGCCGTTGGCGCGCTGGAAGCGGGTGATCGGCACGAACCTCTGGGGCGTGATCCACGGCTGCGTGGCCTTCGTGCCGCGGATGCTGGCGCAGCGCAGCCCCGGGCACGTGGTGAACACCGCCTCGATGGCCGGGCTGGTCACCCCTCCTCTGGCCGGCCCATACAGCGCGACCAAGCACGCGGTGGTGGCCATCTCCGAGGCGCTTGCGCAGGACCTCGCGCTCCGGCGGGCTCGCATCGGCGTCAGCGTGCTCTGCCCGGGCTTCGTGGCCACCCGGCTCCTCCACTCCGCGCCGGGCGCCGATCCGGTGGTCCGGGCCCTGGTCGCCCAGGGGGTCTCGCCCGACGCGATCGCCGACCGGACGGTGCGCGCGGTGCGCTCGGACGAGTTCTACGTGATCACGCATCCGGAGATGGCCTCCGCCGTCCGGCGCCGCACCGAGGAGATCCTGGCGGGCCGCGCTCCCGCAGCGTCGGCGCTCAGACCGAGGCGATCGCGGGCAGCGTCACGGTGAAGCGGGTGCCGCTGTTGCCGTCGGCCGCGGCCTCGATGCTGCCACCGTGGCTCTCGACGATGCTCTTGCAGACGTTCAGGCCCACGTCGCGGCCGCCCGTGGACGGCTGCGGCGAGGTGAACGGCTTGAACAGGCGCTGCACCACCGCCGGGTCCAGCCCGGTGCCGTTGTCCGCGATCTCGAGCCGGACGCTTCCGCCCTCGTGCCAGGTGCGCACGTGGATCGATGGCTCCGGTACCTTCTGGACCGCGTCCGCCGCGTTGGACATGAGGTTCAGGACCACCTGCGTGATCTCGGGACCACGGACGCGCACCAGGGGGACCGCCTGGAGGTTGCGCTCCAGCTTGATCGACTCGCGCAGCCGGTGCGAGAGGAGCTGGACGGCCGAGAGCACCGCCTGGTTGATGTCGAACGGCTCGGGATCCTGCGCCCGGGTATAGCTCTGCACGCCCCGCGCGAGCGCCTCCAGCTCCGCGGCGGCCTTGCGCACCGACGCGAGCGTGTCCTCGGCGGCGCCGGCCGCGTCGGGCGTGGAGCGCAGCACGGCGGCGCGCAGCGCCTCCACCTGGTCCGGCGAGAAGTCTTTCTGGACGGCGCGGCTGGCGGCGCGGGCGGTCTCCAGCAGGCGGCCGAGCTCGACCTCCAGCGACCCGAGTCCGGCGATCAGCGGATCGACCGCGCTGCGCAGCTCGTGGCCGATGCCGCCCGACAAGCGGCCCAGGGCGGCCATGTGCTCGGACTGCACCAGCTCCTGGTAGCTGGTCTTGAGCTGGTTGACCAGGCGATCGTGCTCGTCGGACAGGCGCTTGGTCTCCAGCGCCCGCCGGACGGTGACCCGCATGTCCTCCGGCTCCCAGGGCTTGAGGATGAACCGGTACAGCAGGCCCTCGTTGATGGCCTTGAGGGCCACCGTGGTGTCCGGAAACGCCGTCAGCAGCACGCGCAGCGCGCGGGGCCGCACCTCGCGCACCCGGGCCAGGAACTGCAGCCCGGTCATCTCCGGCATCCGCTGGTCGGTGATGACGAGATCGATGTCGTGGATCATCGCCATCTCGAGGGCGCGCACCGCCGATGTGGCCGAGTGGAGGGCGATGTCGGGCTCGGTCTCGAACACACGTCTCGCCAGATTGAGCGCGAGCGGCTCGTCGTCCACGACCAGAAGGCGGTACGAAGGTTCCGGCACGGTTCAAATGTTACCACCATCGTTGATCGTGGCCCAAGGGACCGATATCTTTCCCTCTATGGTCTGGGGGAAACGAAGGCACGCGCTCTCCAGCGCGGTGGCCGCGGCGCGCGTCGCCGTGGCGCCCCGGCCGGACCCGCGCGTCGCCGCGGAGCTGAGCCGGACGCTGGCGGCCCGGACCGTCGCCTCCTGCTGGGTGGCGGTGGTGATCATCCCCTTCACCATCGTCGCCTATGACGGCGCGTACTTCCCCGAGAAGCTGCCGCAGGGCATCGTCGCCGCGGCGTTCTCCGACGCGCTGATCCTCACCCTGCTCTTCCTCCAGCAGCGGCGCGTCTTCGACCGATGGCCCTGGCTGCCCTTCGCCATCCTCGCGGGGGTGCTCTGCAACGCCGCAGAAGCCTCCAACCTGATGCTCACTGGCGGGGCGGAGAGCGACTTCGTCTTTCCCTACTACCTGATCTCGTTCGGCATCGCGATCCTCTTCCCCGCCCCGCTTCCGGCGGTGGTGGCGACGGTGGCGCTGCTGCCGCTCGGGTACGTGTTCGTGGCCGTCGCCGGCGGTGAGCCGCTCGGCGCCAAGCATTTCGCGTCAAACCTCATGTTGCTGATCGACACCGCGCTGATCACCTGCATCGGCAACCGGGTGGTGACCAACCTCTTCCTGCGCGAGATCAAGCTGCGCATCGACCTGGAGAAGGCGAACGAGCGCCTGCGCGAGCTCGACCGTCTGAAGAGCGAGTTCTTCGCCAACGTCAGCCACGAGCTGCGCACGCCGCTCACGCTCATCCTCGCTCCCGCCTCCTCCCTCACCCGCGATTCGCACGGCAAGCTCGCGCCCGCCCAGCGATCGTTCGTCGACACCATCCATCGCAACGCCACCCGCCTGTTGCAGCTGATCAACGACCTTTTGCTCCTGGCGAAGCTGGAGTCCGGGGAGCCCCGCATCGATCGCGTGCCCGTGGACGTGGGCGCCAGCGTCCTGCGGGTGGCGCAGGAAGCCCAAGCCTACGCGAACTCGCTGGACCTGCGGCTCGAGGTGGACGTCCAGGCGGGCGGCCCGTTCATCTGGAGCGGCGACGAGCGGCACCTCGACCGCATCGTCCTGAACCTCGTCTCCAATGCCTGCAAGTTCTCCAGGCCCGGCGGGCCGGTCCGCGTCGGCGTCGGGAGCGACCGCGAGGGGATCTGGTTGAGTATCTCCGACCAGGGCATCGGCATCGCCCCGAAGGACGTCGACCGCATCTTCGACCGGTTCGTGCAGGTGGAGTCCTCGGCCACGCGCAGGACCCAGGGCACGGGCATCGGGCTCAGCATCGTCAAGCAGCTGGTGACCCTGCACGGAGGCCGCATCGCCGTGCAGAGCGAGCCGGACCGCGGGTCCACCTTCCTCGTCCACCTCGCCGCCGCGGCCCCTCGCGCGGCCGCCGTGCCTGCGCCTTCCAGCTCTCCCGAAGTCCACAAGGTCCGGCTCGAGCCCATCGTCGCGCCTTCCATCGAGGCCACCGGCACGGCAGGACCGCGGATCGCGGTGGTGGAGGACAACGCGGACCTGCTCTCGTACCTCTCGCAGGAGCTCGGCCGCTGGTACCGCGTGCTCCCGTTCCCGGACAGCACGCACGCGGTGGAAAGCATCGTCGCCGATCCGCCCGACCTGATCGTCTCGGACATCATGATGCCCGGACTTGACGGCATCGGGCTGGCGCGCAAGGTGCGCGCCGCTCCCAGCACGGCCTCGGTGCCGGTCCTGCTCCTCTCCGCGCGCGAAGAGATCGAGGCGAAGCTGGCCGGCTTCGAGGCGGGTGCGGACGACTACGTCCACAAGCCATTCGACATGCAGGAGCTGCATGCGCGCATCGAGCTCCACCTCCGGCTGCGCGCCCAGGCCCGGCAGCTGCGGGAGACGCTCGACCAGCTGAAGAAGGCGGAGGCGACGCTGGTCCAGAGCGAGAAAATGGTCGCGCTCGGCCGGATGATCGCCGGCGTAGCCCACGAGATGAACAATCCCATCCACTTCCTGCGCGGCAACCTGGTGCTGCTGCGCAGGCGGATGGGATCGGTCGAAGGCACGGCGCCGTTGCTCGCCGACATCGACGAAAGCGTCGAGCGCATGACGGCCATCACCCGGCAGCTGCTCCTCTTCGGCCGCAAGCAGAGCGCAGACGTCTCGGCTGAGGTCAAGCTCTCGGACCTGGTGCCCCTGGCGGTGAAGATGATCGCCCCGCACACGCCCAAGGGCGTGCGCATCGTCCAGCAGGTGGACGGCGAGGTGGTCCGCGCCAACCCGCAGGATCTCTTCCAGGTGATCCTGAACATCGTGCACAACGCGGTGCAGGCGGTGGACCCGGAGGCCGGCGAGGTGCGGATCGCGGCGGCGCGGGCGGGCGACCGGATCGAGCTCTCGGTGATCGACAACGGTTGCGGGATCAGCAAGGAGAACCTCTCCCGCATCTTCGATCCCTTCTTCACCACCAAGCCGCCGGGCTCGGGGACGGGGCTCGGCCTCTCCATCGTCCAGGAGCTGGTCGCGGCCCAGCAAGGCAAGGTCCGGGTGGAGAGCGAGGTGGGCCGCGGCACCACCGTGGCCGTATCGCTGCAGGCGGTGCCCGCATGAATCGGGTCGCCGCGCTGGTGGACTCGGCCCTGCGCAACGCCTGGGCCTACGACGAGCTGCCCTGGCAGCTGGAGGTCGATCCCGAGCGCGAGGTCTTCCCCTGGGAGAGCTTCTTCGCCGGGGGACTCAAGTCGTTCCGCAAGATGAGCCTGACCCAGCGCCGGTCGTTCGTCTTCCGCGAGACCTGCTTCCACCTCTCGAACCTCCTGGTCGGCGAGCGCAGCGGCGAGCACCTGGTGGCGCAGGTGCTGGTGCTCACCGCCAGGGAGAGGCCAGGGCACCGCGAGATCCTCGCGCTGATGGCGCAGGAGGAGGCCAAGCACTACCTCGCGCTCCACCGCTATCTGTCCGAAAAGGCCCGGGTGCTCTATCCGCCCTGCCCGAAGCTCCGGTCCGCGCTGGACGCGGTCGAGGCGTGCGCCTCTCCCGAGATCAAGGTGCTCCTCGGCCAGGTCGTTTTCGAGTGGAACGCGGCCTCGCTCCTGTCCACCCTGGTGACCAAGGCCCGCGAGCCGCTGCTCGCGGCGGTCCTGCGGGCGAACCTCAAGGACGAGGCGCGCCACCTCGCCTACAGCCAGGAGCTGCGCGAGCCGCTCGCCAAGGTGCTCTCGGGTGGGATCGCGCGCGGCATGGAGGACCTGGTGTTCGAGAGCGTCCGCGCCAGCGTCGCGGCCCATCTGGCGGAGCCGGTCTGGGAGGAGCTGGGGCTGACGCGGCGGCGAATGCGCAAGCACGCGCTCGACCGGCTCGAGCGGCTGGGCATCCTCCATCGCTACCGCACGGTGGTACCCGATCAGCTCGAGCGCTGCGGCTTCCCGACGGGGCGGCTGCGGCGCCGCCTTGGACAGAGCCTGGTGAAAGGGCTGCTCCCGGATGCCTGAGCCGATCACCGCGCGGCTGCTCGCTCGCGCCAGCCGCGAGCCGGACCGCATCGCGGTCCACATCCTGCGCAGCGTCGCCCGCGGCGCATTTCGGGACGAGCCGATCACGCTCGGCGAATGGATCCACGGCGCGGGCACCTGCGCCGCTGCGCTGGAGGCGAGTGGCCTGCGCCGCGGCGATCGCGTGCTGCTCTGTGTGCCCACCGGGCGCGCCTTCCTCGACGGCTTCCTCGGAGCGTCGATGATCGGGGCGGTGCCGGTGCCCCTGCCTTCGCTGGAGGGCTTCGCCCGGCCAGCCGCGTTCGTGAACCGGCTGGCCAGCGTGGTGCGCGACGCCGCGCCCTCCGCGGTCTTCGCCGACCGGCGGACCGCCGTCCATTTGAGGGACTCCGGCTTGCTGGATCCGGCGCTCCCGGTCATCCAGCCGCGCTCGCTCGACCACCGGCCGGCCCCGCCATCGCGGTTGGCGGTGGACGACGAGCCCGCATTGATCCAGTACACCTCGGGCAGCACCGGCACGCCACGCGGCGTGGTGATCACCGCCTCCAACCTGGCCGCGAACGTCGACGCGATGGGCAAGGCGCTCCATCTGGACGGCGACGACCGGGTGGTCTCCTGGCTGCCGCTGTACCACGACATGGGGCTGATCGGCGGTCTGCTCGCGCCGGTCGCCCACGGCGCGGCCTCGTGGCTGCTCTCGCCGCTGGAGTTCATGCTCCGCCCGGCGAGCTGGATGCAGGCGGTCTCCGAGGCGCGCGCGACGCTGACGGTCGCTCCCAACTTCGCTTATGGCCTGGTGGCACGGAAGGTGGGCGACGACGACCTCACCGGGCTCGACCTCTCGACGCTGCGGGCGGCCATCAACGGCGCGGAGCCGGTCGATCCGGTCATCGCGGAGGCCTTCTGCCAGCGGCTGGCCCGGTTGGGCTTCCAGAAGTCCGCCTATTTCCCGGTCTACGGCCTCGCCGAGTCGACGCTCTCGGTCGCCTTCCCGCCGCTCGGCCGGGGTCTCAAGATCGACTACGTCCGCAGGAGGGACCTGGCGGAGGGACGTGCGGTTCCGGGGTCACCCGGCCCGGGCAGCATGGCGATGGTCTCGGTCGGCAGCGCCATCGACGGCCACGAGATCGCCATTGTCGGCCCCGACCACGTCCCTCTCCCGGAGCGCCGGCTCGGACAGATTTGGGTGCGCGGACCGAGCGTGTCGCCCTGGTACTTCGAGCACCACCATCCGGTGCCGGAGCGCCGCACCTCCCTGCGCACGGGCGACGTGGGCTACCTGGCGGACGGAGAGCTCTACGTGGTCGATCGGCTGAAGGACCTGGTGATCGTCGCGGGCCGCTCCTATTCGCCCTCCGACATCGAGCGCGCCGCCGAAACCGTGGAGGGCGTGCGGACGGGCCGGTCGGTCGCGTTCGGAATCCCGGACGCCGAGATCGGCACGGAGGCGCTGGTGGTGCTGGCCGAAGTGCAGCCGCTCTCGCCGGCCGAGTTGGTGGAAATGGCGGCGAACGTCCAGGCCGTGGTGACCGAGCAGATCGGGCTGGCCCCGATCGACGTGCGCCTGCTCAAGCCCGGATCGCTGTCGCGGACCTCGAGCGGCAAGCTGATGCGACGCGATGCGCGCGACCGGTACCTGAGCGGTGCCCTCCAAGGCGCACAATCGCTCAAGCCCCTGTTGGCGGCGCGCCTGGTCGACGCGGCCCGCGGCGCGCTGGTGCGGTTCGTTGCGCGGCGGCGCATGTCCGAGCGGTAGGCTTCGAGGAGTCAGGCCAGTCGGCCGAGGATGCGCGCCGCATCGCGCGCCACCGCGGATCGTCCCCCGGCGGCATGTCGCAGCAGGCCGCCGCGCACGACCGGGAAGCCGAAGAGGACGTGGGCAAGCAGGTCGGCCTGCGCCGGATGCACCAGCGCGCCCTCGTCCAGCGCCCGCACGCACTCCGCCGCCAGCGCCGCGGCGACCCGATCCCCCAGCCGGTTCCCCCTGCCGCCCGCGCGGAGCTTCCGGGCCAGCGGCGCGGGCAGACGGAAGCCGAACTCCAGCAAGGCTCGACGGGCCGGCGCGGAGCCCGCAGCGTCGAGGAACGCGGAGATCAGGCGCTCGCTCACGAACCCGTGCCGGGACCGCGTCACGACCGGCGCGAAGCCGGCCTGCTCCAGGACCTGGAACAGGTCCGCTCCCCGCTTCCAGGGCATCTCGTCAGAGGAGGGAACGATCTCGATCGCCGGCACCGTCTCGCGCGGAAACGGGAGGAACGCGGAACAATCTCCGCCGGTCCCGCCGCCCAGTGTGCAGGTGAACGCTCCACTCACCTTCGCGTCCGCGAAGGCCAGCGTCCCTCGCGGTCCCAGCTCGATCCCCGGCAACCGGCGGCGCGAGAGAATCTGCCGCAGCTCCCGCAATGGCCTGTTCGAAGGCGCGACGCTGACGGACAGGCGGCTCGGCCGCTCGTACGCGACGCTGCCGATGGCGTGCGCCTTCGCCGTCTGGCGCACGAAAAAGAACGACATCGCCCGCCGTGCTTCCGGGGTCCCGACGCTTCGCCAGAAGCTGTCCAGCTCCTCGCGCAGGGCTCGCTCCAGACGATACCCGGGCTTGAACGGCAAGCGCGCCAGCCGCAGGCCCTCGCGGGCGAGGGCGCGCTCGGGCCCGGGCAGGTCCTCGATGGATGGAGGAAGATTCCGGGGCGCCCGCCCGGGCGGGCGCTTGGGCCAGTCCCGCGCGCGCAGCCCGGCGAGGAACGAGCGCACGGCGCCGTCGATGGACGGCTGCGGCACCAGCCGGTCCACCAGGCCCATCCGCCGCGCGCGCCGCGCTTCGATCCGCTCGCCGAGGAGCACTTCCATTCCGCGCCGGAGCCCGAGCAGGAGCGGCAGCCGCTGCGTGCCGCCGAACAGCGGGATGAACGCATAGTCGCGCAGCTCCGGCATGTAGAAGTGGGTGTCATAGCTGTCGCGCGCGATCCGGTAGTCGCAGGTCAGCGCCAGCTCCAGTCCGCAGCCGTAGCAGTTGCCGGCGATGGCCGCGATGGTGGGGACAGGGGCGGCGGCGAGCGCCTCGTAGCATCGATGGAGCGTCCGGGTCCGCTCCATCGCGGCGCTTTCCGTGTTCGAAGAGGCGGCGAGCAGCAGGCCCACGCCGTTGATGAAGCTGCCGGGCTTCGCGCTCTCGAGGACCACCGCACGGGCGCCTCTGGCCAGACCGTCCCGCAGCTCCCGCTCCAGCTCGAGCGCCACCGCCGGCGTGAAGACGTTCACGGACGAGCCGCGCGTGTCCAGCGTGAGATGGAGGACCCCGCCGCGCATCGCGGCGGTGCAGCCGGCGCTCATTTCTTTTCGGCGAGGAAGCGGGCCAGCGACTCCACGGTCAGATCGGCCGGATCCTCGACGCTGGCGATCCATTCGGGGAGGAACACCGGACGCTTGAGCTGCCTCTCCAGGAGCATGGTGAGCTCGACGACCTTCAGCGAGTCGAGCCCCAGATCGGCGAGGATCGACGCCCCCGGCTTGATCCGCTTGTGCAGCTTCCTCGGGACGAGCACCTCGAGAGCTTGGCGGACCTGCGGGAACAACTCGGGATCGTGCCTGCGCGAACGGACCACCAGGACCGCACCTCGAGGTCTTTCATCGCGCTCGCAAGAGAGCGTCGGCGGCTGGTGCCGCAAAAATGATAGTGGGGCGCGAACGCCAGCGGTGTAAAGCACCCCGCTCACACATTTACATACCTACGGTAGGTTGGGCGGCCTGCGCGCCGGGCAGCGCGGGGGCCGGCGCACCCGTGAAGGGTCGCATGAAATACGTGCGTCCTATGTACTTCACCCACGAGTCCACGAGCAGCGAGGGATGGATGCGCCGCTCGTACTCCGCGTGCAGGCGCGGAAGCTCCGACCAGTGCACGCCGGGCTTCAGGTGATGCACCGTGTGGTAGCCGTTGTTGAAGAGCAGGACGTTGAGCGTCCGCGAGACGAAGTTGCGCGAGTGGTTCCACTCGCTGAACGCGTCCGTCTCGACGTGCTGCAGGTAGTTGATCGCCTGGATGCAGAAGAGCGCGAACTGCTGCGGGATGAAGAAGAAGAGCAGCGTCTTGCGCCAGTCGATCAAGAGCAGCGCGGCCATCGATCCGAAGAACACCACGTACTCGGAGGCCGCCGCCCAGAAGGCCGGCCGGTCGCGCTTCCACAGATCCTTGAGGAAGGCGTTGATGTCGCGCGTCTGCGCGAGGTTGGTGAGCATCGGATAGACGAGCAGCGCCGCCAGGTGGTTGTTGCGGAACCCCTTCGGCGACCGCGAGCTGTCTCCGGGCCGGTTGTTCAGCTTGTGGTGGACCTGGTTGTGCGTCGGGACCCAGGCGATGGCGGGGTGGCCGTAGAAGAGCGCGATCACGTAGCTCGTGACCAGGTTGAGCGCCTTCGATCGCCACATGCCCAGGTGGTTGTGGTTGTGGCTGATCACCGCGCTGGTGAGGAACATGAAGAGGGTGATCGGATAGAGGACCGGATGCACCCTCCCCAGCTTCCAGTTCACGGCGGTGAGAACCGCGGTGAAGGAGAGATAGACCAACGTCCTGCGGTCGGCTCGGTAACGTAGCATCGGCGCCTTTCCCGTCGGACGGCGGGGGATTGGAATCCGTTCGATCCCTTATCTCACAGTCCGTAGATTTTCGCGCTCAAGATCGCGCACTGCGCCACGGACCACCTGGCCCGCCGACCGACCACACCGTCCACTTGAAACGCCTCGCTGCGAGCGGCGACGCTCTGCCCATGCGCGCCTGCCCCAAATGCAAGACGCAGACGCTGGCTCCGCTCGCGTCGGGCCGCAGCGACGATCCCGAGGTCGTTCCGCCGTCGCGCTGCACGCACTGCCAGGGGGTGTGGCTGCCCCACGAGGCCATCGAGCAGCACCTCGTCCCGGCCTCGGTCGACTCGGAACGGGCGGCCCCGATCGCCGACGGCCTGGCCGGATTCTGCCCGCGATGCAAAGGACTTCTGGTGCGTGCCCGGTTCGAGGGATCGCGCCCGTTCCACCTCGATCGGTGTCCCGCCTGCGCCGGCGTCTGGTTCGACGCGGGAGAGTGGGCCGCCGTCGCCAGCAGCGAGTGGCTCACGCACCTCGATGACCTCTGGGATCCCGCCTGGCGAAGGCGCGTGCGGGAGAAGAAGGCCCACGCGCGGCACCTGGAGGAGATCGAGCGGGCGCTGGGCCCGGAGATCCTCGAGCGGCTCCGGGCGGCCGTCTCCGCGCTGCGGAACCACCCGATGCGGGCCCTGGGCCTGTCGTACCTGATCGGGGAGCTCCGCTCGCCCCGCTGAGGCCCACGGCAGCGTGCGGACCACGCGCCGAGCTAGTCCCACGGCAGCGCGCGGACCACCGCGGCGCTGCGGGACAGCCGGCGCGACCACGCGCCGAGCTAGT
>Ga0137397_10000969_pt1 | contig 19907 bp, 16 predicted proteins | sample czorhiz116metaG_FD_106658 | JGI IMG/M metagenome (GOLD analysis project Ga0137397, IMG submission 106658) | Vadose zone soil microbial communities from Angelo Coast Range Reserve, California, USA - czorhiz1.16 metaG | ecosystem: Environmental > Terrestrial > Soil > Vadose zone | place: USA... | reverse complement strand
GAGGACGACGCGCGCCTTGGTGCGGTAGAAGCCCACGGGGAAGATGGCGCGCTCGATCTGCTTGGCGGGCAGCCGCCGCATCGTCTCCGGCGTGTCGGCGAGGGCAAACAAGCGGGCGGCCGCCGGCCCCGTGGTCTCGTCCTTGGTCCTGAGCGAGAGGAGACAGGCGATGAGCACGCGGAAGGGGTCGCGCCGCTCCGCCGCCACTTCGGCCATCGACGTCTTGCGCCAGCGCGGGGCGTGCCGGGTCAAGGTCTGGATCACCCGGCCGATTTCGACGGCCCGCCCTTTTCCGCTCAGCCGCGCGCCTTGATCCTGGCGAGGAGCGCCTTGGCGTCCGGCACGTCCTTCATGGTCCAGTCGGCGAGATTGAAGGGCGCCTTCTCCTCGAGCACGGCCTCGAGCTCGCGCCGCGCGTCGGCGCCGCGTCCCTTCTTCCACAGGGTGCGGGCGAGGCCGAGGCGCATGTTGGTGTAGTGGGGGTCGATCTCGAGACCCTTGCGGAAGAGGGCCTCGGAGCGGTCGAGATCGCCGCCCGCGAAGCCGGGGACCTCGCAGTAGATGGTGCCCCCGAGGGCGTACGCGGGCGCGAAGGACGGATCCAGCTCGAGCGCGGTCTGCATCGCCTCCTTGACGGAGGGCAGGAGAAAGAGCGAGCGCAGCACGCCCTTGGTCTGCCCCCAGCGGCCCGTGTTGGTGCCGTACCAGAACCGGGCGGCCGCGCTCTTGGGAGCGAGCTCCATGGCACGCTGGGCGGCCTGACGTCCGCGGTCGTAGGCCTCGAGCTTCTCCTCCGTGGTCCTCGCGCGGACATCGCCGTACATGAAACTGGCCTCGGAGAGGGCGAGGAGGATCTCCGGCCGCGGGTCCGACTGCGCGGCCTTCTCGAGGGCGGCCCGCAGCTCGTCGATGCGCGGGAGGTTCTCGTGGTAGCGGGTCGAGAACGAGCGGAGCTCGGTCACGAGCGGCGACTCGGCTCGCGCGGGAATCACCGTGGCCATCACGACGAGAGCGACGGCGAGCGCGCGCATGACTTGATGCTAGGGGCAGGGCTCCCGCGTGTCAACTTGAACTGGACCGAGGGGACGGCTACTGTGGAGGCGATGAAGCAGCTGACCGTGGCCGCCCTCGGACTCTGGCTCGGCGCCATGGGCTTCTTCGCCTTCGTGGTGGCGCCCGCGGCCTTTTCCACGCTGGATCGGGAAGCGGCGGGACGCTTTGTCAGCGCGGTCTTTCCGAAGTACTATGCCGCGGGATTCGGGCTCGGGCTCGTGGCCCTGGCCAGCCTCGTCGTGCGGGCCCTGGGGCGCGGGGTGCGGCCCCTGGACTGGGTGCCCTTCGCGCTTCTCGTGCTCATGCTGACGCTCACGCTCTTCGCGGGCGCCGTGGTCCTGCCCGCGGCCCATGCCGCGCGCGAAGCCATGCGCGCGACGGGCGCGGACCCCACGGCGGCGGCCAGCTTTTCCCGGCTGCATCGCCTGTCGAGTGTCCTGAACGTCGTGGTGATGCTGGCGGGCATCGGCACCTTGATCATGGAGGCGGTGAGAACGCGATGAAAGAATTCGACCCCCTCGGTCTCGATCACATCGTCCTGCGCGTGAGCGATCAGGAAGCCGCCCAGCGCTTCTACATCGACGTCCTCGGGTGCACGCTCGATCACGTCAACGCGCGCATCTCGCTCGTGCAGCTCCGCTTCGGCGAGCAGCTGATCGACCTCCTGCCGGGCCGGCCCTCCGCCGAGGGCCTCGACCATTTCTGTCTCTCTATCCGCTGCGCCGATCTCGGCACGGTCAGGGAGGCGCTGGCGGACCGCGGGGTCAGGCTGGAGGGTGAGCTCGTGGAGAGGCGCGGAGCCTACGGCACGGGGCCGTCGCTCTACCTCCGCGACCCCGACGGTTACCTGATCGAGCTCAAGCCCCGCTGAGGGCCAGGCTCAAGAGGGTTCGCACGATCTCCCCGGGCGGCACCGCGCCGCCCTGGGTCGCCGCCTGGAGCAGGCAGCCTTCGGCCGCTCCCAGGATGACGGCGGCCACCGCGCCCGCGTCGAGATCCTTCCGGAACGCGCCCGAGGCCGTCCCCGCCTCAAGAATCTCCTGGAGGGCGAGGCGGAGCTGTTCGCGCTGCCAGGCGAGGGCGAGACGATGGTGCTTGTCGTGGCGCGCCCGCGTCCAGCCCGCGAGGAGGAGCTCGGAGAAATCCGGATCACTCTGTCCGTAGGCTCCGAAGATGATCTCCATCGCCCCCTCCAGCCTCACCGCGGGCGATTCGCTCCCGCGGGCGACCCGGTCCACCGCGGCCACGATGGGAGCGAAGCGCTCCTCGATGGCGCGGACGGTGTCGGCCGTGGACTCGGGGATGGGAGCGGGCGCGGGGGGCGGCACAGGCGGCGAGACAGGCGCGGGCCGGGGAGCTTTGCGCTTCACGCGTCGATTATCCCATGCGGCAAATCACGCCCATGGACTTCCGTCTCTCGCCCGAGCAGGAGGGATGCCGAGCCGAGCCGAAGAATCGGGAGGTGGGTGAATCTGCCCTGCGGCTACTGGCCCGACTCGGGTCGTCTCGACGTACTCAGGAACTCGAAGGTCTCGATCTCCACGCGGTAGCGCCGCTCGTTGCCCGTGGAGGCCATCCTGACCTCGAAGGGAGCCGCCGCCTTGGCGGCCACCTGTCCCTGCACGTAGGCCCGAGCGCGGCTGACCACCCGGCCATTTTCATCGAGACCTTCCGCCTTGAGGACCACGCGCTCGCAGGGCAGGCTCGAGCCGTTGCGCACCTCGCCAAGGACGAGCACGCGCGAGCCGCCCTCCCGCTGTATCTGGAAGGTCACCGTCAGGTCCTTCGAGGACTGGGGCGTGAAGGTATACGTCTGGGCGGCGGCGGGACCGGCCCAGGCGGCGGCCAGGACCAAGGCGAGCAGGAGCGGGACGGTCATTCGTAGCGGAGCGCTTCGATGGGATTGAGCGAAGCGGCCTTGCGGGCGGGATAGAAGCCGAAGAAGATCCCGATGGCCGCCGCGAAGCCGAAGGCGATGACGATGGCCTCGGGGCGGACCAGGGTGCGCCACCCCGCGAAGTAGGGAATCGTGTACGAGGTGACGAGCCCGACCACCACGCCGATGGTCCCGCCGATCAGCGAGAGCGTCACCGCCTCCACGAGGAACTGCATCAGGATGTCGCGCCCGCGCGCGCCCACGGCCATGCGGAGGCCGATCTCGCGGGTGCGCTCCGTCACCGACACGAGCATGATGTTCATGATGCCGATCCCCCCCACGAGCAGCGACACGGAGGCGATGGCGGCGAGGAGGATGGTCATCACGCGCGAGGACTCCTCTTGCGCGGCCGCGTACTCGGCGAGGTTGCGGATGTTGAAGTCGTCGTCCTGGTACGGCTGGAGACGATGACGCTGGCGCAAGAGCTCCCGCGTCTGGGTCTCCGCGTCCTTCATGTCCTCGCCCTCGCGCACCTTGACGGAGATGGCGCCCACGGAGCGCGCGTTGGCCTGGCTCACCCCGAGGAGCTTGCGCTTGGCCGTGGACAGCGGGACCAGGATGACGTCGTCCTGATCCTGTCCCCAGGTGGTCTGCCCCTTCTTGCCGAGGATGCCAACGACCGTGAAGGGGACCTTCTTGATGCGAATGACTTGGCCGATGGGATCCGAGTCGGCGAAGAGGTTGCGGGCCACCGTCTCACCCAGGACGGCCACCTTGGTGGCGCCGTCCACCGCTTCCTGGGCAAAGGCCTGTCCCGCCGCCACGGGCCAGTCCCGCGCCTCGAAGAACTCGGGCGTGGTGCCCTGGATCTGGGTGGACCAGTTGAGGTTGCCCCAGACCACCTGGGCCGAGCCGCGCATGGTGGGCGCGGCGGCCTCGACGCTCGAGATCTCCCGCTTGATGGCCCAGGCATCCTCCTCGGTGATGGTGAGCTGGGAGCCCGCCCCCAGACGCACCCCGCCCGACGTGCTGGAGCCCGAGAGCACGACCAGCATGCTCGCCCCCAGGCTCTGGATCTGCTCGGCGATGCGCGCCTGCGCTCCCGAGCCGACCGAGATCATGGCGATCACCGCCGCCACGCCCATGATGATGCCGAGCATGGTCAGGATGCTGCGGAGCTTGTTCACGCGGAGCGCGCGCACGGCGATGCGGGCGCCCGCGAGGATGTTCACTCCTCCTCCTCCTCTTCCACGGGCAGGGTGGCGAGCACTCGCCGCGCGTCCCGGGTCTCCGCCACCGCGTCGTCCTTGAGCACCCGCCCGTCGCGGAACGTGATGGTCCGCGCCGCGAAGGCCGCGATGTCGGCTTCGTGCGTCACGAGGACGACCGTGATCCCCTGGCGGTTGAGGTCCTGGAGGATGGCCATCACTTCCACGCTCGTGCGCGTGTCGAGGTTGCCCGTGGGCTCGTCGGCCAGGACGAGGACGGGATCGTTGACGAGGGCGCGCGCGATGGCCACACGCTGCTGCTGTCCGCCCGAGAGCTGCGAGGGATGGTGGTCGGCGCGGTCCGCGAGGCCGACGGCAACGAGCTTGGCCTCGGCATGCCGGCGCCGCTCCCGCACGGGCAGGGCGCTGTAGAGCAGGGGCAACTCGACGTTCTCGAGGGCACTCGTGCGGGGGAGCAGGTTGAAGCCCTGGAAGACGAAGCCGATCTTGGCGTTGCGGATCTTGGCGAGGGCGTCGCCCGACAGGTTCGACACGTCCTGGGTATCGAGCACGTAGCGGCCGGAGGTCGGGCCGTCCAGGCAGCCGAGCAGGTTCATGAAGGTGGACTTGCCCGAGCCGGAGGGCCCCATGACGGCGACGAACTCGCCGGCACGGACTTGCAGCGAGACCTGACGCAAGGCGTGCACGACCTGGCCGCCCACCCGGTAGTTCTTGGTCAGCTCGTGCGTCTCGATGAGGGCGCTGCCCACCCTAGAGCCTCAGCCGCGGGCTGTCGCCCGGCCGCGAGGGTGAGCGCGAGTCCGCCGAGCCCACGAGGATCTCCTGTCCCTCCTTGAGGTCGGAGGAGAGCACTTCGGTGAAGCTGCCGTCGGTGATGCCGAGCCGCACCGTGACGGGCACGGGCTTGGCGTCGGGCCCGAGGACGAAGACGCGCCCCGAGATGGCCTGGCGGACCGCACGGGCGTCGGCCATCTCCAGGTCGTACTTGGCACGCTGGTCGGTCGTCAGGATGCCCCGGATCTGCTCGCGAGAGGCCTCACGAATCCGCTGGCTCTCGATCCGGCGCTCGTTGTCGCTGGCGCCGCGCGCGCCCAGCGCGCGAATCTTCTCCCGGGTGTCCTGGAGGATCGGCTCGAGCTTCTGCTGCTGCTCGGGAGTGAGTCCCAGGGACTTGGTGAGACGCTCGCGAATCTGGTCGATCGAGGGTTGGCTCGCCCCCCCGCCCGCCCCCGCGCCCGGGGCCACGCCTCGCACGGGCACGCTGTCATCGCCGGGCAGGCGGAATCGCAGCGCGGAGTTCGGCACCTTCAGGACGGAGTCCTTCTGGTCCACGATGAGGCGCACGTTGGCCGTCATGCCGGGCAGGAGCTTGAGGTCCAGATTCCGCGCCGAGATGACGACGTTGTAGGTGACGACGTTCTGGAGCACCTGGGGCGCCTTGCGGACCTGCATGACCTCGCCGGAGAAGGTCTGGTTGGCGAAGGAGTCCACCGTGAAAGTGGCGTGCAGCCCTTCCCGGATGCGGCCGACGTCGGCCTCGTCCACGTTGGTATCCACCTGCATCTGGGTCAGGTCCTGGGCGATGGTGAAGAGCGTGGGCGCCTGGAGGCTCGCGGCCACCGTCTGGCCGACGTCCACGGTACGCGAGACGACGACACCGTCCACGGGCGCGCGGATCTCCGTGTGGTCGAGGTCGACCTGGGCCTGCTTGAGGCCGGCCTCCTGCTGGACCACGTTGGCGATGGCCGCCTGCAGCATGGCCTCGGTCACCTTGAGCTGCGCTTCTGCCGATCGGATCTGGGAGGCCTGCGCGTCTTCTTGCGCCTTGGCCGACTCCGCCTGGGCGACGGCCGAGTCGTACGCCGCCTGGGCCGTGTCCTCGTCGGCCTGGGCGATGAAACCCCGCTTTCGCAGGTCCGTGTTTCGCGCGAGGGTGCGCCGGCTGTCGAGCACGGCGACCTGGGCCTTGGCGGTCTGGGCCTTCGCCACGGCGAGGGCGGCGTGGGTATTGGCGAGGTCGGCGCGGGTTTTCTCGACCAGGGCGCGCTGGTTGAGGACCGTCGCCTTGGCCGCGTCCACCTGGGCCCTGGCCTGGGACACCGCGGCCTGGAACTTCTCGGGGTCGATCCGGGCCACGAGCTGGTTGCGCTTGACCTGGGAGTTGAAGTCCGCGAAGAGCTCCTTGATCTGCCCCGAGACCTGGGAGCCGACCTGGACGGTGACGACGGCGTTGAGCGTGCCCGTGGCCGAGACGGTGGCGGTGAGCGGCCCCCGCTCGACCTTGGCCGAGCGGAAGCGGGGCGTGCTGCCGCGGCTCTGCGTGTAGAACCACGCGCCACTGGCGCCCGCGGCCAGCACGACCATGACGACGACGATCCACGCACGACGACTCATAGCCATGAGACTACCCTGCGAGGGGCTTTATTCCTAGAGGCGGGGGCCGCTCCGGCCGCTAGCGCCGGCCGAGGAACCGCTCGAGCTGCGCGATGGCGATCCGGTAATTCGCCAGGGCCTGGACGAGGGTGGCCTGGGCCGTGGTCAGGGCCAGCTGGGCGTCGGTCAGCTCGATGATGTTGGCGACGCCGGCGTCGAACCGCCCCTGGCTCAATCGGAAGTTCTCGTCGGCGGATTCCACCCCCTTGGTGGCCGCGCCGATGGCTTCCTCGCTCTGGATGGCCGTGTTGTATGACTGCTCGACCTGCTGCCAGATGGTCAGCTCCGTGTCCCGCACCCTCGCCTGCGCGGCGTCCCGCTGGGCCTGGGCCTGCTTGTAGAGCGCGATCTTGCCCCCGCCGTCGAAGATCGTCCAGTTGAGCTGGACGCCGTAGTTGTAGATCTCGTTCATGTCGGCGCGCGCGGATCCATAGGTGCCACTCGCCGTGATGGTGGGGAAGAAGTTGCGGAACTGCTGCTTGACCGTTTGCTCTGCCTGCTCGAGGCGCGCCTTGATCTGCCGGTACTCCGGGCGCCGAGCGAAGGCTTCGGGCAGGAGCGTCTTCGGATCGAAGTCCACGTGCTGGTAGCCCAGGATGTCGCGGACCCGGGTCGGCGTGTTCACGGGGATGCCCATGAGCGTGTTGAGGGTCGTGCGCGAGATCACCACGGCATTGAGGGCGCCGATCAGGTTGACCTGGGCGGTCGCCACGTCGACCTCTGCGCGCGTCACCGCGGACTTGGGCTGGGTACCCACGTCGAAGAAGCCCTTGGCGCTCCGAAGATTGACGAGGGCCCGCTCGAGCGCGGCCTGGTTCACCTCCACCAGCCGCTCGTTGAGGATGAGGTTGAAGTACCCCGTCTTGACGAGACGCACGCTCTCGTCCTTCTGGATCTCGACGTCCTCGGCCGAGGACTTCGCGCTCGCCTTGGCGGCGGCGGTGGCGGCCAGGGTCTTCCCGAAGTCCCAGAGGAGCTGGGAGGCGGTGACGGTGGCCGTGGTCGAAAGCGACGTGGACGACGTCGTCACGTTGCGGGTCAGCGGGCCCGTAGCGCTCGGCCCCGACGAGACGGTCTTCTGCTCGAAGCCGTTCCACTGACCGAAGAGCTGAGGCAGCTGAGGCGCCAGCGCGATATAGATGTTCTGGATGGAGGCCTGGTAGTCGCCGATGCGCGCCAGGATGAGCGGCTGATTGTCGAGCGCGATCTTGATCGACTCTTCGAGCTCGAGCTCCTTGCCCTTGAGCTCGGCAGGGGTCGGGAAGGCCCGGATCCCCGAGGGCGTGGGCAGCATCTCGCGAATGGGAACCTGCGTCGGCGCCAGACCCGGGACGGACCCCGTTCCCGACGGCGGTCTCGTGGCATCGCCCGGAGGCGTGATCGTCAGGGGAGGCTGCGTCACGGGCGGGCCGGGCATGCCGGGACCGGGCGCCGGCGGGGCGCCGGGGGTTGTCGGCGGCACGGCCGGGGGCGTCTGGCCCGGGAGCGTCTGGATGGTTCCGGGGGGAGTCTGGGTCGCCCCCGGGGGCAGCTGCGAGCCTCCCGGCGGTATCACCTGAGATCCCCCGGGGGTCTGAGTCTGTGCCGCCGCTTCCACCACACCCAGCGAGATCGCGAGGGCCAGCGCGAGGAGCCTCCTTGGGGCCGACCCCGTCATGCCGTTGTCCCTTGCAGGGGTAGCTCCTCCTGGGGTTCTTCCATGCGACGAGGAAAGCGCTCCTCCAGCATCACGTAAAGCGTCGGGATCAACAGGAGGGTGAGGAGGGTGGACACGGCGAGCCCGCCGATGACGGCGCGCGCCAGGGGCGCATTCGCCTCGCTCCCCGTGCCGATGCCCAGCGCCATGGGGACGAGGCCCACCAGGGTCGTGAGGCTCGTCATCAGGATGGGGCGGAGCCGCGTGCGGCCGCCCTGGATCACGGCCTCGCGGAGTCCGAGCCCATGGCGACGGAGCTCGTTCATGTACTCGACGAGCAAGACGCCGTTGGAGACCACGATGCCGACCATCATGATGATGCCCATGAACGAGGTGACGTTGAGCGTGGTGCTCGTCAAGAAGAGCGCCCAGATGACTCCGATCATCCCGAGAGGCACGGAGAACATGATGATGAAGGGGTCGAGCAGGGAGCGGAACTGGGAGGCCATGACCATGTAGACGAGGATGATGGCGAGGAGCGAGGTGAACTTGAGGCTGCTGAACGCCTCGCGCTGCTGCTGGATCTGGCCGGTGAGCTGGAAGTTGAAGCCGGGAGGCAGGGGAAGCGCCTGGAGCCGGGTTTCGATGTCCCGCGCGATGGAGCCGAGGTCCCGCCCGGAAGGCTGGGCAATGATCTTGACGATGCGCTGCTGGTACTTCCGCTCGATCATGACGGGTCCGACGCCCTGCTTGACCTCGGCCACCGAGCCCAGCAGCACTGGCCGATTCCCGTCACCCATGACGAAGAGCCGAGACAGGTCGTCAGAGGTGGATCGAAACGGCTCGTCGAGCTGCACGACCACATTGTATTGGTTCCCCGTCCTGGGATCAGTGAAAATTGACGGGGTCAGGCTGACATTGCTGTTGAGAGAGATCAGCGCGGTCTGAGCGATGTCGCGCTGACTGAGGCCGGCCATCGCGGCCTTCTCCCTGTCCACGACGATGTCGAACTGGGGATAGTTCTCCTCGCGGCTGATGAGCGGATCCGCCACGCCCGGAGTGTCCTGGAGGGTCCGGGCAACCGTTCGTGCAAGATCCCGCGCGTCCTTCAAGTCGTACCCGAGCTGCTCGATCTGGATGGGGGCGTCGGAGCCCGAATTCAGGACTCGGGTCACGATCCCTCCGAAATCGACGCCATACGTCGTGCCGGGGAACTGCCCGGCAAGCTTGGGCCTCATCGCGGCGAATATTTCCCTGTCCTTACGGGATCTTTGATCAGGGTCGGTGAGATAAACCTGGAGCTGGGCGGTGTGAGGGCCGGTGTTCTGCGAGAAGAGTCCGGAGCGTCCGCTCGGTACCCCGATGCTGGTGACGATCGTCCTGATCTCACCCGGCTTGGCCGTGGACCGCATGATCTCTTCCATTCGCTTGACGATGCGCTCGGTCTCCTCCACTCGAGTACCGACCGGTGCCCGGAGCCGGACGATGAACTGGCTCTCGTCCGATTCCGGGAAAAACTCGGTCCCCACCCAGGGCAGGACGGCCAGCGCGGAGGCGAGCAGGACGAGAATGCCCCCGAGGAGAGCCTTGCGGTGGTCGAGCGCCCAGTTGAGCTGGCGCTGGTACACCGCGTCCAATCCCTGGAGCATCCTGCTGCTCCAGGCGAAAACGGCGCTCAGCTTGGCCCGAAGGCCGCCGGACGGGCCCACCGCCTTGGCGTGGTCTGCTTCATGCTCCCCCTTGAGCCAGTGGTAGCAGAGGAGCGGGGTCACCGTGCGCGAGACGAGGAACGAGGCGAAGAGCGAGAAGGAGATGGTGAAGGTCAGCGGGATGAAGAGGAGCCGCGCCTGACCTTCCAGGAAGACGGTGGGCAGGAACACCACGATCGTGGTGATGGTGGAGACGAAGATGGGCATGGCCACTTCGCGCGCCGCATCCAGCACCGCCTTGCGCCGTGGCTTGCCGGGCATGGCGAGGTGTCGGTTGATGTTCTCGAGCTCGACGATGGAGTCGTCCACGAGACGGCCCACGGCGAGGGCGAGGCCACCCAGCGTGAAGATGTTGAGCGTCTGGCCCAGGAAGTACATGGCGACCATGGTCAGCAGCAGTGACAGCGGGATGGCAATGCCGATGATGAAGGTCGAGACGAGGGAGCTCAGGAAGAGCAGGATGACGAGGAAGGCCAGGACGGAGCCGATGGCCGCCTCGTGCCAGAGATTCTCGATCGACTGCCGGATGTACGTGGATTGATCCAGGCTCAGACGGACATCGACGCCCGGCGGGAGCCCGAGGAGCTTGGGCATCGTGGCCTTGACCGCATCCACGACTTCGACAGTATTGGCGCCGGGCTGCTTGTTCACGCGCAGGTAGACGGCCCGCTCGCCATTCACGCGTACGATGGATACCTGCGTCTCCGCCGAGTCCTCGACCCGTCCCACGTCGCGAAGGCGTATGGGCGTGGTCCCGCTGCGGCGGACGACGATGTCCTCCATGGGCTCGATCACGGAGAACTGGTTGTTGGTGAAGACGTTGTAGTCGAAGGAGCCCATCTTGACGTCGCCGGAGGGCAGCAGGAAATTGGCGTCGTTGACCGCCCGGGTCACCTCGTTGACGGACAGCCCCTTCGAGTAGAGGCGGTCTCGGTCGAGATTGATCGTGATCTGCCGGATCTTGCCGCCATCCACATTGGCCGAGGCGACCCCGGGCAGGCGCTCGATCTGGGGCTCGATGGTGTTGTAGGCGAGGTCGTAGAGCGCTCGCTCGTCCAGCCCGCCCCCCGACGCCGTCAGGATGCAGACTGGGATGTTGGACAGGTCGAACTTGAGGATGAAGGGCTGCTGGACGCCGACGGGCAGCGTGCTCAGGATGGCCTGGATCCGCTGCATCACCTCGGTCAGGCCCGCGTCGACGTCGGCGCCCCAGGAGAACTGAACCGTGACCACCGAGAAACCCTGGCGCGAGCGCGACTCGACGTAGCGGACGTTGGCGACGGCCGAGACGGCCTTCTCGATGGGGTAGGTGACCGTGCGCTCGACGTCCTGCGCGCTGGCGCCCTTGTAGATGGTGCCGATACGGAGCGACGGGTAGTTGATGTTCGGGAATAGGTCGATGGGCATGCGACCGAGAGAGGTGGCGCCCAGCAAGACGATGCAGAGGGAGGCCATGAGAATGGCGATGCCATTCCGCATGGCCGCGAGGGTCAACCACATGCGCTATTGGCCGCCCGCCGGCGTGGTGCGGACCTTCTGTCCCTGGCGCACGAGGTCCTTGCCCTGCAAGATGACCTGCTCGCGCTCGCTGAGTCCCTTGACGATCTCGATTCCCTTCGCGTCCGCGGCGCCGAGCTGGACGGGAACGGTCTCCACCACGCCGTTGCGGACGACCATCACGAGGGGCGGCCCTTCGCCTACCCGAAGGGTCTCCATCGGCACCGAGAGCACGCCCGTGCGGGTCTCCACGACCGCCTCGACGCGCGCGAACATTCCGGGCTTGAGCCGGGTGTCCGGGTTCGGGATCTCCACCTCGACACCCATGGTGCGCGAGCGCGGGTCGAGATTGTGGACCACGCGGGCGATCGACCCCGCGAAGAGCTCACCCTTGTAGGGGTCGGCGGTCACGCGCACCGGCCCACCCACTTTGACTCGTCCGATGTCCCTTTCCGGCACCTCGAGCTGTACCTTCACGCTCTTGATGTCCTGGAGGAGGATGATGCCCACCGAAGTATTGGTCGTGCCGGATGATTGCGCGCTCACCGCCGCGCCCTGGTCGAGGTTGCGCTGGGCGACGTATCCGGCGAAGGGCGCCAGGAGCCGCGTGTTCGCGAGGTTGGTCCGGGCGAGCGTCAGGGCCGCCCGGAAGGTCTCCACCTGGGCCTGGGCGAGCCGGACCTGGCTCTCCTGAGTGGAGATCTGCACGTTGGCGAGCCGCACCTGGGCCTCCGCGGCGTCCGTCGACGCGGCCGAGGAGTCGGCGGTAGTCCGGGCATTGTCCCAGTCGGCCGCCGCCACCATGCCCTTCTGGAAGAGGGTCTTCATCCGCTCCGCCTGCCGGGCGTCATTGGCGGCGACCGCTCGGGCCTTGGCCAGGTTGGCGCGCTGATTCTCGTAGTTGGCCTGCTGCCCTTCGAGCGTGGAGCGCGCGACCTCCAGGCCCGCATCGGCCGAGACGAGGGCGGCCCGAGCCTGCTCGGCCGAGGCCCGCAGCTCGAGGTCGTCGATCTCCACGAGGAGCTGACCTTCCTTGACGAAGTCTCCGCGATCGACGTGGAGCTTCCGGATATAGCCGGAGACCTTGGAGAAGATCGCTGCCTGCTGGATGGGCAGGATATCGGCCGTGAAGGAGAGCTTGACCTCGATGTCGCGCCGCTGCGGGGAGACGACGCCTACCAACGGGTCTGGGCGACCCCGCGTGGCGCCGCGGGCCGGCTGGGTCTTGGTCCAGAGGAGGGCCGCGCCCCCGGTGGCCACGAGAAGAACGATGACGACGGCGGCGACGCGGTAGCGTCTGAGGAGAGTCATCGCTTCTCTGAAGCCGGAGAGGACAGGGTCATCGGTTCTTGGCTGGCACCCATTCTATGGATGGCGGCCAAAGAGTCAAGCCCGCGATTCTCCTATGTTAAGATGAGATCCATGAAGGCTCAGACGAGGCCGTCCAAGATGGGACGCTGGTCCGAGCCCGCGCTGCGAGTGCTGGCCGAGCGCTACCTCTCCCGCCGGGAGGGGAAGGTCATCGAGACCCCGGAAGAGATGTGCTGGCGAGTGGCGCGCACCATCGCCGACGCCGAGGCGCGCTTCGGCCGGAGCCCGGCCGCCTCGCAGGAGATCGCCACCGCCTTCTACGACATGATGGTCGAGGGGCAGTTCCTGCCCAACTCGCCCACGCTGATGAACGCGGGCAAGGACAACCAGCTCCAGTACTCCGCCTGCTACGTCCTGCCCGTGGGCGACTCGATGGAGGAGATCTTCGACTCCGTCAAGGCCGCGGCCATCATCCACCAATCGGGCGGGGGCACGGGCTTCGCGTTCTCGCGTCTGCGTCCGAAGAACGACTTCGTCCGCTCGACGGGCGGCCGGGCTTCGGGCCCCGTGTCCTTTCTCAAGGTCTTCAACAGCGCGACAGAGGCGGTGAAGCAGGGGGGCACGCGCCGCGGCGCCAACATGGGCGTGCTGCGCGTCGACCATCCAGACATCCTGGAGTTCGTCGAGTGCAAGCTCGACGGCGGCATGACCAACTTCAACATCTCCGTCGCCGTCACCGATTCGTTCATGGCCGCCCTCGAGTCGGGAGGGGACTACGACCTCATCAACCCACGGACGGGCACGGCGGTGGCGCGGCTGTCGGCGCAGGAGGTCTTCGACCGCATCGTGCGCGCGGCGTGGCGCACGGGCGATCCCGGCCTCGTCTTCATCGACCGCATCAACGCGAGCCCGGCCAATCCCACTCCCCAGGTTGGTCTCGTCGAAGCAACTAACCCATGCGGTGAGCAGCCTCTCCTGCCCAACGAGGCGTGCAACCTGGGCTCGCTCAATGTCGCCCGCTTCGCTCGAGAGCAGGACGGACGGTGGAGCCTGGACTGGGACGAGCTCGAGCGCGTGGTCCGCCTCGCCGTGCGCTTCCTCGACGACGTGATCGAGGTCAATCCGTATCCGCTGGCCGCGATCGATGCCATGGTCAAGGCGAACCGCCGCATCGGGCTGGGTGTCATGGGCTGGGCGGATCTCCTCTTTGCCCTCGACATCCCGTACGACAGCGAGGAGGCGCTCGAGCTGGCCGGGCGGCTCATGGCCTTCATCCAGGACATCGGCCACGACCAGTCGGCCCGGCTTGCCGAGGAGCGCGGGCCCTTCCCGAACTACGAGCGATCCATCTACGAGCGCGGCCGCGCGCTCCGAAACTCCACCGTCACCACCATCGCGCCGACGGGCACCATCTCCATGATCGCCGGCTGCTCCTCGGGCATCGAGCCGGTCTTCGCGCTGGCCTTCGAGCACAGGGTCAAGGGCGTGGACGGCGAGCGCGTCCTGCCCTTCGTCAGCCAGAGTTTCGAGCGCTTCGGCCGGCAGCGAGGGTTCTATTCCGACGCCCTCATGGGCGAGGTGGCCCGCCGCGGGACCCTCGCGGGCATCCCGGGAATCCCGGAGGCGGCGCGCGCCGTCTTCAAGACCGCGCACGAGATTCACTGGAGCTGGCATGTGCGCCACCAGGCCGCCTTCCAGAGACATACCGACAACGGCGTGTCCAAGACCATCAACCTGCCCGCCGACGCGACGGGACAGGACGTGGCAGACGCTTACCTCCTGGCATGGCGCGAGGGCTGCCTCGGCATCACCGTGTTCCGCGACGGCTGCAAGGGAGGTCAGGTGCTCAATGTGGGTGTGGGTGGCGACGCGGCGGAGGCGCCGGAGGCGCTCGATGACCGCGTGGTCAGGCCGCGTCCGCACAGCCTTGCCGGCGCCACCTACCGCATGGAGACACCCATCGGCACCGCCTTCGTCACCGTCAACGAGACGCCGGGCCGCGATCCCTTCGAGGTCTTCGTCCAGGTCGGCAAGGCGGGCTCGGACACGATGGCGGTGGCCGAGGCCCTCGGGCGCCTCATCTCGCTCGTGCTCCGCCTGCCCTCGCCGCTGTCTCCCCGCCGGCGGCTCGAGGAGGTCATCAGCCAGCTCGCGTGGATCGGCGGCGGCCAGCCCACGGGCTTCGGAGCGGCCAAGGTGCTCTCGCTGCCGGACGCCCTCGCCCGCACGCTGGGAGAGCACATCGGCATCGGCCGCGGTCCCGCGCCGGCGGCCGCGGAAGCGCCCGAAGGGGGCCGCCGCAGGGTCGGCGATCTTTGCAAGGAGTGCGGGCAGGCGACCCTCGTGTACGAGGAAGGTTGCAAGAAGTGTTTGTCCTGCGGCTTCAACGAATGTTAGCGGGAGCGCATGTTCAGCGGCGGTGACTACGATGCGGTGGCGCGCTGGGTCTGGAACTTCTCGGAGTCCCATGCCAAGCGCGAGAACCTTCATGCGGAAGTGCTGCTCGATCGTGAGGGCCCGCGCGAAGGCAAGGCCTATGGGCTGCGCGTCAGGATCGGCGAGCGGCTCTCTTCCGAGATCGAGCTCGCCTACCCGGAAGTGAGAGATCGCCGCGGCAGCCTGGCCTGGTGCCAGGCCCTCGCCGAGCGGATCCGCGGGCTCGTTCGCGACACCGTGGCGTCGGCGGCGGGCCAGCGAAGATCCGCCTAGGGTGACGGTGGCGCGCCGCGGCCCGCGCTGGGTCGCGCCCGGAGACGTCAACGCGTTCTTCGGGCTCGCCCTCGACAACACCACCCAGCTCGTCATCCTCGGCAGCCTTCTCATCGGCGTCTTCAAATTCCCGCCCGACCTCGTCCTCCTGCGCATCGTGCCGGGAACCGCCGCGGGCGTGCTCATCGGCGATCTCGTGTACACGTGGCTCGCCGTGCGGCTCGCCCGCGCCGCGGGGCGGGACGACGTCACCGCCATGCCCTTCGGGATCGACACCCCGTCGCTCTTCGGCATCGTCTTCGGCGTCCTCGGCCCCGCGATGCTCGCCACGGGAGACCCCGTCCTCGCGTGGAAGATCGGCATGGGCGTCACCGTGGCCATGGGCGCCCTCAAGCTCGTGCTGGCTTGGCCTGGTGATTGGGTTCGCCGTCTCGTGCCGAGAGCGGCGCTCCTCGGCTCCATCGCGGGCGTGGCCACCCTCCTCATCGCCTTCCTGCCCGCCCTCAAGGTGTTCGCCGACCCACTGGTGGGGCTCGTGTCGCTGACCATCGTGCTCGTGGCCCTGGTAGGGCGAGTGCGACTTCCCGGCGGCATGCCGGGCGCATTCGTCGCCGTGCTGGCGGGCGCGGCCGTCTTCTGGCTCCGTGCCGCCGGCGGCTGGGGGCCGGCGCCGACGATGGAGCCGCTGCACCTTGCCCTCGCCGTTCCCTGGCCGACCCTGGCCTGGGCCGAGACCATCGGTGCCGCCTTGCCGTACCTGTCCCTCGCCGTTCCGTTTGCCTTGGCCACCGTGATCGGAGGCATCGACAACACCGAGTCCGCCATCGCGGTCGGGGACGAGTACCGCGCGCGGGATATCTTGCTGACCGAAGCCGTGGCGACCATGGCCGCCGGGCTCTGCGGGGGAGTCATCCAGAACACGCCGTACATCGGCCATCCCGCCTACAAGGCCATGGGCGCGCGGGCGGGCTACACCCTGGCCACGGGCCTCGTCATGGGCGTGGGCGCCTCGCTCGGGCTCGTGGGGCTTCTCGTGAGCGTCTTGCCGGAGGCCGCCGTGGCGCCGATCCTGATCTTCATCGGTCTGGAGATCACCGCGCAGGCCTTCGTCGCCTCGCCGGCGCGACACGCGGCGGCCGTCGCCGTCTCCTTCATTCCCGCCGTGGCCGCCCTCGTCCTGATCCAGGTCAACACGCTCCTGGCCTCGGTGGGGAAGGCCGCGGCGGATCTCAGGGGCGACGGCCGGCTCGCCTACGAGCACCTCCTCGTGCTCGGCAATGGCTTCATCGTGACCGCGCTCCTGTGGGGATGGGCCCTCGTGAGCATCATCGACGGACGGCTCCGTCGCGCGGCCGCCGTGTTCCTCGTGGCGGGGGCGGCGACGCTCTTCGGAGCCATTCACTCGCCGCGGGCGAGCGGAGCGCTCTTCTGGCCGTGGTCGGCGGGCAGCGCGTTTCCGCTCCTGCTCGCCGCCGGCTATGGACTGGGGGCGCTGACCCTCGTGCTCCTGTCGGTCACGGTGGGCCGGCCGGAAAGCCACCGCTGAAGCGAGCTAGCCGGAGAGAAGCGCCAGCATCTCGTCATCGCTGGCGAACTTGAATTCCTCCACGCCTTCGCGGCTCGCGCGCTCGCGCTCCGCGGCCTCGATGCGCAGGACCTCGTCATACGTCACGGGCCGGGCGCCCGCCTTCTCGAGCTCGTGCATGATCGCCGTCACCGGACGCTCGGCCTCGGAGGGCGCGCGCGTGGGCCGTGAGCCGAGGATCTTCAAGATGTGCTTGATCCCCGTCTCGGCGTCGAGCCGCGCCCGCCCGACCCCCCCGTCGCTGGCCCGGCGCGCCCAGCCGACCACGAAGACGTCGGCGAGGGGCTGGCCGTGGGCGGGATCCCAGACCTGATAGGCCGCGGCCGGATCCTGCTCCACGCCGGGTGCCGTCACGTAGAGCCCTTCCCGGTACGGCAGCCCCACGTCCTCGTCCACGCGGTCGCCCACCGCGAAGACCACGGTGTCGCACGGGATGCGCGAGATCTCGCCGGTGCCGACCGCGCTGATCCGCTCGCCCTTGCGCTCGAGCCGCGTCTCCTCGACCTCGAGGCCGACGACGCGCCCGCCTTCGGTGACCACGCGCTGCGGGGAGGCGAGGAAGCGAAAGGTCAGGCGGGCCCGGCAGCGGTCCTCGGCCTCCGGCCGAGCGGCGAGCCCTTTCAGGATCTCGTCCGCGCTCTGCCCGACCGCCTCGAGGCGCGGGCGGATGCGCTCGACCTCGCGCCGGTACGCCTCGCGGTCGAAGGCGTCCTCCACGTCCTCGAACTCGCGGTCGTCGTACGCCTTCTCGTGCGGGCCCCGCCGCGCCACCGCGATGATCTCCTCGCACTCGCAGAAATGAGCGCAGTAGTTGGCGATGTCCACCATGACATTGCCGACGCCCACGATGGCGACCCGACGCCCCATGGGGAAATGGCGCTCCGAGAATGGCGGAAGACGGTTGTAGTGATAGACGAGGTCCTTGGCGTGGTACACGCCCGGGAGTCGCTCCCCTTCGATGCCGAGGTACTTGGTGCCCTGGGCCCCGATGGCGAAGACCACGGCGTCGAAGCCTGCCGCCCGGAGGGCGGGTACGCTCAGGGGCGCTCTCTCGCCCACCGCCACGTGGCCGAGATACGTGACGCGCGGGTCGGTGAGGATCTTGCTGAACTGCCTGCGGAGGCCACCCTTCATCTTGTACTTGTTGAGAAAGATCCCGTACTCGGCGAGCCCGCCCGGCTTGATGTCACGATTGAGGAGGAGGACGCGGCAACCTGCCGCGGCCAGCGCGCGGGTCGCGAAGAGTCCCGCCGGGCCCGCGCCCACGACGGCAACCGCGTGTGTCGTCGATTCCGCCATGGGTGGAGACCATAGCACAGGGCTCCGCGGGCCGCGAACGGCGCTGAATCGAGGATTCGGCTTGACCGTCGAATCTCGCGGATGTTAAGTGATACGCGACGTGCCCACGACATGATCGAGTGGCCCACCGGGGGCGGCGGGACAGAAGGTCGCGGACCAAGGCCACGGAAGGAGGAAGCGATGGTGGCAGTGAGACAGGCAGCCCTGCGGATGGGCACGACGCTTGGACTGGCGGCGCTCATCTCGATGGCCGGGCTGGCGGCGGCGCAGACGCCCTGGACGGCACCGGCCGGAGAGAAGGAGAAGAAGAACCCGTTGCCCGCCGATGCCAAGACCATCGAGCAGGGCAGGAAAGTGGCGCAGATCAACTGCGTCACCTGTCATGGGGCCAAGGGCAAGGGCGATGGCGCGGCCGCGGTCGCCCTCAACCCCAAGCCCGCGGACTGGACGTCGAAGGCGGTGCAGGACGATACGGACGGCGAGCTCTTCTGGAAGATCACCACAGGCCGCGGAGCCATGCCCGCGTGGCGGCATTTGCCCGAGAACGATCGCTGGGCGCTCGTCCGCTACATCCGCTCTCTCGCGGCCAAGTAGCGCGGAGGAAGCGGTCGCCGAAGTTTGCCGGGCGGGTGGGTCCGAGGGCGAAGTAATATCTGCTCGGGTTGCCCATGAGCGACGAGCAGATCTCCCCGGATCCGACCTCGCAGGACCTCCACGGCGCGCTCGTCGAGATCCGACGGAGCATCGAGGCGCTCGCCCACCGGTTCCGTCGTGGCGCGCTTCTCCCGTCGTCTCTCGGGCCCCGGGTCGCCGCGGAGGCGCCGGAGGAGCGGGATGCCCTCACGGTCGGCGAGGAGATCCTGGTCATCCCCTCGACCGGTCTCGAGCCGTCTCAGGTCTTCTCCCTCGCCATGGATCGCGTGGCGCGTGTCCTCACGGCCGACCGCGCCATGCTCTTCACCTGGGATGCTCTGGCCTCGAGGCTCGTGCCGCGTGCCGGTCGCGGGTTTCGCCGGGACGACCTCGACACCATCTCGATCAAGGCCGGGGAAGGGCTCGTGGGCCAGGCCTTCCAGGACGAGAGGCTCACCCGCGTCTCCGGCGGCGCCTCCCGCATCGTGGAGGATCCTTTCCTCGCCTTGTTTCCCGTCTCCGACGCCGTTGCCATCCCTGTCCGCTCGGGAGGCAGCGCGTCGGGAATCCTCTACGCGGGCCGCCGCGCGCCGCGGCCACCCTTTTCCGAGGCCGAGGTCCTGCTCCTCCTTGTGATCGCCGACCGGGTCAGCAACGCCCTGGGTCAGCGTGATGCCATCGAGACCACCCGAGGCCACATCGGCCGGCTCCGCGAGCTCGAGGTCTTCCTCGGCCACGTGCTCGTGGGACAGGACATGGAGGCCGTTCTCGCGCGCGCGTGCGAGGTCGCGTGCCGGCTGACGGAGGCGCGGGTCTCGGCCATCGGCGTGCCGGCGGGCACGGGCGGCCTCGCCCTCGCGGCGGCCATGGGGCTCTCCGCCGAGGCCCTCGACAGCGTCCGCGTGGATGGCGCACGCGGACTGACGGGGGAAATGTT
>Ga0137397_10000968_pt1 | contig 19910 bp, 24 predicted proteins | sample czorhiz116metaG_FD_106658 | JGI IMG/M metagenome (GOLD analysis project Ga0137397, IMG submission 106658) | Vadose zone soil microbial communities from Angelo Coast Range Reserve, California, USA - czorhiz1.16 metaG | ecosystem: Environmental > Terrestrial > Soil > Vadose zone | place: USA... | reverse complement strand
TACGATTGTTTTTTTGTTTTTGTTTTGGGATAGAGTTTAATAAAAGAGATAAGAAAGGAAAAAAAAAAAAAAAGTCATCACCACCACCACCACCACAGGACCAGGATCAGGACCGACGGAGCATGTGCGTGTGTGTGGGAGAGGGAGCGTGTGATTTATGTTAGCGTGATTTTGCCCAAATGCACCGAGAGAGATGAAATAAGCGATAGGACACACATACTTTGAGCAGATTTTCGAGAGAGACCATCGATCTGCGGATAAGGCTATGCCATTCTGATGGCGTCGACGGCATCACACCGCTGCTGCTGCCGCCGCTGTTGTTGTTGCTCGCACGTAATTCCATACCGTTCCGTCGAGCCAGGGCTTCAAACTGCGCGAGGGTGACATCCGCGACCCAGAGATCAAAGTCCTGCTGGGGCAACTGCCACTCCCCATATACGACGGGTTGCAAATCCTGCGTGACCTGGACCGTGATGTAAACGTAACTACCGGTGATGGATGAAATCGTGATGGGCTGCGCCTTTGATGTTACTGTAATGGGAGATCCGGTGGGAGAGCCCAGTGGGGCAGAACCTAACTGCCGGGCACGCGATAACCGCGGTGTGGCTGTCTTTGCGGCAGGAGGCGCTGGCGCTGGCGCTGTATGAGGTACGGCAAGGGATTTCCAATACGTCTCGACCGCCCCTCCGATCTCAAGTGTCACTCCCTCGAATGGTGTGATGATGTTAATTTCAAAGGAGACCTGCGGGGAAAAGAAGAATTTTAGATACAAAAATGGAAAAACCATGATTAGTTTTTACTTCTCCGATGACATGTAGTCGATGGTCTAGAATGGGCAGCGTGAAGACTTCCGTAAGTTGCGCGCTTGCGAGCATAGAAGGAAGGGCTACGGCGCGACCAATTGTCTTGGTCCCGAAATTCGGGTACAGAGAAAATTCTAGCGAAAGCTGATCCAAGCTGGGCGTCTGGAGCGTCAGGACATGAACTTCGTCGGACGATGGAATCGGAATGGTGTGCGGCGCGGACGTTGCAGAAGGCGAGGACGTCATGACCAGCTTGAGGATGGGCGACGATAACCTAGTTGCATCGACTGCATCTATCGTAGCCGAGTGCATCAATCGCGGTTGGAGTCGTACAGAAGCAGATTGTTGCGCGTTAGTAGCAGTAGTGGAATGACCGAGTGTCGAGGCGCGGTTGCCGATGGTGACCTGGACCAAGCATTGTTTGTCCAGATAATTGTGGCCATAGACGCGATGCGGCATCATAGGCGGAGGCAACGACAGCGACGGAATGTGATCAATGTCCGACTCTATCGCTCTCAGAGCCGTGGACCCCGTCGAACGCTCCGACGCCGGGCTGCGTGCGGGATCGAGTTTTACGTTTCTTGGCTTTGCCGATTCAAGGAGGAGCGATACGCATTCTTGGTGACCGTACCAAGCTGCGTAGTGCAGGGCGTTGTTGCCGTGTTCGTCGGTAGCGTCGGTCCGGCAGCCTGCTTCCAACAACACCCGGACGCAGCCTTCGTGTCCAAAGCGGGCCGCATGAAAGATGGGGGTCCATTCGTTGTACTTGTCCGGGACGTCGAAGCCATCATACTGCACGAGGAGCCGACATATGTCTGCGTGCCCCTGTCGCGCTGCAAAGTGAATGGGATACTCTCCGCTGCTACTTGAGAGACTCAGAGCACCACGCCCAAGCAACAGCAGCGCGACGTCCAAATGGCCCGCAAGGCTCGCTAGCGCGAGAGGTATGAGGTCTCCGTCGGGCGGACTCGGCTGGGCCGGGACACCCCCTTCTTCGAGTAAAACCCGGACGCAATCGACGGAGCCCTTGAGGGTGGCGTATACAAGAGGGCCGTAATTTTCCATGTCGCGAACATACGGTGAGACGTTGACCTGAAGAAGCCTCCTGCATACATCGACATGGCCATGCATAGCGGCATAGTGGAAGGCCGAACGACCGTATACGTCCACCTTGTCGGGTTCGACGCCGTGAGTAAGGCATAAATTTACGAGACGCAAGGCACCAGCGACGGCCGCTTCGTGGAGGCATGTCCTACCGTTGATATCGTCGACGAACTGGTAATCAAAAGCGGTCGAGTTGGCAAGTATGATATCCGCCAGCAGCGGTGGAGCGTCTACGACCGCTCTCCAGAGGATGCGAGTGATGTTCCCTTTGCCCCAGTTTTGTTGGCCAAGCGTGTTTGAAAATGCCACTGCGCTTTGGATGGAGGCCTCGTCCTTGCTGAGTACGGCTTTCCTAAGGTTGCTCTCCAAATCGCGGAAAAGTCCCGTCTGCGTATTTCCCTCGTTGCCGATCTGCTGGTTGAGGATGAGGTGGCTGACGTCCGTTCCCTCGAGTTCGAGCCCTACGGAGACATCTGTTATGTCCACTAGGCACGCCGTCACGGTATCTGACAGCTCCGAAATGAGCTAGCAGCGGGTTGTGAGCGCAGATTAAGTAGGAAAGTACTCTTGCTAAACGCACCTGGCGATTGAACACCGGTTGGATATCGACCTGACGTGCAAGATAGAGCTCTTTTGTCGTCGACTTTGAGCGTTTATCCCACTTTTTCAGGATCTTTCGAAAGCCTGTTGCGTTTATCTCGATAAAATGCTAGGATGCGAGTAAGTATCGATAGGAGTGGCGTCGGGTTTGGAGTTAGGCACCTGCAGTTTCGAGAGGTCACGTTCGAGGAGATGGAAGCCCTCCTCCACGGCCTTCCACTCCACATAATTCTGAGCAGTGTCGTCCAAGCTATCCGGGGGAGCTCTCCGAGCAGCAGCGCGACGCTTGGAAAGGAGGGTCTCGAGGCGAAGCTTGAGTTCTGCTTCTTTTCGGAGGTAGAATGCGTTTATCTAGGCGAAGAGAGAAAAGGGGGCGTCTATCGGTTGCACTGATAGATGGATACGAGATTGGCGCTACCTTTTCGAGCTCGCGCTCCAGCTTGAAGAAGAATGCAGCCTTGTGAGCTTGAAAATCGGGGCCGCGATCATCCTGGCCACTCGGGATGAGGCTAAGTTCGTTTATCTGGCTGGCAATGTCCACTGCAACCCCGGACACCGGCGGCGACGAAGTGGTGTGGCCGGGGCGGATGCCGAGGGCAAGAGCGGCCGCCTCTGAGGCTGGGCGCTTGGCGGCAAGGGACGAGACGATTTTCTTGAGAAATTTGTAGTCTAGATAGTACTCGGACCAGCCGGGGATGACCTCGGCTTGTAGCTGCTTCCCAAACTAAAAAGCGGGGGAACAGGTCAGCGAATGAAGTAAGCGAGTGGAGATGGGAAATGACGGACCTTCATAGGTTATGGTGGTGGTGGTAAAGAAAAGTAGAGGGCGAGGACTGGGACTGGGATGTGAGGTCGAGGACGGTCATGAATATCGCAGGCTTTGAGGGGACCGAAAATGGCAATGAAACATTGAGAGATCGGGTGCAGATGATGGTTCAGATAATTTCAGATCCCTGTCGCCAACATCTCTGCAATGGGTCGCGTTGGACGCTGTCTGCTGCTTTCCAGCAGGAACCCACGCCTATCGATGACCCTCAGTCCATCAACCGATACCACGAACGTGCGTCCTCTTTTGCCGCCCGCGGCGACGCCACAAAACGCGTGACATTCCCACAACTGGTCAATTTGTCCTCATCCAACGATCTACTCTGACAATCTGTCATACAAGCACCTTCCGTAGGTCCCACGTATGTGCTGGTACAAGCGTAACAGGACACGTCCCATGTTTCTCTACGTGGCTAAACGCACACCTGTAACAAAACACGTATCCAGAAGGAAGCGCGGTCGCATTCGCGATCGTAGAGCCGCACAACGGACAACATCCGTATCGTGTTCTGTCGATTTTTATCCCTTTCGGATGCGGTGGGAGTAAGCGAGGCGGTGGGATGGCGGGCCCAAGGGGCGACCTCGAAAGGACGCGTGCGGGAGAGGACGGAGAGTACCACCACTCGAGGAATCTGATGAAAAATATGGCAGTTGGAAGAAGGAACTTGAGCGAGTCGAGAACGAGTCGAGGCGAAGTCAGAAGAAGATGACGCAGCACGCCTGTTAGTCCGCCGCCCTTTTCTAATGGTTTCGCTTTGTCGGCTGTTGCTGCTGCTGTGGCCCGCTTCATGATTCGACTAAGCGCGACAACGCGGTCGAGAATTTGACTACAGATACTCACCAGATCCTCGACACCTAATCGACGAAGGTCGACCCCTACCCATGACAGCCATGGCCGGTAGAATGGTGTCCTCTCGAATGCATACGCGACATTGTACGCCATGAGCCAGCTCTCGAACAGCATGTTAACCCATGGATACGTCCTTTTGTACAGCCTACGCAGGCGACCTCTGAGTGTCTGTGGTTCCCAAATCAGTCACGGTGACAGCCATTTGACTACGTCGCGCACTACCTCTTCCGTCAATGTCTGCACCTGGCGGGCACCATCGTCGAGTATGTCGGCTCCCCCGCCAAGGTCTTCGTAATAATCTTGGGCCTTGGCACGGAGATAGGGAAGACCGACCTAGCAACCCGTTAGCCGATCTTCCTCTACGCTATCAATATTAATGTTCCTTACCAAGACGATCAGCGAGCGCCACACCTCACGGTCCCTCAATTTCTCTTCGACAGGAACGCCCCCAACAGCGGCTCGGGCTCGCTCCGTCTCGATGTACGGTCTCCTCCTGCGTTTAAGGCCATAAAAGTTCTCTGCAAAGGAGGCATCTGCAACACATACGTGAACACGTCTAACGATGATTCCGAGCAATACACACTGTATTTACGGAGATAGTGTCGCTCGACGTATAGCATGATTAGTGCATAGAACTCCTCATGCCGGTTGACTATCCGCAGCAGATACCTCGGGTATCTTTGCGCGAATACCTATAGAGTTGGGTCAATCCAACGCTCCAGGGGCTGTATTTGACTAGGCTCACCGAGAGTACATATTTGAGGGCAGGCTGCAAAAGATCTCTTAGCTGCTCCTGGGCAACGAGTTCGAAGAGAGACGGCTTCAAAGGATCTCCTCCGTACTCGTGAAAGAAATCCATCGCATCCGTGGTATGCGCAGCGAGAAACGTCTTGCCGAGCCTTGCTCTATGTCGTCGTTAGCCGTGGGTCGTCCGGAGTCCACTTGGTGTCCCGCTCCGGCCCGAAATTCCCGTGATACTGATCTAAGAGCTTGTCTCAAGCTTACCGTCGAGCTTGATCATGTAGTCACACAATTGTGCCGAGTTCGAGTATCCTTGTATCCGTTCAGAACAATCACAAATAGCTCTTCCGCTCTACCGGCCAACTAAGAGACGTCCAAATCAGCCTTTGCGACGCATGACATCGCCGACGTTCCACTATCGATTCAGACATAGTCATTATAAACGCGATAGTTCTTGGGTTAACGCTTTCATACTCTGGGTTTCCTGAATAGTTGTTGGTGGGTAGAAAGTATCCATTACGGTTGATGGCTGGCGCGTGCCCACCCACAACAATCTGGGGTTTTTGATTCCGTACATGGAAGCAGCTTTGGTTCCAACCATCGTTACAAACCGGCAATGATGCGGAAGAATTGGGGTCTCCAGCTGGGCCAGACCAAGCTTCTACTGTACTGCCCGAAATGTAATGTGGTGTCTAGTACACGTTGGCTCTGCCAGTGCCTCGGCCCACTCTATTGTTTCTTTGGCCCTCCTTTCATAGCTTAAATCTCCCAGCCACCCGGGTCTCCGAGTCTGCACTGCTCCACTAGACTGCCCCCCTTCCCCCTCAGACCTGTCATCATGAGCTATCTGAGCGGCTACAGAGAACAACAGCATTACGAGAATGGTAGTAGCATCCCTCCATTCGACGTGTGCGTGTCTTCCTCGCCTCAGCCGCGTGTTTCCTTCTTCCTACACACCCTTGCAATCCACTTTACGCCACATGCGCATTTCCTCTCACAGACCGTGTTATCGCGGGATAGCTCGCGTTCAGGACCATGTCGCACCCCCCCTCGTTCCTTGAGCCACCCCCGATTTCTCATTCTTTCGATACTTCGATACTTGATTTCTGATCATGTCACTGTACTACCATTCTTATAGGCCCATGCAACCTACCGATGCCGAGCTGGCGACGAAAGCGTTAGATGAGGAGACGGCCTACCGCTTTCCTTCGTTCTCCGCAAACGATGCCGTCACCCTAGGACTCTCGCTACGCAAGCGATTCCGCTCCTCCTCTCGACACCAGCGTCTCGGCCGCGGCCTCATCATCTCCATCCAGACCATCGTCGGACATACGTTGTTCTCGTGCACCGTCGGTGACCTTGGGACCACTGTGGGTGATGTCAGCTTGGACAGCTGGACATCTTTAGATGGCATGATTGCTGTTGTGCGTCGGACGGGTCATTCAAGCTTTTATGTAGAGAAGGGGATGGGCGCGATGGGAAAGACCCCCAAACAACTGGGCCTTCCACCCGATCTTCGGATACACGGAGGAGGTGAGCCTCTGGTCATTGTTACCACCCGTGCCTCGGCAAAAATGGCTTCGGAACTGACGTTTCAACGAATAGCCTTTCCAATATGGCTCCAGGCGAGTGTTGGCTCAAAGAAGATTTCTTATGAATGACCTCCTGCAGAATGCGCCATGTTGTCCCATCGCCGTCGTTGCCTGTTATTCCGGGTCAAGCGCGGATGATCATCACGTTTGTCGCGCGGTTGCTGTATGAGCAGAGTCTGACGTCCGTGACCCTTATCAGACGGTCGTGACCACTGTACGGGACTACCTGCGCAAGATGTCTGAGGCGACGGACAAACCCCCACCTGGCGGACGAGGGTCCGTCAAAATGTCGTCGCCTGGCATTCACGATAGCAGTACCGTAAGTGCTTCCACAGAGTATGAGTGATCATATTTTAATGCTCATTGTGCCAAGGAATGGGTGGCTAAGCCCGCAGTGGGCAAGTTATTTCGCCCGGCACAATTTGAAGATGAACATGAATCAGAAGGGGGGCCCTGATTCTGTGCAATTAAGTACGGGTCGCCTGAAGGGTAAATAACTAAAAAGGACAGGCTCTGAAATAACAATTCTATGAGCTTTCCTGAGGACGGTGCTCCTCCGGGTTCTCACTCGGCTGGATTGGGCCACGAAGCAGTCGAATGTTTTCTAAGAAAAGACATCAGACATTCGCGGGTGGTGTGAACCATACAACACATACCATGACGAAGGAAGATTTGACGCTGACCGTAGGGCGTGTTGGGGTCCGCTGAGGGATCGGGCTCACGTAGTTCAAAGTTGGCTTCAACATAGACGTGAGAGCCTTTCTGCAGGTTACGAAGGTAGTTGTTGGAGGTGGGGCTGAACGAAAGGATGTGATGCCAGGTGGTCTTTGACTCCGGACGAACTAGAAATGTGATCCATCAGCCTGGCATGAATATTCGCGTGTGCGGCGCGGACGTACTGCCATCCGGATTAGGGGGTGGGGGTGGATAATTGGTGGTGGCGACGGTATAACTACAAGAGGGCGCACGCCATAATGAGACGTTTTTCGGCGAGTCTGGCAGAGAGCAGAGTGCCTACGAGACGTATTCTTTGTCGCCGCTCTTTGTGGTACGAACCTCTGGCTCCCTGCCAAGGCGGCCGATGAGGATGAGCTTGGACACGTCGGACTCCCGCGCCGGAGTGGTTGAGAACGCCTGTGATTCTGGTGAGGACATTGGCGGGTATGATACCAGTGGGAAAATACGCACGCGAGCGAAGCCACACCCGAGACGGGCCTGACGGAGGACTGAGAACATGAATATTGATGCGATGGTGGTTCAGGATGGAAATGTCACGGGGTGTGACGGAGGCCGTGCGGTGCCGTTTATTTGGCATCAATTTGCACCTGCCCTCGACCACATGTTTGAATAAACCTCCTCACAATATCCCGTTAATCACCATTCTCAAGACTCTCGCAAAACGCTTTATCCTCGTCATGTCCAGGCATAGATTTGTCAGGACTCTAAATCCAGATGGTGAGTAACTTTCTCATGCAAGCAAACCCGTCGTTGTGCCAACCCTCTTCGTTCCGCAGAAGAGCGCGACGATGGCGCCCTTTCCGATGGTGGAGATGACATGACTCCTGAGCAATTCGGTATGGGAATTTTTTTGTAATCACTGTTTGCTGAGATCGCCTGTCGGCTGGCCTCTCCAGCGCAAATCGAAGCGGGTCTCGAGAACATCCGCGATATAATTGGTCCAGAAGAGCAATCCGGATTTACGGATTCGTATATAAGAGATAGCTTATGGGACAACGACTTTGATGTCGAGGAGACGATGGCGGTGTTAGCGGGTGCGTCTCGTGCTCATCTGCCCAGCACCAGCCCTGACCCTTCCTCTTCTGAAGAGGTGCAGGAGAGGAAGAACGCTGCGCGCGAGAGAAGAGGTGAGCTGTAGTTCCTCGTTTTAGTACCCCTTGGGTAGCCCGTTCCATATCATTCTACCCCATCACCCTTCCTTTTTCATACCTTCTGGCCACTTCTTAAGGCGGTATGACGACGGTTGCATGAAGGTGCATCTCTACTTGTTCTGCCCCCCCTGTTCCCCCTCTATATCATGGTTATTATCGAGGTTGACTGCTTTCGTCGTTTAGAGGCTGGAATTGTCCTTCCCGATGATGATCTTGTTGCTCAGGGCATGACTGCTGCTCAAATCCACGCGGCCAGAATGGCTCAATTGGCTGAGGCTCGCTCTGCGTCTGGTTTCGCTACTGCATTTCCCAATGATCCTCTGCAAAGCATCCAACCTTATGAGGACGATGATTATGATTCGGAGACGGATTTGTATGTGAGGCGCTTGAGCACCATCACTGAGCGCACGGAGAAGACCGAGTATACTGAAGTGCCAGCACGATCCTTAGCAAGTGCAAGTGTTGCCTTCAGTAACCGTCGCAATACACGTGCTTTGAGCTCTGTAACCGATTCTTCATACGGGGAAGTAATCGGTAAGCTACATCTACATGCGTCGGGTTGTTCTGTGGGCTCATTTTATTCGCAGAGTCGCGTCATGGTCGGATGAACTTACCAGTTGATCCGAATACCATACGGCCGTCTCCTCCCCCGTCTGCTTTGCAGCTGTCCCATGACGGTTCAGCAGCATATGGATCGGGTGATGAGGAATCCACGCGCACTGTGACTCCACCGCCGCGACGTCCAAGTGCTCCTATTCCTTCTGAAGCTTTTTCTGACTCTGCCGACAAACCGTCCAAGCCTTCTCGCTCTAATTCGTCCAAGTCACATCCCCCAGTGATTCCTGTAAATGTCTTCAAGTCAACACCAAAGGGTTTATTTAGCCCTGTCGACAAACCGCTGCCTAAACTTCCACCCCCTAGTGAACCCCGACATTCCGTGGCAGAGTCACGTGCTTCCTCGAACCATCCCAGAAAGTCCAAACTGTCCGACCTTGCGAGTTCGAGGGTGACTACGATCTCTCAGAGTTCTCGCCTGAGCTCAAGCACACTCGCGACTTCCTCTGTGCGCACGTATCCGGCACTGCGTCCTTCATCTCAATCTGAGCTATCATTCATTGAGGAGGAATCTTCCGCTACTTCGTCCATAATTCGTCAAGCTATCCGAACTGCCATGAATCAGGAAATTGCGGATCGCTCTGCTATGTCAGCGCCGAAACAAGACAAGGAAGTTCAGCACGACTCAGGTGCCGAATCGTCCTCTAGCTCGAGATCCACTGCGAAACCAACCTCCGAGGCGAAGGGTGGCCCCCCTACGGCATTTTATACAGCTGGGGAAGCATCAGCCGCATCCTCAGGCGAGCGCCCGACTTCCAAGCTTGCGAAGCTAGCTCAAGCAAAGGCCAAGCAAGGTGGTTCGGGAGCCTCAAGGCCGAGGGTTGCAAGCTCGTCTTCGCCGTCAACGCTCCTTCCCAGCTCGCACACACAATATCTCACACCAATCGCCAATGGGCCGACTGCGACGACTGCTATCACGACTTCATACCAATCGTTGAGCAGTCTTCTCTCACCGAAGCAGTCCACGTTACCTCCGTCTTTCCCACCCGCTGGACATAATTCCTCATCTCCATCCTCTCCTGAGCCCAAGCAATCCAAGCTGGCAATGAAAGCGAAGAAACATCATCTTAAGCCCGGCAGCAGTACTGAGGAGGATCAGGCTTACCTCCCTGTGCCAGTACATGCAATGTTCAAGCCCGAGGGCAACCGTTCCCGTGCGTCGCCCTCAAAATTCGCTTGCATCTTGCTAGATGGAGTTCCTCTGACATCTGATGAAGATAAAGGACATCGGAAAGAGCGTCGAGATAAGTTACCTCGTGAGCAGCGTCGCAGTCACGACCGTTCAAGTTCGACACCCCCATTGGATGAGCCTACAGCTAACGTAAAGACACCCTCCAAACATAAGTCCTCTACAGCGAAGGCGACGAATCTCCCACTCGCCCCACTCGGTCCATTCGCCTTCGATGTCCCGTCTCCCGACGACATCGTGTTGAGTGCTCGTCGTGGCACCTCTCTTGCACGTTCAGCCTCCGATGCCTCCATCCTATCTGCGTTACCTCCTTCCACGGCTCATTCACGTTCTTCTTTCACTTCGGGTTCCCGAGTTCCCACTTCTGCGAATTAGTTTGTGTTTCTGTCACGAGCATGTACTGACTAGATCGTTATACGAATACTATTTAGCTGCAAAGGAGCACGAAAAAGCACAGAAGCTTGCTTCTCAGAAGAAGGCGGCTGAGGCGCAGGCCGCGTCGAGGGCCGCAAATCGTGCGATATCACCCACACAGAAATCCCCGAATGCTGCGAAAAGCCCCAAGAAGGCTGGGACTGCTACCGGGCCTGCGACGCCGAAGCGCAAAGGCTCGGACTCTACGGCGCTTGAGCAGCGAAATATTGACGTGTCTGGCTTAGGCTTAGGTGTAGAGGAAAAGTCACCTGTTCAGGAGGAGCCACCACCGATGGCCCTTGCAAGAGAGAGGGCGCTCGAGGAGGCTACGAAGGCACTGGAAGCGGAAAGTAAGGGTCAGGCGGGGGTCAGCCTCGTCGTCATTGGTGAATCTGGTCTATGATATTTTTGCTGTCACGGACTCTGATACTCTCCAGGCCACGTCGATGCCGGGAAGTCGACACTCATGGGAAGGTTGCTCTATGACTCTGGTCGCGTCAACGAGAAGTCAAAAATTGCGAACGAAAGGGCGAGTAGTAAGATCGGCAGAGGGAGCTTCAGCTGGGCGTGGCAGTTTGACGGTACTGCTGAAGAGCGCGAGCGGTATGTGCGATTCTGCTGTCAGTCTTTATGGTGGATGCCCGCGGGGCTGAATCTGAAGCTATATAAGGGGTATGACGATGGACATTGCCGTGCAGACACTCTCAACACCACACAGGAATATCACCATACTTGATGCTCCTGGACACCGGGACTTCATCCCGAACATGATCTCTGGTGCCTCTCAGGCAGACTGCGCGCTTCTCGTCGTAGGCGCCTCGACTGGTGAGTTCGAGGCGGGCTTCGATCGTGGTGGGCAGACGCGCGAGCACATTGTGCTCGTGCGCAGCCTCGGAGTCACCCAGATCGTGGCAGCAATCAACAAGCTTGACTTGGTCTGTTTTGCGTTTTCCGCTGTACGTTGGCGTGTCGGGTTTACTTTTGGTAGGTCGATTGGTCAAAGGACCGCTACGAAGAGATTTGTCACCAGCTCAAACCGTTCTTCGTCCAATCGGGCTTTCATGCGTCCAAGACGTACTTCGTTCCGGTCGGTGCGATGTCCGGCGTGAATCTGGTCAACCGTGAGGGGCAAGATGCCGTCGCTCTGAACACGTGGTATTCCGGCCCCACCCTCGTCGAGCTGTTGGGTCTGTTCCCCTCCCAGAAACATTATAAGCTACGGAAAAACCTGATGACCGAGGATATTGTAGATCGGCTCCAGCCTCCGCGGCGCGACATCACTTCCCCTTTACGTTTTCCGATTAGCAACGTGTTCAAAGGTCAGGGTTCTACGACCGGCGTATGGGGAAAAGTCTGTAGCGGCTTGGTGCAAGTTGGCGAACGCTTGGGTGTCCTACCCGGAGACGAGACCGCCGTCGTGAAAGGTCGGTCGCTCTCTTATTTTTCCCAGCGTCTCGACTTCGAGGTAATCGTGCGGATCACAGCTATCGAGACGGAGGCGGAGGCGGACAGGGTACAGTGGGCTGCGGCTGGATCAAACGTTACCCTATATCTGACTGCGATCGATCCCATCCACCTCGACGTCGGGAGAGTGCTGTGCCCACCGACAAACCCCATCACACTTGCGTCAGCCTTTACGGCGCGGATTATCGTCTTTGACATCCAAGTCCCAATCTTAGCCGGAACATCGGTGAGCGAGAAACGTTTATCGCGATATCTTCTGCGTCCCTCCCTGCTCTTACACAGACACCTATGCCCTGTCCTTATCCTTTTGCTGCTTCAGATCGAGCTCTTCCATCAATCTCGCGATGTCTCAGCGGCGATATCCAAGCTGAACGCGACGTTGGACCGCACTTCTGGCGCCGTCACCAAGCGGAATCCTAGGTACGTCCCAGTTTTCTTCAGCCTCGGCTGCAGCGCTGTGTGGTATGGTAATTCATGATGATGCTGCCCTTGTCCAGGGTTTTGACAAAAGGCACGTCCGCCGAGGTACAAATTGCGATACGCCAGGCCTTATTTGGCGGCCCTGGTGCGCGTAGCACGGTCATCCCCTTGGAACCCTTTTCGACGAACAAGGAAATGGGTCGGATCTTGATACGTAGAAACGGAGAGACGATCTGTGCCGGCAAGTGCACCCACTAATCCTTTGCTTCTCTCTCGCTGACGTTGTCCGTTTTTCCAGGTATTGTATTGGAGATCATTCGTTGAAACGAATTCTCAAAAGAACCGTTTCGTTGTGAAGAAATTGTAATTTATACTGCAGTAAGATCGCATGAAGCGGCGGCCAGATACTCGATAATGGCCAGTAGCAAAAGAGTTGGACTGTATGTGATTGCAATGGCTCGTGTATTGCGTGCCAGTGCCCTCTGAATAGACAATACCTTTACCTGAAATACGGATGTATGATGCAGTTGATGACAACTCCAAGATGCTATGTGTACAATACTTGGACCTACAAGCCGAAGGTACACAGAGTAGCTTGTCGGAGGATGAGGACAGGACCACTAGGGCCCTGGGCGCCGTGTGTAGTCGCTGTGTTATGCCCAGTAACAAGGTTCATGCCCCTACCTTTCTTCCGTGGCGTAGACCCAAAACCCAGAGCAGCAAGGCCCCACGACAGATACTGCAAAGCACGCTTACGGCAAGGAAGGGGAGATAGGAGCTAAGATCTCCGGAATCTTTCGTAGGGTCTGGCCTTCGATAAGGCCATCGATAAGGTGTTTGAAAAAAGAAGTCTACGTTTGGTCGCGTACAACAGACTTTTTGTCCGCTGGAAATGGCGTCCGTGGACGAGGACACGGCACGGAAGAAAGTATAACATTTGGGGTTCATGCTTCTTACAGCCATAGAAGGCACTTGAGATTGAGAGGGGGTTGGGACGTTCAACACTCAACACGCAACACAGAGGTGTAAGATAAACTTCAGAACTGATTGGTACTGCGAAAGGAACGGGCAGGGGTGGATAAGTAAGGGTAGGATAACTGACCTATACAACGCAAATATTCGAGCTATGGAGTAGACATTGAGCTGGGTCTCCTTTCCCTTTGTTGAAGATTGCGTGTCTGTGGCTTCTCGTGATAGGCTTCTTCCTAGAAGTGCAACGTTGGCACAAGCAAGATTTGAGGCGTGCGTGTAGTATTGTATTGACTATGTTACCGACGCCGACAAGAGAGCCAGGAGACGGCAATTCAATGGATAAGTACGATAAGTTGGGAGGAAGCGCTTGAGCTCGAGGCCGTGGCTGAGTGATCATTTGACGTGATCACTGCTGGCGGCATAATTTCCACTCAACGGTCCCACTTTTCCTTAATCCCCATCCCTCAATGGCGTCCCCCTCAAAGCCTCCAATGCCATGCGTAGCCAACTCAAAGCCTACGTCTACATCCCCAATACCGTTCGTTTACGAACGCCGCCATTTCACCGTGAAGACGCTACCCGATAGCTTTCCTTACGAGGTCATACGTGACAATGGCCTGCAAATTCACTACTTCGAGTTCCGCGGACAGGGCCCGCCACCTGCAGACCTTGGTTTTCCGGGCGACGTGTGGCTTAACGTCAGACCGGGGGAACTTTCGCTCTACGCGCGCACCCTCAACGAATGGGTCATCTGGCCGGGGCCCCGCAAGGCGAAAAAGCAGATGTTCGAGCACCCGCTTGTCCCGGGAAGATATCTCTGGTGCACGCGAAAGCACGTATTGTGGTACACCTGCGACGGCATACGTAAGAGCGCGTCCCTCCAGACACGAGGTGAAGAGGAGGACTTTGGTCGCACGCGGTATCGGACTGTAGGCCCCATGGAACGTGGCGGTGCCCGAAACGCGAACGACAACACCCCACGTTTCCCCCTACGCACGGCGGAGGAGGCCGTCGCCAAAATCTTAGAGGTGGAGAACGAAGAGCGCCGCCACGGCCGCGATCCGCCCGAACCAAAACGTCGACGCGTTCGCGAGGGCGGCGTCGTTGATCCCCACCCCTCATCCCAGCAGCGTGCGAAGAGCATCTCGGAGGAACCCACACCCGGCTCGACCTCGAGCGGGAGCAGGACTACGGCAACGACAACGACAACGACACATGACGCGCCGCAAGCGCCAGCGTGGAATAATGGCGACGGACGATTCCAGCGCCAAGTCAGTTACAATCCTGGCACCATGTCCTTCTATCCCGTCTCCCCATCCTCCAGCCTCAGCCAGGCCTTGGGCCCCAATGCCCCCAACCCCCAACCACCGTCTCCCTCCGCCATCCCACCACACGAGCCAGCTTCTGGCCCAACAATAACAACCTTCCCCACCGCCGCCGCTGCCACCACCACGACACCAACGATATCCGCCGCCGCGACCCTCTCGCCGTCCTCCACGTCCATCACAAGCACCCTTCCACCACACCCCTCCCCTGCGGCATATCCACAGCACCCGAATCAACCGCCACCACGTGGATTGAAATTTCCACCTGACGCGGAAATTAACAGCATTCGCGAAGAAGCGCTGCGCCTGTCGGCCGAAAATGCCCGCCTTTGCGCAGAAAACACCCGCCTACTAGAAGAAAATCGCAGCCTTCGGGCAAACGCCTACTGTCCCCCCAGCCTCGCGGAGGCTTTTCGAGACGCGCTGGGTACCACGCTCGGCACACGTGTGAATGAGTGTTCGTGCATGCGCCCTGCGTCGCTCCTTATCACCGAAAAACTGACACGTGTGTGCCTTCCATGATAGTGCTGAGAGACGCGCAGGAGCAGCGAGCAGCCCGCTTGGAAGCAGAACGAAAGCTGGTCGAGTTTCAAGAGCAGCTGAAGAAGGTACTTTCTCGCCAGCATGACCCCGTGGGCGGAGCGTTCACTACAATGCAGATGACGCAGGCGTTCCAGCTTCCGACGATAAACACAGGCAACGCCGGCGATGCACAGCTACCGTCTGCCCGCCCTGGCACCCGACTCGCGGCCTCAGAAGCATGAAAAGGCGCAGTGGGCATTTTATTGCTGGGCATTTTTTTGGGTTTACATCCGAGGGTGTTCGGGTTTGTATCTATACGGGCTTTTTCCCTCATTGTATTTTCGTCACCTCAAAATCACCTAGTGTATCAATTTTCCCGTTGTCTACGGGTTTCGGTTATCAATGATCAACTAACTCTCATTGTTCACACTCCTAGTTTTGGAGTGATCGCCGCCTGCTTCACATGCACAAAATATCTACGTATCGCCGGACCCACTCCAGGGTCGAATACGGTACGTTCCTGCCTTGCCACCTTGATCTGGCACAGTTTACTACCGCGTTGTACCTGGGGGCAAACCGATGATCGGAACTTTTCTTACGAGAAAAGGTCAGAATTGAACCTATACTCTGGCGCCTGTCAGGCGGTAGACGACACATCTTACAGCAGCATTGCACGACGCAGGAAATAAAATCTCCCATGAACTGACATATTAGAATATGAGTTCGGATTGCATTCGCGGCATCATGCATCATACCTAGAGGCACAACTTTTCTTTTCTTTGTATGGCTTCTCGAATGGGCGCAGGCCCCGATTCGCCGACACATCATATTTCAAGACTCCTGCTGACGGTAGTAAGGTCCTCTTCACCCGTCATTGATCCACGCAGAAACAATCAATCAGCCATTCTCCCTGTCTCCATGGGCCACTTCATACAAAATGTAACCCCGTTTATTCTCCGAGTCTTTTCATAGCTCGTCGCGAGGGTGCTCCTGCTTCGAGTAAAGTTCTGTGAGCCACTTGCGGATGATGCCATTGACCTCAGTCGGCTTCTCAAGTTGGGTCCAGTGAGCCGTGGGGAGCGTCTGTGAGCGTGTCGTCAACAACTGGCGATTGAACACGAAAGGGACGCTTACGTAGCGGGAATGGTTAGGCAAGAAGTCAAACGAACGCAGCAGCTTGGCGGCAAGTTCCATGTTTGCCACCGGATCCTATGAGACATCAATTGGAACTTAATTTTGTTTCATTCACGTTCATGCGAATATACCTCTGTGGCAAGAATGCTTAGAACGGGCTGGGAAATGGTGTGGTTGCCCTGGTCATTTGCAAATTTCCAGGATGCGTAATTATTCTATGGAATAGTATGAGAAAGGAACATCAAAAACGAGAGTAAACACTCGCACCTCTGCGGTGTAGAAGTGAAGGGCTGCAGCGCAAGAAGTCAATGTAACGCTTTTTAAGAGAGGCAGTGACTCACTGTGATCAAACCCGTTTATGCTGTATTGTTCGACCCAATAATCCTCCTCCTCTTTCGAGAAGAATGGGATCGGCGGGACCTAGAGACTTGGCTTAACACGTGGTCCAGAGTATACCTGGCACAGAAAAACAGACCTCATCGTGGTCGTCCCAGGCTCCTATGAATGTGTCCCGGCTAGTTAGGAAGCTATCAGGTGGCGGAGAAGCAACGTCTCGTATCGTTCCTCGCAGTGTGCGTCTGATGTCACGGTTGAGTTCAGCTATGGCTGCGGGAGTCTGCTTGTCAAAGAAGAGCTGGTACGCCAGGCGCCGATGTGCCACCACCTGAACCTCTGTTGGCACGTGTGGCCCTGCTGCGGGAATATACTGTCTTCACGCTCAGCCTCGAAGCACGTAGTACCCAAACGGTTGAGATGTTTACCGGTATAGTGATGCCTACGACCGCTGTGAAAACATCGGGCCGCTGGCGTGCAGCCTGGTATGCTAGCTGAGCGCCCCAGTCGTGCCTTGCGAGCCGAGACTATGGATGAAACGTCTGGAGTTATAGTTTCGAGGAGCCACATACCCAATGGCAGTTGCATGCGGTACTCCAGCATGCTTCATGATGCACATGATATCTCCGACCAAGTCAGGCATATTCCCAGATGATTTGATGTCACCCGGGTGGGTCGACGCGCCAAACCCACGAAGGTCCGGTGCGATGATGTGGTAGTCGTCCTGGAGGAGATGAGCGTGAGCGTTGTGTTGCGTAGACTGGACGAGGGTTGTACCGATCGTACCTGAAACTCCTGTATCTGATACTTCCAACTCGCCCATAGACTTGGCCACCCGTGCAGGAGTAGCAGCGTCTTCTCAGCCTTGGGATTGATATCAACGTAGTCTGCGAGTATGCCGAATCAGGTTTGCTTCCTACAAGTGCCGCAATGCCGAGTAAATCGTACGCAGGTCTATGTCAACTTGGGTGTCCTGGGCGCGATTGATGGCGGGGCAAGTGACGATTTTCTTCGGGTAATCACGAGGGTTAAACTGTGCATTTGCCGATGCATATGCCGATGCTACAGAGACGAACGAAAAGGCAACGGTGGATAGGACCCGTATGGAAACCATGACTTTAAAGTGATCGAAAAAAGTGAGTACTACTGTAGTGAGTTTTCGGGAGATACATTCACCGGTGGGCGTGGGCGTCTACGCTTATTAGTCCTCACATACCACCAGCATATGAATGATGGGCCGCTCTACTTCCATTGGTCATACATACTTGTGCCTGATGTGTGGGACCTTACTAGCATCCTCATGGCTTGGCGAGCGTGATATATTATGGGGCGGGAGACGTCCAAAGAGCCATACGTGTACTCTTGCCTCGCTCGCAGGACAATGCGCAATCTACTCTTTCTTGCAAGCAGTTTGCTGCTCATACTTTTTATAAACTCTGGTCTCACGCTCGCGTCTTCGGCAGCAGATTCCGCGTTCGACCCGCTTGCTTTCCGTCAGCACTGGCAGGTCGCGAACTGTCCCGGTGTCAATCGCGCAGAGAATAAGACCGTTGACCTGAAACTTCGTATGCCCCCACAGTCGCATACATGTTCTGGAGCATCACCTAATTTATTTCTTGTTTGGCAGACTATGTTGATATCAACGCGAACGCGAAACGTACGCTCTTGCTCTTGCATGGCTGGCCGAGTCTCTGGGCAAGCTGGAAATATCAGATTCGAGAGTTCAGCGTATGTGATGCTCCCTGTTGCACGATTCGCCATTTTATCATGCGGTTTCCAGAGAGATTACCGTTTGATTGTCCCAGATATTCGGGGTTTTGGAGCATCGACGGATCCAGGGGACGTCCACTCCTCTGGCTCAATGCCCGACTTGGTTGGGGACATGCTGTGCATTTTGGAGCACGCAAGCGTTTCGCAAGCCATCGTTATTGGGCAAGCTGTCTTTTCGAATGGCTTTGTATCCCTTGACTGACATCCCAGGTGGCTAGCCACGACTGGGGCACTCAGCTTGCGTACGAAGCCGCCCGAGAACGTCCTGACGTCTTCACGGCAGTAGTTGGTATCGCGATTCCATACATTCCCGCAGCGGGGCCAATGATCCCTATATCTGCACTCGCGGCAGAGCTCCCGCACCTCGCGTACCAGGTCTATTTTGCCGAGCAGACATCGACTGCCGTAGCAGAACTTGATACCGATATTCGTCGCACATTGCGTGCAACGCTGCGTACTGTTGCGAGCCCGCCACCTGCGGATTTCCTGCTGAGCAACAGTTCGTATTTGGTTGCATGGCAGAATGTTTCTACCGTGGGTCTGGAGATGATGTGTCTGATATCCCCCTCGAACTCAACGCCGATATTGTTCTAGATCCCACCCATACCGTTCTTCAGTCCGGCTGAGGAAGATTATTGGGTTAGCCAGTACGGCATCCAGGGATTCAATTACAGTCAGTATTACGCCCGTTACCCTTTTCTGATACAGCTCGCTCAGTTATGTGCAAATTGCAGCCCTCGAGTTCTATACTAACCCCGTGAGTGCTCATTTCACGACCGACAGCCACCTCCTACTTTGCTGATGCTCGCACGCGCAGAACCGCTTGGCATCGTACACGTTTGCAAATAGTCAGGGAAACCAGACCATTTCTCAGCCAACCTTGAGTATCCTTTCGACTCAGGTTTGTTGCGCTTTTTCTTCATTCCCTGCCGAAATCAACAATCACTCCAACTTTTCACAGGATCCTGTAGCGGATTGGGTCGCTGCAGCTATCCTATTAAAGTCTGCTAGCTTCTTTCCAAACCTCACGCAGACCGTGCGTATCTCTCTCGTCCCCTACAGTTTTTCATGACTGAGGTTGTAATCTAGACACTCCCCGGCGCACACTGGGTTCACCTTGAGTTTCCAGACCAGGTCAACGCCCAGATTCGGAAATTCCTTTCGACTCTCTGAGCGTCATGCTGACATCGGGACCTGGGTAAATCTGGGTAAATAACATCATAGTGTAGCTACGATGTTATCATGGTGTCAACGCGAAAGCGAGAAATAAAAGACTACGTTGTGGAATTGTGCGATCCATGTACGTAAAGGCTCCGAACACGTGATTGAATCGAATCGGTTTGATTCG
>Ga0137397_10000966_pt1 | contig 19918 bp, 31 predicted proteins | sample czorhiz116metaG_FD_106658 | JGI IMG/M metagenome (GOLD analysis project Ga0137397, IMG submission 106658) | Vadose zone soil microbial communities from Angelo Coast Range Reserve, California, USA - czorhiz1.16 metaG | ecosystem: Environmental > Terrestrial > Soil > Vadose zone | place: USA... | reverse complement strand
GGGCTACGTGATCGGCAGCGCCATCAAACACATCCCGATAGCCGGACGGGACATCACGCAGTTCGTGCTCAATCTCATGCGAGAGCGCGGCGAGATGGCGCAGGTGCCGCCCGAGGACCAGCTTAAGGTCGCCGGAAAGGTCAAGGAGAATTATACGTACGTGTGTCAGGACATCGTCAAGGAGTTCCGGAAGTACGACGCGGAGCCCTACAAGTACTTTGAGCGGTACGATGGCGAGCATTCGGTGACTAGCCGTGTACGATTTTGTCTGCCTTTTTTGAATACCACACCGGCGGCGGCTCATCTTTCATCGACAGCAATACTCGGTCGACGTTGGGTACGAGCGGTTCCTCGCTCCCGAAATCTTCTTCAATCCGGAAATCTACTCTTCCGACTTCTTGACCCCACTTCCGGAGATCGTCGATAGCACCATTCAAGCCTCGCCTATCGACGTTCGTCGAGGCTTGTACAAGGTCCGTTCTCGCATTTGCTGTATCTTTCGTCCCCCTTCATCAAAGCGCTTCCACGCAGAACATTGTGCTCTCAGGTGGATCGACGATGTTCCAGCATTTCGGTCAGCGGCTCAAGCGCGATCTGAAACAACTCGTCGACCACCGGTTAGAGGCGAGTGCTATCTCAAGCGGAAGCGCGCAGAAGGTCGGTGCGCTACAAGCTTTTTTGACTTCGTCACACTCATCACATTATGACAGTCGTCCGGCGTTGACGTCGACGTCATTTCTCACAAACGCCAGAGATATGCAGTGTGGTTCGGTGGTTCTCTACTTGCCTCTCTGGTAAGTGAATATCTGCAACGGTGCAAATGATTGCTGAAACTAGTTACAGCCCGAGTTCTACTCCTCTTGCCATACCAAGGCACAGTACGATGAGATCGGGCCGAGTATTGGACGTCGCTACAAGATCTTCGGCAGCGCGACTTAGACGTGTGCAGACGTGTGCAATTGTACTGTTAAGTTACTTAATGAGCGGAAGACGATTCAATCATATGGCGAATGTAAGAGCTTGAGAATTTCGTATTCTCTGTACCCGACCAGACTCTTGACTACAACAACACGAGACAAAGGTGTGGTTATTGGATGAGTATCATCCATGCCAAAATGAAGTAAAACAAGCTGTCCGAGTTCATCAGCAAGCATCCTCCGAGATAGCCGTGTGTGCATACAGTAATGGATAGACAGCAAGCAGAATGCGTTGAGGCTCTATTTTTGTCCCATCGAGGAAATTGGCTGAGGCTGGATTTAGGAAGAGACGTCAATGTTTCGCCGATCAAAGGCGTGTGATTAGCTCACCCCATATACACCATGCCCAAGCGAGAATCGCTATGGGAGCACGAACATAAATAACGCGAACAAAGCATGAGATAAGGGCAGCGATGTCCAATGGGGCCACGCAATAGCCAAGGGCACAGAGTCCTTGGAAGAATGACCTGCACGCTTTCCCTCAGAACCAAGAAACCTAACGAGACTGGAATGGGACGTACACCCGACCGCCGAGAAGCTAAAGCGGCAAAAGAATGAATCAAGGGTTTACGACTGCAAAATAGGCCTGTGCTCACCTTGGCCTGAATCGTCACTACCAAGGCGCCAACGCAAATGATCACGATGACGGACGTGAAAACACCTAGCGACTGGGACTTTGGAGCCTGTGGGTGACCAAGGTGATCAGCAAGCGAGAGGCGAAGAGAAATAAAAGTTTACTGACATTGACACTGAGGAGGATGCCCAATATCAAACACAGGATGAGAGGTCCCCAAAGGTCCCAATCCCTTCGAACACATATCAGCCTCGCTGGATCAGTGACACTTGCACGCGGTCACGGACCTGAGAACCTCTCTTCCGGCGCCTTTGCGCATAGGATACAACACCTGAACCAGTTTGTTGTATATAGATAATAGATCACGACCCTGTGCACCTTGGGGTCAGCCAAACCAAATGATCGCCAGATAATCTTGATCGACATACAATGGTCGCCGTGACAGGCTCATCGAGGGTATCTATTCCACCATAACTAAGGAGGAGGGAGCCTTCCGGTAAGGAAGAGAAAGCGCGCTAGATGGTGAGACGTCAGACGCGTACCGCGTCTCCAGCTGCACTCCGCCAAAATTTTGACGCGCGGAGCTTCTCGGTGCGTTGCCTGGTGTATTATTGATACTTCCGGATACAACGGGGGGAGGGAGGCCGGGAGATGTCTGGTTTTGCGGGGTGCGTCCTTTGCCCTTGTCTGGTGTGTTGAGGAGCGGCGTCCCAGCGCCGAAGCCGGGGATATCCTCGTCATTCAAGTCGTCGTCGCTGTCATCTTTGAGAAAAAGATTCATCCTTTGGTACGAGCTCTCTCATGGGTAATACAGACCTGCTTGGATGTACTGTGTCGTCGCTGTTTGGGGCGTGGATGCCATCATCAGGATGGTTAGCCTGTGCAGTGCAGTGAGTGCGTCATTTAACCGGAGAAATCCCGGTGGTCAAATTTGCTTAGTCAGCACAAGACTGACGCGTCGCGTTTCTCGAGTCGAGTGCTCAGCCGCAACTTGAAGCATTCCTGCGACCTTTCCGCCCAACTCCTTATTCACTCGCAAAACATTCTAAATGGTACATTCAACGATCTCTACCCATGAGTTGATATTTACTTGCGCATACAGGGACAATATCCTTCTGGTATGCCTGGCGCCCCCGGTGGGCCAGGCGGAGGCAAGCGAGATGGAAAGGATGGGAAGGGCGAACCACAGAAGAAGAAATGGGAGCCTCCTTTACCCACGCGCGTTGGGAAAAAGAAGAAGCGTGGCCCCGATGCTGCGACCAAGCTGCCCGCTGTGTTCCCCACTACTCGCTGTCGTCTCAAGCTGCTCAAGAATGAGCGCATCAAAGATTACCTCTTACTCGAAGAGGAATTCATCCAGAATCAAGAGCGACTCAAACCTGAGAGCACCAGGGAAGAAAAGAACGAAGACGAGTTAAGTCAGGTGGACGCACTCCGTGGCAGCCCGTTAGCTGTCGGCACCTTGGAGGAGATCATCGACGACGAACATGCCATCATTAGCACAGCGTCAGGGCCGGAGTACTACGTCTCGATCCTCAGTATTGTCGACAAGGACCTCCTTGAACCAGGGGGGACTGTGTTGCTGCACCACAAGAACCAGGCAGTTGTCGGAGTTTTGCAGGATGACGCTGACCCCATGGTCAGCGTCATGAAACTGGACAAGGCGCCGACAGAAACGTATGCCGATATCGGTGGACTCGAGAATCAGATACAGGAAATAAAGGTGCGTTTGTTTCCTCATAGTCTACTGTCACGCCTGCCGATGCGCCCACCACTAGGAATCCGTGGAACTTCCCTTGACACACCCTGAACTGTACGAAGAAATGGGAATTCGACCGCCAAAAGGTGTTATCCTGTATGGTGTTCCGGGGACAGGCAAGACCCTCCTGGCGAAGGCTGTGGCAAATCAGACGTCTGCCACATTTTTGCGAGTTGTGGGCTCCGAACTCATCCAAAAGTACCTCGGTGATGGACCAAAACTTGTGCGCGAGTTGTTCCGCGTGGCCGAAGAGCATGCCCCAAGTATCGTCTTCATCGATGAGATTGATGCCATCGGTACGAAACGGTACGCAGCCTGGAATTATTCGCCTAGCCATAGTAGTACTAAGAGCCATACAGGTACGACTCGACATCCGGCGGTGAACGCGAGATTCAGCGAACGATGTTAGAGCTGTTGAACCAGCTGGACGGTTTCGACACTCGAGGGGATGTCAAGGTCATAATGGCCACCAACAGGATTGAGTCGCTCGACCCAGCGCTAATTCGGCCCGGGCGCATTGACCGGAAGATCGAGTTCCCTCTTCCCGACGTCAAGACGAAGCGTCATATCTTCCGGTTTGTCTCGTTGTATGATCGCGACCACCTAGCTGTCTCTGAACCGACCTTTTACCCAGGTTACATACCTCGCGCATGAGTTTGGCAAACGATGTCGATCTGGAAGACTATGTCATGGCGAAGGATGACTTGTCTGGGGCGGATATCAAGGCCATCTGTACGGAGGCTGGCTTGATGGCGTTACGGGAGCGACGGATGAGGGTAAATAAAGCCGACTTTACGACCGCACGGGAAAAGGTTCGTTGTTCTTGACTTGTGCTGCGTGTATGAACAGATGCTGACGTGCTGCCAATAGGTGCTGTACCAGAAGAACGAGGGCACACCTGAGGGACTGTATTTGTGATACTTGCATACCGTATTCCATTCGATATTTTAATGATTCACGTTACTTCCATCTCTACTGGCGGACTTGTACGAACGAAGGAGTGCAGCCAGGCCCGGGTGATGTGGGGATACGAAGCTTGTTCCGAGACACGTGAATTTGCTGGCAAACGCCCAAGCCGTCTCCGGTCAGTCAACCCGACCGTATACCTTAAAAGCCTCGACAGGCCTCGACCCCGCCGTCAACCCCGCAAGTATTCCCTTACCTCCGTTCTTACTGCCAAGTCTTCACGTACTAGCATGGGCCGTCCAGCAGATAGTAATGCCGCCGACGAGAGTCTCACCGTTCGCGACAACCGCACCGGGGAGACATACAATATTCCGTACGTCGCCATCGGCGTCTTTTTCGACGACGCGGGGGTGGTGTGTAAAGTGGAGAGTGAGGCACTGAGGACGGGGGTTTATAGGATCAAGGATAACACTGTCACGGCGTCGGCCTTCAAGGCGATTGCCGCCCCGCTGAAACCGGGGGAACGTGTCGAGAACGAGACGCCCAAGGGCCTCCGCGTGTCCGACAAGGGCTTCCTTAACACGGCCGTCATCCAGAGCCAGATCACGTACATCGATGGCGAGGCGGGAATCCTGCGCTACCGCGGCTATCCGATCGAGCAACTCGCGCTGCACTCGACGCACCTCGAGACCGCGTACTTGCTCATATACGGCACCTTGCCTGGCGAGAAACAGCTGAGGATGTTCGAGAACGAGGTCATGTCTCACACTTTCGTCCACGCGGACGCGGAGAACTTTTTTCGCTCCTTCCGGTGCGCGCTCGCTCGCTCGCTCGCTCCCCTTCGCAAGCTCTGCGTTTTTGGGGGCGGAATGCTGATTCGTGGTGGTTTGTCCCGCTCGCCTTCCTTCCTAGATATGACGCGCACCCGATGGCCATCCTCACGAGCGCATTCGCGTACCTCGGGTCGTATTACAGCGAGGCCAACCCCTCCTTGCAAGGTACGTGTTCCTTCAACTATGCCCCTTGGCGACGGCCGGGAGTGACCAACTCTGTCCGCGCTAGGGCAGAAACTCTTCACGCAGGGCGACAAGCCCTCACTCGCAAACGTGGACAGGCAAATCTTCAGGATAATCGGGAAGGCCACGACACTCGCTGCGTACGTGTCTTACGTTGCGCAGTGAACCCAACGACAGCTGAATCGGCTACAGGATGGCCTATCGTATCCGCCAGGGCCGTGGATTTGTCACCCCACCAGCGGGCCTCTCATATACTGGACAGTACGTCCCCCGTGCGCTCTCATGCTGTCAGCTCCTTGACGTGGGTTTGTCCATAGGTTCCTGTACCAGATGGACCACCTTGGCCAGGAGAACTATAAGCCGTCTCCCGTGCTCGAGAAGGCGCTCGACGTGCTGTTCCTTCTACACGCCGATCACGAACTCAATGCGAGTTGCACTACGGTGCTTCAGACTGGTAGCTCACTAGTAGATCCATACTCTGCTATCGCGTCAGTGGTTTTTTAACACTCTTTCACTGTTGTGTGTGGGGAAGCTGACATGAAGCTTCTACGCGTGCGTTATGCAGAGCCGGATGCGCGTCATTATAGTAAGTGTCCCGTTCGGTATTGCGGAAAATTGTGTTGATATATCCCTGGCTTTCAGTGGTCCTCTCCATGGTGAGCAAGACAGGGAAAACATACCATTTCTGTCTTTCTTAGAGTTACCGGGAGCGCAGGCGGTGCCAACGAGGCGGTGATACGGATGCTCATATCTATTGGAAGGTGTGTGACTTGTTCCCGTACTAGTCCCAGTTCTGTGAATAATTTCGACAGCCCTGAGAACGTTCCAGCTTTCCTTGAAGCGGTGAAGCGTCGCAAAAAGGTGCTCTCGGGCTTCGGTCACCGGTGAGCGTTTCGTACGAGTTTACTGACATGTCGTTCTGATGGGTTATGGCAGAGTATACAAGACATCCGATCCTCGGTCTTTCATCATTAGAAAAACAGCAGACGAGGTGTTCAAAGTGTAATGTGTCCCATACGTAGCTTTGACACCCAACGGGGCTGAACCCACTACTTTCATAGGACTGGCAAAGACGAGTTGCTGGAGACGGCAATGGCGCTTCATGACGCCGCAATCAAGGACGAATATTTCGTGAAGCGTCGATTAGCACCGAACGTAGACTTTTGGTAGGCGTCTCTGGTATCCGTTTTCCCGTTTCAGGGCTGCTCACTTCCCATCCCACTGGCAGGAGGTAAGCTTATCGCCGCTCCTGGTGTAAAGGAATGGTATTGAGGCGCGTCCTTGCGGGGTATAGCGGTTTAATCTATCGAGCTATGGGTAAGTCATCTACAGTCGGAGGAAAGTGTTGCTGGGCATTCATGGAAGACAAGGTTTCCCTCTCGACTTCTTCCCCGTTCTCTTTGCTGTACCACGGGTGGTGGGCTGGTTGGCCCACTGGCGGCAGGCATGTTCACCCACCAATAATCTATACGCTCTGCTAAAGCTAAGCTATCTTGGCCGTAGATGATGCTCCAAGAAGGTGGCGTAAAGATTTGGCGCCCACGGCAGGTGGGACCATGTGACACGTAGCTGCGCACAGGCGAAACATTGCTGACAATTTAATGACAGGTTTACGTTGGTGCAGGGAAGCGAGATTATGTCCCCGTCGGGGAAAGGCAGGCCGTTCAGGGATTGAAAGTGGAGCCGTTCCCTGTCCCTCATTCTGGGTGAGCATGCACTCCGGTCACGTTCATCGGTTGATCCTCGGGTTTGGTCTAAATTTTTCTTGCAGGATGAGCAAGCGAACTGAGCTTGCCAAGTTCACGGGGAAGAGCAAGTTATAGAATGATCGCTTGCCTGTACAGTAATGATGATAAACCTACAGACCGGTTCTGTCAATGGGCAAATAGAAACGATTTTTTGTCTGAAGTGAGTGTGGGAAGCGTGAGAAGCACTCGGAAAATATGTAGCTGCTTCGAGGCTTCGACGACGAACACCGTCACGACCGCGGACCACGATACCCTCTCCTCTTATTTATCCATCTTTTTCGTTTCCCGGAGACGGCCTCACCCCCTTCCTTTCCTTTCCCTCCTCATTTCACGGGGATATTGTACAAACAAATACCAGAGGATGTTCTTGACGCTCTTATCCACGGCCCTCCTCACGTTCCTCTGCAGCCCCGCAGTCTGCGCCGCGTTTAACATTCAGACCCCCGCCTTCACTCAGGTATTTCATTCGCCTTATCCATATGGCACACCCGGCACCGACACAAATAACCCCCTTTGAATCTATGGCAATCACACGAACTGGTTCGCTGGCCCATACCGACTCGGACACAGTGCTCTCCTGCTCAAATATCATGGGACAATACAAAGGGGCCTTACGACGTCCTGATCGCGAATCAGAGCAATCAGTGTGGCTACGCAGTGTGAGCACTAGCCTGAGCCAGTGGCCCCTCATTTCAAATCCATTTATATTATCCATCCATTTAGTGCAGACCTTGGCGAATACGACACCAACTCCGCCACGTGGACCGTAGCTCTTCCCGCAGGATGGCAAGTCATGATCTCAATCGAAGACGGCACGCAAGACGATGCCTGGTCCCAACCCGTACGTACCCTCACCATCACCGGCGCATCCATCCTCTCCCCCCCACACTCGCGCCTTCCTTCCCTCACAAAACGTTCCTTAATTTCTTCATTTTCAAATTTTAAAAAAATCACTTTTTATCATAGATCGTTATTCAACCCAGCAGCAACACAAGCTGCCTGACGCCCGAACTCGCTTACATCGCGACCCACTCGTACGTACCAATATCAATAATCCCGATCATACATGCAGTGCTACGAAAACTTGGAACTCACGCGCACCATAAATTTCTTTCTCTTTCTCCTCCCCCCCCGGGCTCCATGACCCCTTGACACAGCTCGGCCTCAACATCAACTGGCAGCGGTGCCGCCAACGCCAGCGCAAGTGCCGCAGTGGGTAAACAACGCGGTGGCGACGCGCCCTCGGACCATCATCAAATCCCTTCGTACACCGCCGTCCTTCTCGCCAGCACGATCGCCATCGTCGCCGCTTCCACGTTCTTCGTCGCGCTCTAGTCCACCCCGCCCTGACACCGAAACATTCTTCCCTGTTGAAGTGTTTTTTTTTTAAATCTATTTACGCAATCGCCCTTCTCCACCCCAAACGTTAATGAAAACACCTTGGTTGTCCCGTGATACCCCCACCCGCTGTAACTCCCCCCCACCAACGTAATGTTTTGATGTACACCTCACTCGGAATGCCCACACGCTCTTTGTATCGCTGTCTTTCACTTTACATTTTACGTCATTCGTGGCGTCATTTGGCGCGACGTATCTCCAGATGGCAGATTTGCGGACTTTGCAGTATAATTCAGAGAACTTTGCCACAGGTTCGATAGACCCTATCGGATATCTTCCTCTTTCCAGTATTCTTTCTCTCGAGCTGCGGTGGCTCGTGGAACACGACGTAATATCTCATTCGGGAATATTTATCAATATCACATTTATGGGTAGATTTGACACGATACGAAGACTCTACGTGGCACCCGCCCTGCGGCTGTCATGAGATCGGGGTCGGAGGGACGGAATAATGAGGCGTTGGGGGAACAGAGTATCGATATAATTTGCGGTTCCAACCAAAAGTGATGGGTGAGTCGTTCATAGGACTACCCGGCGTCGACGCAGCTAGCGAGAGCAGGCCGGAACCACTTGTGAGCAGTGATATGCGCGTTGCGCGGCCCGTGAGCGTTTGCGGATCGAGGAGCCTGCGCAGGCCTTCGATATCCTCTTCCCCAGGCAGCGTAGCCAGTCTATTATAACACCAACGAATCAGTAAAAACACGACAGTGCGGTACGGCTACAAAGAAACGTACATGCTCTGCAGAGTCGGCAGCACCAGGAAGCCATCGCGGAACGCATCGTACTCCGCCACCTCGTCCAGAGCATGACGGGTATCGTCCGCGTCGACCGCACGGGCAAAGACTGGATCATCCGCCAGCGCCGCGCGGAACACGCCGCGCAACCGTTGTTTGCACGCGTCGTCATCGCCTGCAAGCGAGGGCAAGAGCCAGTAAGGCGTGCGCGCACAGCGCCACAACGGCCGGACGGAGGCGGATTGCCAATCGATGAGCGCCAACTGAACGCGTGATTACGATAAGTTGTCCTATTCTGGAAAGCGGGAAGAAAACTGCGACTCACAATGCGCGCCGGATCGTCCCGTGCGACGATGATATTCTTCGGCCCAAGCTCGTGTAAATCGAGAGCGTACTGAGCGAGCTCAGGGTCGGCGCTGTCGAGGCCTTCACAGCGGTGCACGAGCTCGATGAGCAGCGTGACGGCACGCTCGACGATGCCCTGCGTCTCGGCAAGCAGGGCTTGGTACTCAGCTCCCGCGGGAGCACCTTGCGTGAAGAGCGCGCGTGTCGCGGCGCGCTCGCGCTCGGCACATGCGAGAAAGTATGCTCGCGCAGTTGGGAATGGTCCGCGATCAATCGAGAGCGCGGCGCGGCCTTCGACGTAGAAGCACGGGTGCGTGAGTGGGCCGAGGAGCGGGAGAGCTGGAGAGGAAGACAGTGGCGAGAGGGAGGCAGTCGGGTCGCAGGGTTGAGGGAGGACAATAGAGCCGATTGCCGGGAAGGAGAGGCGGGATAGCTCGATCATGAATTGCGCGAGCTGCATCACCAGCGAATCCTGAGCCTCCGCGGGGAGGTCCTCGAAGATCGCGTCTAGACGGACACCAGAGACCTGCGTGCATAATAAAAAAAACGACGTCATTCAGGACCACCGGAAACAAAAGCAGTGATGCAAAGATCGGAACTAGACTCTTACCTTCTCAAGGAGCATATGTGCGCCCAGCGCATGGGACTGATCGAGCTCGTAGGCCAAGATTTTAGGCACAGGGATCGACATTCGTTCTCGGACCCATTGCATCGTCGCGATCTGCTCGCAGAGAAAAAAAGTTCATAACCTGAGTCGTCCCCGTAACGCCAAAGAAAGAAAAAGCTGACGAACCTCTGATTCCATGATGCTCGTAGGCATATGCGAGTCAGCGACGCGGGCGATGACGTGATTTCCATCCTTCATGGCGACGGCGAATGTCTACAGACAGACGAAAAGGAAGATATATCGTGAGCGTGCAAATCCCTAGACGAGGCCACGCGATGGGGCTTGCCCTGCTCAGTGGGTCTGCGACGCAAAGATCGGATTGGCGTTTAGCGGTCGTTCAGCGAGACAGAGACAGTAAAGGTACCTCTCCCGATGACATCGATCGATGCCACCGAACGCCCGAGTGTCTGTTCGACCGTGCGTCCAAGAATCTCGAGTTCATCGTCGCGAGGAAGGACAAGAGCTGGCACGACGAGCATGCTTAGAGCTTAACGGCCTATGGGCGAGACGTACGATGAAAAAAAAGGGAAAAGACGATGAGAAGGGCAAGGGGTGGGGAGGGGGGGAGGTACAGCAAGGGCACAGGTCGGGGGTGTTCCCGGACGAGTTAAAAAAGGCCAGGCAGGGTACACGTGCAGCACACGGCCACAGGAGGTCGTACCCGGTCGGTCGGGGTGGTCACCTGTGGGGAGAGTCATTCGGATTAGGGCAACGGGCAGCAAGGTGGTCTCCGTGAAAGGGTGAAGGTCACCGGGTAAGACCGGACCGGCGAGATTAATTGGCCTCATCATCCATGTCGACTAACCACGGTGAGGGTGATGATTGGCACAAAATGTGAGGTCATCCGTTCGTTGATGTGCTGCCACACGTCCCTTTAACCAGTAAATAAAAGTTCCGTCCGCATCCCATTTGCAAATCCAAAGCACGCCTCCATCGCGAAGCAGGTCATCGAGGTCGATCGAGAGCTCCAGCCGCATGCCGTCAGACGTGAACTTACCCTCGACGGTGATGTCCTGGTTGCGTACGTGCCTCATCACACACGCCCCCTCTTCTTGTCATTGATTCATTCGCGTGCCAGAACATTTTACACATTGACAGTCCGGCTAGCGCGTCTTACGCTCAACTCCTTTCTCGAAAATGTCGACCTCATTGTCCAAACCATCAGCCAGTTTGCCGATGACGCAGAACAGCGGCCAGCATCCTATTCACACCCCTCGGCGTAGTCGATATACTGGCCGATCGACGGCGTTTTCTTACACCACCGTTATCCAATCGTACCTCTTTCGGTTCTTCTTTCCTTCTTACATCTACCCCCAGATAACTTCATGATCACTTCCCTGCTGCCTCGCCTTCCCCAGCTGCAGCCTTCTTCTTTTGTTTCTTGTTTTCTCTGAGCTTTCTCGTAAGCAGTTCCTTAAGCTCTTCGTCCTCGAGATCCTTCTCCGTCCTCACAAGCTCCTGTTTGTACCACACCGGCGGGTGAGTCAGTAACGAAGGGCCGCCTGCGAGCAAAGCAATCGTGAAATGGAAGGCAGCGACGAAGGTGTTAGATGGCGTGTATCTAAGTCTCTTTCGTCAACATACAACGTTCGAGGTTCTGAGCGGGAAGGGGCGTACACGACTTCGTACGGTTTGACCAGACTATGTTGAACGGCCTCTTGCAACCCCATTCGTGCGCGCTTTTCATCTTCAAGCACACGCACATTGAACGGGAATGGGCCGGCCTTTTTCTGCACCTCTGTAAACACCGCACGAGATGTCTTCATCTTGAGCTGGTACGATACTGTATGATCGCGCTGATAGATTGTCGTTCGCGATTCTTCTAACCGGGCCTGTACCGTCACATTCAAAACCCATCAAAGCAAACGCAATAGAGTTTTTTTTTTTCAGGAGGGTAATCTTACCTTTCCATCTTCGCCGGACGATATGAGTATGTCGATCCCATACACCTCACCCTCCACAAAGATGGCTGTCTCAAAATCCTTCTTCTGACCATCACTCGGGTTGAGGATGATACGTTTCTTCCCATCTATCACGTTTTGCGTCTGCTGGCACGATAACATACCTTTCCATGCGTCGTTTCCGGTTTCAGTCATTCTCTCCCTTCACTGATGGTCCCCGCGCGAACGTACCTTCTACGGGCTTGCAGTCCCACGCCGCGGCCACTTTACCCACCGCCTCCGTGACCTGCCAGTTCTTATTGCCGACACGCACGAGGCGCATCGCAACCTCGGCTGCCGACCACGCAGCGCGCAGCGCGTCCGCGCGACGACCCGTCACGGGGTTCTCCGGCGTTGCCCCAACAACGATCGTCTCAGCGGTGATCGCGGCGAAGCCATCGATGTGTGCGCCCAGGTGCAACTTCACGACGTCACCCTTGCCGAGCTTCTGTGCCGAGAGCGGGTCCGAGCTGCGATGGAGAATTTGTTGATAGTCGCCACGACAGGGCGACGGAAGAGAGGGCAGGGGAAAACGTCGTGGGTTATGTGGTGTTACGACAGCAGAAAACTGAGAATCACGCACGCCAGTGGCGAAAAGTGCGCTACGCAGTTGTTCACTGAGATACACGCTGGGAATGCGAGTCCTGCGCAATTGGAGAGAAACGAAAAGGAGAGAGAGAGAGAGATAAATCAAATCAATCGTCTGTCACTTTTGGGTGGCGGTAGAGACGAAAGGAAGGGGCGAACCTTTGGGGACTTTGACCCCCTTGACAGATTTGTTGTACACCACGCTGGTGCCCTCTTCGATGAGCTTGTCGCCCTCAACACAGAGATCGAGGACATTGGCGCCCTCCACCGCTAAGTCTACGAGCCTTTTCATCGCGACGTTGACGATGTCAGCCGCAGCCTACCATCACGGTGACACCGAGATAAGAAAAAAAAACGACACTGGATAGGCCGAGGACAAAACCCTCCGACCTTGTATTTGGTGATATCAGCCTCAGCCGTTGACCGCGGCTTTTCTGTGGCAGCAGGCGTCTTTTCTGAATCCGACATTATTTCAGTGCAATGGATTGGCCAAGGGCAAGTGAGAGGATAACAAGGACGATGCGTAAATCAACCTCATCCGATTAGATCTGCGTAGTTACCAGTGCAGATTACCTAAGGAGCTATATGACGTGGAACTAAAGCTGTAATGCACCGAAATTATAAATTTAAATAAACAAAACGCATAGCAGAATACGAGAAATATGGTGCAGATGCGGCATACCTACACTTCTCGGCACTGAGATCAATTTCGGACCATACGCTAATCGACCAACGCCCACAACTTGACAGAGTCTGGTTGGTGGTAAGCAGAAGGCCACGGCAGTGTTTGTTACCTGGGTTCAGGGCGACGTCCGAACAAAAGGGCACAGAGCAGGGATAGAGTCAGTGGGGAGAGTACTGAAATCACCTGAAAGAACCGTGAAACTCCGAGGCTTAGGAGACAGATCCCGATTGAGATCTTCTAACAGGGGACAACTTGGGGATGGCTGCCATGAGATTTGCTGGACACTCCTATGCCATGGTAAAGTTGGCGAGGTAGATATATTCTATAGCCCCGCTGGGGTTGGCTGTGCCTTGTAGAAACAAACGGGGAGAATGTTCCCACGAACAAGCGAGCAGAGGTTGTGCTATCTCAGTCCACAAGTCGTACGGGTGAGTTCCCCTATTGTGTTCGGCTCGACTCGCCCAAGTCGATCACGTATCTAGATGGCAACTGCGGGAAGTCCGGAAAGCTCGCCCACTCCTCAATGGGACAGCAGGAATCGTGGCTTCATTCCTCCTTCTCAACTTCAGCAACTTCAGCGCTTACGACAATCTTCTCCACTTGCTCGTGAATTCTCTTCCGAACGTCCAAATTCGATGGCTGTCGATTCACTCTCTCCGCAGCCCTCGCCTGCCCTCCGCCCATCTGCTCCAACTCACTCACGTTCTACTTCCTTCTTTGGCTTTCGCAAGTCCAATGACAATCCCCCTTCCACCATGCCCTCGCGTTCAGCCGAACCCGGTCTGCAACGACAATTCTCTACCGATGAACAGGGTCGTCTCTCGCTCAAATTACCCCAGCTACCCCAGCCCTCATCCTCAGCATTGGACCGTGTCCCCTCTCTTCCTACGCTAGGGATGCCCCAGGCCACCCAGTTACACCCCGAAATTCGCTCCGTAGTTAATCTGACACACGCACACGCACATAAAGTCTACATGTCTGGTCCCATGGTCCGAAGGATCCAGCGTTTACCCGATGGCAATGAGCCCACCAAAGACGAGGGATGGCGAGACGTTTGGGCTCAGCTAGGTGGCACCACCCTCAGCATTTGGGATATGAAGGAGATAGACGAGGCGAGTCAACTAGGAAAGGAGGTGCCGCCCACATACATCAACGTCACTGATGCCGTGAGTCACGACTTCTCTACATGCCTCACTAGCTAACCATAATATCAGTTTGTGGAGGTTCTTGGTGCCGTCACGATTCCGGCATCGGGGGGTAAACCCGCCCAAAAGTACATCAATATCGTCACTCTCAACACCGCAGGGTCCAACCTCATCCTGTTCTCTTGTCCCAACCCAGCCAATCTCATATCATGGGCTTCAGCCCTTCGACTGGCCTCCTGGGAGAAGTCCCGCCTTGAGGAGATCTACACATCTCATCTTATCCGTATCACCCTGAAAGATGGTCTGCATTGATTTTCCATGTGTCAATTCCACCATATTGATTCTCGACCTAGGACGTGCCGCACCCTCGACGCTCGTGCGGGGCCGCAGAGAAGGTTGGGTTCGCATTCGTATCGCTGGCCAGACCGATTGGAAGCACCTCTGGATGGCCGTAATATCGGGGCCGACTCAGGATATCCTTGGTAATCCTGAGGCTCTCCCCGAGACTCAACATAGACGGCGTATTTCCTCACTTTTCGGTCGGAATAACATTCAATCCCATCCTCCGTCAGACCGACCCCTCGTCACGTTCTATCTCTCTCCGAAGCCGAAGGACAAGAGGGTACCATTCCTCACTCTGCAGAGCGTCACTCAGGCCTTTGCCGTTTATCCTGAACGCCCGGAGCTCATCAACAAGAGCACGTTGATGAAAATTGAGGGTATGATCGGGGGTGAGGAAGTGGCAATGACCATGCGCAGGCGAGAGGGTTGGGTCCTTGTCATGCCTGAGCTTGATGCCGGAGTCCCCCAGGCGAACGAGACTATTCGATGGCTTATTGGTACGGTGGTGCCATACTCCATCGCAATTTCTGCTCACATTTAGCATCTATAGCTTTTCATGACGCGTTCTCGCTATATGGACGGCCTCGTGCCTACCCTTGGGATCCTCGCGATCAAGCATCAATGATGTTCGCCTACCCCGTTGGCCCTGATCGAGACGTGGGTGTCCGTCCCTCTTCTCACACATTGCTTACCCTAATCTACCATCGTTCAGTCACTATTTTTGGATCGAGATGCAGCAGAGGCCATGGACCCCCGGGAAGATCGCACATCCCTCGTTCGGTCCCGACTTCTGAGCATACTCTCTACTCGTATGCAGCCTGGTTCTTCAACCGTGGCCACTACATCGCAAACATCGAATCCAACCTCGACAATCACTTCTCTCTCATCTGCGGAAGAACCAGCCACGGGAACGACCCAAGATAACTCACCCTCTCTTCCTCAGATCCCACCGCTTGGCTTTGGTTCTTTGGGGCCCGATGAGACAACGCGCCGGGCCCTCACGCCCATTGTCGAGGGCAGTATTGAGGCAAGTCGGCTGCCCATCGTCGAAGCGGCTGTGGTCAGTACGCCTCGACTGGGTAACAGCAGTGGTGCGAACAATACTTCAGTACCCAGTTCTTCCGCTCCACGGCGCGAAGAATCCGAAGGCCAGAGTTCGGCTCGAATATCCACTCCTAGCGCGTACTCTCCCACTGAAGGGCCCTCTGTTCCTGTTTCACCACCACAGGGGAGGAGTGAAGAGTCAGCTGCAAACACTGACATTGCGAAGCCAAGCCCTGAAGCTAGAGTGTCTCTCAACGGCGGTGGCTCCAACCAACGGCCTTCCATTGACAACAGCGGAACCCCCGATGTTGGCCGGGTCTCTTCCCCTGCCTCAGGACGCTCTTTGCGTAGTTCCGTTGTTTCGCCACCATCTCTATCTCCGGCGAACTCATCTAACCCCCCTGCTTCCGTTTCTCCTGCTCAGGCGCCACCTCGTACACCGTCTCCCAGATATTCCATCCTAACATCGCCACATTCCACGAAGGATTCACCTGCCCGGCCGAACCAGTCCTTTGCAGAGCTCGCCGCGGAAACCCTAGGGCGCCAGCCATTGACCCCACCTGCTGACCTTCGTGCGGCACCGTTAGAGCCATCAAAGTTGAGGCAAGATTCTGTCCAAATGAGTACGGATTCGTCCCGGGATGCGACACATGGCATATATGAGGAAGCTGGTGCCGTGTATTACATTCATCAGTTTGAGCAAGATTCTCTCAATACGATCCCGGAGCCCGGGCAAGAGGGGGATGACGAGTCTGAGATTCCTCGGCCTTCGCAATATATTGTGCCTACCATCGCCCCACTACGTCCCAAGACAACATCCCCACCACCGCCTCCGAATTCAGCACGTTCATTACTGAGCATTGACACGGCGCATCGGAAACCTCCGAGTCAGCCGCTTCCTCGAACTCCCACGCTCGATTATGGTCCTGAAAGGCGGCCCGCCGGCGCACGTGCAGCTCCTGTCAGCAACCGTCAAGATTCTGTGACTTCATCAACTCAGCAACCACGCAACACCAGCATACGAACCGTCGGAAACGTTCCGCAAGGAAATATGTCCCAAGTAGAAGATCTGGAAGCCTATGCTGCAGCCCTCTCTTTTCTCGATCGACACGATGATGATGCCCCACCGGCGCCAGCGCCATCCGCTTCATCAGCCGCTGCCTTACCACCCTCTCACCCGCGTGAAGAGCCTCCCGCAATTTCTGAACCTCCACAGACCCCAGAAAGTGAAAATGCTTCGGTGTACAAATCCTCATTTGCTCCAAGCAAAAATGCCATGCAGCGCAAAGCGAGGACCGAAGCACAGCAAGCTGCCCACGAGGCTGCCACCCATCGCCCAGGTCGCGTAATGGGAAGGCCTAAAAATAAATTTAAATCTGTGGGAACTTGGGGAGACAGCAGTGAAGAGGAGGAAGACGAAGAGGAGGAGGAGGAGGACGTAGACTCAGACGGGCAACCCGTTGCTCCCCGTGATGATCGGTCCGTGTCAAACTATGCTACTTCTGTTCATCAACGTTCGCGAGTTCCCTCATTACGTGGTCCGTCGCCGCTCGCCGGTGCCGCCGATGCACCACCGCCTACACAGCCAATGCCCCGCCCGCCCAGGAATTTGCCGCCCGTTCCGGTTCTTCGTGGACAGGGTACGTCACTTGCTTATCTATCTTGCATGTCTTGATCCTGACGGTCTTGGTCGCATAGGACATGAAGGAGATGCTCTCGGACCTCGTCATCTCGACCAGTTCGAGGCGGGAAGGAGGTCCCATTACGATGACGCTGTCTCTCATGGTGGCGCTGCGTCGCAGGCACCAATCCCTACTCACGCGCCCGCTCCCGTTGTCCCTCGTCATATGTGGAGTCAAGTCCTCGATCCTGGACACACACCTGGCGCGGTTCCAGACAACCCCACTGGTCGCGAGACATTCATTCAGCTAGATTCCCCAGCGCAATCCATGACAAAAGCATTCACTCCCCACGGGCTACTCTCTGCTGGTCTCCAAGACAAAGAAGATCGTTCGGCAAAGAGACAAGAAGAACTTGCGAGGGAGACGGGAGCTTCCCTTATCAACGTACCTAGCAAACCGCCACCGCCTCAAACTGGTCTTCTTGGTGCCATCACCGCCCACGAACGTGATCGCAAGCGGGAAGGAGGTGTGGGTGCAGCGCTTACGGAGCGCGAGCGCGAAAAGCGTCTGGCCGAGGAGCGACAGCGCAAGTTGGACGAACTTCAACGTCAGCAACTGGAGCAGATGCAACAAGGGGGTTCGATGTATGGTCAGCCGCTCGCTGGATATAACCCGATGATGAACCCGATGATGATGGGCATGAATCCGATGATGTCCGGTTTCATGGGCTATCCGGGCATGATGCCTGGCTTCGGAAACCCCCAACACATGTTCGCCGCCCAGCAGGCCGCCCAGGCCTATCAACAGGCGATGCTGTCGCTCTCGCAAGCTGGCTCGCAGATTGGAGGTGAGGGCGGTGGACCAGCCCCGATGAGTCCGATGATGACTGGCGGTGGGTTGGGAGGCGTCTCGCCAGCACCCATGAACCCGATGATGACTGGTGGTGGAATGGGAAGTGCATCGCCTGCACCTCTCAACCCGATGATGACTGGCGGGGGCATGAGCATGGGTGGCTTTGATCCCCGGTTCTCGATGATGATGCCGATGATGAACCCTATGGCTATGGGCATGGGCATGGGCAACCCAGGTATGATGGGAGCACCGATGGGGATGGGGATGCCGATGAACCCCAGCCCAGGACTTGATCCACGCATGTCGCAGTTTGACCCCGGGCTCCAGGCTCCCAATTCCAACTTTATTCAGCCAGGACGACCTGCGAGCAACCCGCATCTGGACGTCTCACCCGGTGCCAGTGACGGGGCTCGAAGATCTGCGAGCGCCAGTCCAAGGCCTCCCCAGTAGATGAGCGGGGACGTCCATGGCCAAAAAAATTACGACTACGACTACTCAATTTACGCGCACAAATACGTCCATCCATACACTGCTTTTCCTACTAGTATGTTTTCTTTGACTACGGACTGGCATGATTGGTTTGCATTCGGATATGGACTCGTTTTACGTTGGATGTTTGAGAGCATTGGTTATCATCCGGGATATTTAATTTAATTGAAAAGTGGTGCCGGGCCGGAACGCGACATGTCTGACTCGTAGTTTCATGACGAGCGCGCTGAATTAATGCCTTGTATCTTTCCACCCGGAACTTGTTCCAGCTTTCACTTGGTATGGGTGTGAAGTCTTTGTGGGATTTGTTGACTCCACTGGGTCGGCCAGTATTGTGCGGTTTTCCTTCTTTCTCTGTCTGATTGGGGGACATGCTGAGAACATTTTAAAAGGCTGGAAACCATGGAGGGCAAAGCACTTGCCATCGACTCCAGCATCTGGATCTACCAATTCCAGGCCACCATGCGTGATAAGGAGGGCAGGGCCCTGGTCAATGCACACGTCTTGGGCTTCCTCCGTCGGATCTGCAAACTCCTCTTCTATGGGATCAAGCCCGTCTTCGTGTTCGACGGAGGTGCCCCTGCGTTGAAGCGAAATACCATCGTACGTCATTTTGAACAGAGCGTGAGCGCGCACGGCCGTTGTCTTTAACTTTTGCTTTCCATCCTTTCGGGTACTCCCCTGTAGGCTGAACGCAAGAGGAAGAAGAGCGGCGCAGCACTCAGTCATGCCAAGGTTGCGGAGAGGCTCCTCGCCGCCCACATGAGGCGCGAAGCCCTCAACCATGCACGGCCACGGCCACAGACGTGCGTCGTTCGTTAGGACTTCCCACATCTCATCATGATGATGCTCTTCTCACGCACGCACAAATCAATTCACACCTCCATTTCGCCCCCCTGCGCAGATCCGAAATGCCCAAGTCGTCCTCGTCGTCCTCGTCGAAAGGGAAGGGTAAGGAACCTGCAGGGCCGGTCGTGATAGACGAGAATACCGTATATCTGGAGGACCTGATGGGGGGCGCTGCGCCCATCACACCCAAAACGCCGAGCAGAAAGGACGACGCGTCGGCATCGGCGTCGACGTCGGC
>Ga0137397_10000962_pt1 | contig 19991 bp, 17 predicted proteins | sample czorhiz116metaG_FD_106658 | JGI IMG/M metagenome (GOLD analysis project Ga0137397, IMG submission 106658) | Vadose zone soil microbial communities from Angelo Coast Range Reserve, California, USA - czorhiz1.16 metaG | ecosystem: Environmental > Terrestrial > Soil > Vadose zone | place: USA... | reverse complement strand
GCTTTCAAAGCGCGCGGCGGGAAGCTGATTCTCTATCACGGCTGGAACGATCCGGCCATTTCAGCACTCAACACGATCAACTATTACAACGATGTGGCGAGCAAGATGGGCGCGCGGGAGACGCATGCGTTCGCGCGGCTCTACATGGTCCCGGGGATGCAGCATTGTGGCGGTGGTCCCGGGACGGACTCGTTTGGGCAGTTCGGTGCAGGGACCAAGGATGCGCAACACAACGTGGAGCTGGCGGTCGAAGCATGGGTAGAGAAAGGAATTGCTCCCAAAGCGATCGTTGCAATAAAGATCGAAGAAGGCGACGCTGCAAAGAACGTGAAGATGTCCCGCCCGCTTTGTCCGTATCCGCAGATTGCCAAGTATAAGGGAAAGGGCGATACCAACGACGCCGGCAATTTCGTTTGCGTGGCAGATAGCAAATGAGCGAAAAGTATTGCCTGAGAGTTTCGAGGTGCTCTAAGGCGCGTTGGCACGCGAACGCAGGTAGAAGTTGAATCCGAGGAGGAAAGAACATGTCACGGAAAAGCTTGGCGAAGATGTTCGTTGTCTCGTTCGTTGTGCTCGGTGCACTCGGCAGCGCTGTGGCGCAAATGCCGAATCCTTACGGCTTGCCGATCGGCCTGGAGAACGCCAGGAAGGCAGCCACACCGGCGCTGGCGGAGGCGGCGAAGAACAACTGGACCGTGGCGGTGGCGATTGTTGATCCCGGGGGAAACCTTGTCTATTACGAAAAAATGGATAACACGCAACTCGGGAGCGCAAACGTGGCGATTGATAAGGCGCGCACTGCGGCACTGTTCAAGCGGCCCACCAAGGCGTTCCAGGATGCGCTGGCAGGGGGCGGAGATTCTATACGCATTCTGCGCTTGCAAGGAGTAGTGCCGGTGGAAGGCGGAATTCCGCTGATCGTGGACGGAAAGATCGTGGGAGCGATCGGGGTTTCCGGCGCGACCAGCGCGCAGGACGCGCAATGCGCCAAGGCGGGCGCGGACACCGTGAAGTAAGCTCCGCCGATGATCGAGCATGGCCGAAAAGACTGTTTATCTTTCGCTGGGATCGAATGTGGGGGACCGAGAAGCGAATTTGCGCGCGGCGATTGCGGCGTTGGGAGATGCGAGTGTTCGTGTGACGCAGGTGTCATCGTTTTATGAGACGGAGCCGGTGGACTTCCTGGAGCAGGCGTGGTTTTTGAATTGTGCGGTCGAGGGAGAGACGGACGTCCCGGCGATGGAATTGATGCGAGCTCTGCGTGGGATCGAATTGCGGATGGGTAGCAAGAAGCTCGTGGCGAAAGGGCCGCGGCTGATCGATATGGACATCCTGCTGTACGGCTCAGAGATGATTGGCACGAAGGAATTGCGGGTTCCACACCCGCGGATGCATCTGCGGCGGTTTGTGCTGGTGCCGCTGGCGGACATTGCGCCGGAGGCGGTGCACCCCAATTTGAAAAAGACTGTGAAACAACTGCTTGCGGAAACGCCGGATCGCAGTACGGTGCGACAGGCAGGGTAGGGGCACGATCTATCGTGCCCCTACGGTTGCCGCCAAATAAAACGCGTCAACTGGTGCGATGCAAGAGCAAACGGTGAAGGGTCATGGGTTTGGGTTGGAGGGCGTCGAGCTCGATTTGAGCGAGCTGGCCTTCTTTGATTTCGCGCCAGCGGTAAACGCCGGGCTCGGTTTCCTGAGTTTCGCGGCCGTTCAAACGGCGCAAGAAGTCGTTGGCGTTGTCGCGCGACGCGACTTGGCGGTACGTGGGGCGAGTAAGGGCTTCGACGGCGTAGCTGCGCAGAAGTTTGCGCCAGTAGTGATCGAAGAGATCGCCGGAAGCGAAGATGTCGCTCCAAGCCACTTCGCCGCCGTAGGCCACCACTACGCCGACGACGCGCTCATTCTTCAAACCTGAAGTGGCTTGCGAGAAGCGGCGCTGCACTTCGTTAACGAAATCATCGATGGATACGCCGACGGCGCGCGACTCGTAAATTTTTTCGTACGCTTCAGTGCGCCCATTGCCGGCGATGGCACTTTGGAGATTGTCGGCGGATATTTGAGCGCGAGGGGCGGATACCGGTGCCTTCGAGTTGGTGCCGTTGCGAACGGAGTCCCAGACTTTTGTCTGGGCCTGATCAACAGCTGCGCTTTCGCGGACGCTGGGATGGACAATGGTTTTTGCGGCTGCGAATTGCGAGCTGCCGGTCCAACGGCCGTGCTCGACGCAGAAGACATCGAGAGGGAGCGGCGGAGCGCCAACAGGAACGATGCGGTCCTTACCGATGACGCGGTCCTGCTTTCCGCCGCTGACGAGCTCGCCTGCGAGGAGCAACAACGGGCGCTTGCTACGGTTGATCAATACCAGTTGGTTGACGGAAGCACTGGTGGTGGGTTGTGGAAGGTACACGGGGCGGCCATCGCGACCGCGAACCATGCTCTCCGAACCTTGCTCACGGACGGCCACGTCGCCGGTGGAGAGACCTTCCTCAAGAGTCAGGAAGGGACTGGTGTCCTGGCTGTAGGAGCTGACGACGGGGAAGACGGAGATGTTCTCGTAGGTGACGGGATCGAGCAGCCGCCAATCGCCCTCAGGTCGAGACGGGAGAGCGGCGGGTGAGCCTGGCGCTGAGCCGAGGAAAGCCAGGCCGCCAAGAGTGGTAATACCGAGAAGTCCGCCGATCAGGGCGGTGAAAATCGAACGTTCCATGAAAGCCTCCTGTGTGTGAACCCCGACCTGGTCAGAGCGAACCAGCGGGGATGCCACTCGCAATTAGAACGGCGAGGCGGCGAAACCTTGCAGGGGAAGTAGCTATTTGTTGTTAGTCTTTAGTTCTTAGTAAGGGGGGGGAACGGGCCTGGTGAACCAGGTAAAACCAGAGGGACGAACTTGAATGCGAGGCTGCCTGGTAACAACTGAGGACTCAGAACGTAGGACTAAGAACGAAAAACTAAGAGCTAAGAACAAAGATCTAAGAACTACGAACTTGGAGCTTGCTTTGCCCCATTCAGCCGTTGGGATCGCCGAGGTTGACGCGAGGCTTGTTGCGTCTGGACTTGGAGGCTTCGCCTTCTTGTTTCTCGTATTCGGCGAGTTCCTCGTCGGTGTAGGAGAAAGAGTCGCGAGAGGCGAACATGGAGTTGGAACGGCTGGCCTGTTTCTTCTTCTTGCGCAGGGCGCCGAATTCATGGCGGACCTGACGGATGGGACCCTCGATGGCCTTCACTTCGACGAGCAGGTCGCTGACTTTTTCGAGAAAGTCGTGAAGATGGTAGGGACGAAGCACGTAGGGAAGTCGAGCGGCTTCCAGATGGACAACGTATTGGCCGCTGGATAGTTCCGGGATGAGATATAGAACGCGAACGCGGCCGCCATCAGTGTGAGAGACGCTGGCCAGCTCGTGCAGGGTGACAAAGGCGGGACCTTCGACCCCCGTCAGAGCCACGTCGGCAATGACCAATGACCATTCCCCAGTTTTCAGCTCGGCCATGAGCATCTGGGTGTCAGCCACGATGCGGACGCGCCACCCCTCGGAGTCCAGGATCTGCTTGACCGCACTTCCCCCTGGGGCATTCTCGTCGAGGACAAGAATACCGACCTGCTGGGGAGTGGGGGTGGAACTAGTACTCACAATCCTTAGTATAACGCCAGGACGACGGCGAGAGGCGTGGAATCGGGTGGCGGCGACTTATCGGACAAGGGTGGTCTGAGCCCCTATCGGAACCCTTGGAGGAGTCGGCTACTGTCCAATTACATAGTTGCTGCCCGTGAGCAAACGCTGCAAACCCGTGGAATCCCAGAAAATTCGATAGGTGCTTGGACGATGCGAGGAATCACTCCCGGAAAAAAAGACTTGAAGGCCGTCGCGCGACCATTCCGCACCGCGGCCCGACTGGTCAGGCGGGGAGAGGATGACGCGGCGTTTCGAACGTGGTTCGTAAAGGAAGAAACCGGCGGCCGAGCCTGCGGAGACAACGGGAGCCCCAGCGGGGGCCGACAAATAATCAGCCGAGATAAGCAGCAAGTCCGGATTGACGGGATTTACGCGAATGGTATTCGAACTCATGATCTGAAATGCTGCACCGTAAATATCTTTGAGCGCCACGGATTGTTGCTGGTTGTCTTCGCTGAGCCAGTAGGCGTTTTGCGTGTCCGTTGCCAGGACGGTGTGGTTGTCGACCCAGCCGTGGAGAGAATTCACGGACTGCGAAGAAAAAAGTGCGGCGGCCTCGGGCATTGAGGCGGGGAAAGACCAGACCTGCCACGATTGATCCAGGGCTTTGAGAAAAGCGACGCGGCCGTCATCGGGTGACCAGAAGGCCTGGCGCACGAGACCTTGCACCAAATCCACCGATTTGCCGGAGTCAAAATCGTAGAGAACGATGATGCGATCGGGACTGTTCTTTGAATCGGAGCGCGCGTAGAGAAGCCTCTTGCCGTCGTGGGAGAGGGCCAGCTCGGTGCCAGCATGCGCTGCGATCTTCTTCGTCGAGCCGCGGCTGAGAACAACGTTGCCGGCTGAATTCAGGTAGGCTACAGCGACGGGAGGCTTGAAATCGGTGATAGTTGGGGCGGGTGGCTTCTTTTTGTCGGCGTCAGCGTCTTCGTCCTCGTCGGGTTGATTGTTGATCTTGGGGAAAAGCTCGGCGGCGATGCGGGCACAGCCCTTTAGAGAGCCGATTTGCGCGTGCTCGACGGAGGCACGGAAAAAGTATTTTCCCGCGGGCGGGGGCGCGGGAGTCAGCGTGTCGTTCGAAGCGTCAGTGCAAGCTTCGCGTGTCAGGTGAACGGCCACAGCCGCGCCGGTCGCAGAGTCCTTGGCGCGATAGATCCAGGAATCGGCGGCGGCTTCATGGCTAACATCAGAGGGTTCGAGAGGGATGGGGGGGTAGCCGGGGCGATCCATCCGTTCAGGGCCTTTTTGGCCGATCCGCAGGCTCCAGTTGGGATCGTTGCCGAAGGCAAGGATGAGAATGGGATAGTGGGTCGATTGCGGGGCGGAGGGACCTGCAGGCAGCTTCTTTGAAGGTGGAGGATTCTGGCCGAAGGAGAGTGCCGGCAAGCCAACAAGCAGCACAGCTGCCGCGATCAGAACGTGTTTGGAACCCCGAAGCATGCCGACGACGGTTCTCCCGGACATTGAGAATACTCTGTGAGGGTGAGGGAGGCAATTGTCTGCGGGGCTTGGCGAAGAGACGCCGTATCCATGGAGGCACGGGAACGGGAAAATGCGAGGACGCGTGGCTTAGCGAATAACAAGCGAAAATAGTGCTTGACTAAGCGAATAAAAAGCGAAATACTGCGGCGTGCTTCGAGGTGGGCTATGTCTCCAGTTCACTCCCAACCGGCGCCGACTTTTCGGAGGCGACGCCGCCACGCTTCACCAACCACAGTAGGACTCTTTCCTGAGTGCCCTGATGCCATAAGCCCAATGAAAGCGGTCTGCAGCCTTGCCCCGGTTACGGACCAACACGGCAGCAATTCGAATCAAGCGACGCCGGATTGCCCCCCGGCGTCCAGGACCCAACCCGGAACCCAAAACCGTGTAACAGGTCCGGTTCGAATTGATGCCGCGGCGCCCCCCGAACGCGCTCACGCGCGACTGGTCGGCATTGCCCGCCTCGCAGCATCTTCGCCGCCCGCGGAGACGCGGCGAAATTCCGCCGAGCGGCCGGAGTATTTTCTGCTGCCGGTGAAGTCGATCCTGAACCGGTGCGATTCGAATCGCGTGCCGTTCGAATGGACGATCAATCCCTATCGAGGATGCGAGTTTGCTTGCAAGTATTGCTACGCCCGGTACACGCACGAGTACATGGAGCTGGACGGGTCCGAGTTCGAGAAAAAGATTTATGTGAAGAAGGACGCGGCGCCTTTGCTGGCGCATGATATTTCGCGCAAGTATTCGTATGCGTCGGAGAAGTCGGGCGGCGAAAAGCCGGATCATATCGCCATTGGGACGGCCACGGACCCCTATCAACCGGCGGAGCGGGAACACGGGGTGACGCGGGCGTGCCTGGAGGAATTGGCGAAGCGCGAAGGGTTGAGCATTTCTATTATAACGAAGTCGAATCAAATCGTGCGCGACATCGACGTGCTGACGAAGATTGCCGCGCGGTCTTCATTGCGAATCGACATTACGGTGACGACGATGCGGGCGAGGCTGGCGCGAATGCTGGAGCCACGTGCGCCGCGGCCGGATCTGCGGCTCGCGGCGGTGAAGGAATTGCATGAAGCGGGATTGGCTGTCGGTGTGTCGGCGTCGCCGTTGGTGCCGGGGATTACGGATGGAGAAGGCGAGCTCGAGGCAGTCGCCGCGGCGGCGAAAGATGCGGGCGCGCAGTGGTTCTTCTCGGGAGTGCTGTTCTTGATGCCGTCGTCGGCGAAACAATTCCTGCCGTTTGTGCGGGAGAAATTTCCGCGGCTGGCGAAGCAGTATGAGCAGTGGTATGCGAGGAACGGGTATGCGCCGGAGGAATACCGGCGCGAGGCTTCGGAGCGCGTGACGCGGATCCGCGAGAAGTATGGATTTCGGCCGCGGCCGTGGGTGGAGATAAGTCGAACATTGACGCGTTCGCAGTTGTCTTTAGGTTGGGATGCGGCAGCACAGAAGATGGCACGAGCGCAGTCTTGCGCGGGGGGATAGGTCCGCGAGAAGGCACACAGCCAAGAGTGGTTTTGCCACAAAGAAAACTGCTAAGGGACGATGATGCGGGATGTTTCGCGCTTGAGTTCGGGGGATTGCGGGAATTGGCCGCGCAGGAATTCGATGAAGCGGCGCGAGCGCGGGCGGCCGTTGGTGCGCAGCAAACCCATGCGATAGAGAAAGACCAACAGATAGAACAGTTCGGAGTCCTTGAGGCCGGCCGAGCTGGCGTGTTCGGCTTGGTACTTCCTGAGTTCGGAAAGAAGGGCGATCAATGCAGCATAGAGTTCGCGCGGGAGAAGTGCGTCTGGCGGTTTTTCGTAGATGATGCCGGAGCTCAGCGTCTTGTAGGTTTGGGCGAGGGCCTGGATGGCGACGAGGACGTCGGCGTCCACGGCAGCGGGCTGGACGGCGCAGAACTTGGCGATGGAGAAGGCCAGCGCGGCCATGAGCTGCTGGTGGGTGTAGACGATATCCTGTGGAATTTTTTCGTCGAGCAACAGCGTGTCCGCGGGCAAGGAACGCCGATGCTCGTCTTCATAGCGGTGGGCGGAAACGAGAAAGGAGCAGTCCGACGGGCAATCGATAGTGACTTCGCGCTCGGTACCGCAGCAAACGGCACAGATCTTTTCGCCCTTCGCGGGGCAGAAACGAGCGGCTTTGCGCTTGTCGCAGATCGGGCAGGACACGGATTCTCCTCGGAGCGTCAGGACAATTCAGCAGAATACGCTGTGGAGCAACAAAAGACAAAATCAGGCGGGCGGACGTAGCGGGCGAGTTTGATGTGAACGAGCCATTTTCAGAAGCGGACTTGGGGAACAGGGGCAGACCATCTTTCCCACTCGCCTGCGAAAATGGGATGTTGTGAATCGATCACGGATTTCCAGAGGGAAATTCTAAAATAGTCCTCTTGGGCGCGTCATCCTTCTTTGTTGCCTTTTGCACTCGCTGATCGGTTTGCCGGAAATCTGAAAACCATTTGTCCGGTTCATGCGTTAATCCCGCACTGACCCGCGAGGACTTTCAGATCATAGTCAGCGCATGAATCCCTCTGCGGATTTCCACAGGCTCACGGGCATGAGATCGAATCGCAAAAGCAGTTCATCAGGCAACAGGCAACGGTTCTGACGAGCGGCAGAGAGAACCGGTTTTCAGATACTTGGTGCGGATACTAGGTTCCGCTTACGAGCGGCACGATGCGTATTCTGCTTTCGATTGATTGCCTGGTTGGAAGGTTTGGCCTGAATGGAGCGGGTTGCGATGTATACTTTCGCGGGCTTCTTTGCTAGCAGCTTCTTCGCTGGGTAAACGTCTTCGACGCCCGTATCCGTGAAATGCGCTGGACTCACCTCCTGCGCTTTGCAGGACGGCGTCCAACCTAGCAGCATCGTCGCAACCCCGATTGTCCCGAGCCACAGTGTTTTGGGTAGCAAGAGTTTGGGATTCATCGCCATTGTCCTTTCCTTTGTCGATTCTGCGCGGCTAGTGACGCCGGCTGCCGACTCTGTCTGACAAGAGCCCAAAACTCGTACAGCCAGCCGAACGAGACGTGCTGGAGGTGTTGGGCGTGTCCGGTAACTGTGTTCATCCGGCGTCGAATGCGTGCGCATAATGAACGATTCTTCGCACTTTTCGCTTTTCCTGCCAATGCACTTCGTCTGGAAAACTAATGAACAAAAGGTGAACGCCTAGCTCATAGATTCCATAGGAGATTCTGGTTGCGGGGGCGCTAACACGACGGGTAGATTGGGCTCACTATCCACTGACCACGAACGGAGAAGTGGGAATCAGCGACATGTGTTACCTCAAACAGACACACTAACCTGCCGAGAATTCACGCCATGATGACTTTGTTTTGGAAGCGGCGGGCGGCGATGAGAAGGAGAATGGAGCCGATGGTATAGAGGGCCAGGCCGTCTAGCCAGAGATGAGAAAGGCCGGCGCCGCGCAAGATGATGCCGCGGGTGATGTTGATGTAATAGCTGGCGGGAATGAAATAGCTGATGACGTAGAAGATGACGGGCATGGTCTCGCGCGGAAAAATGTAACCGGAGAAGAAGATGCTGGGGAGAAAGGTGAGAAAGGCAAGCTGGATGGCCTCGGATTGGGAGTTGGCTTTGCTGGAGACGAGAATGCCTATGGAAAGAGAGACGAAAAGATAGGGGAGAGAAAGGAACGCAAGAACCAGTACGTTGCCGTGAATGGGAACCTGAAAAACGAAGCGCATGAAGGTGAGAATCAGGCAGAGCTCGGCGAAACCGATGGCCAGATAGGGAAGGAGCTTGCCGAAAAGAAGGCCCATGGGGCGGACAGGCGTGACGAACAACTGTTCGAGTGTGCCGCGCTCTTTTTCACGGACGATGGAGAAAGCGGTGAGGAAAGTGGTGACGTTAAGCAAGAGGATAGCGGTTAAGCCAGGCAAGAGGAAATTCGGGGAACGGGAGTCAGGATTGAAGAGCAGTTTAGGGCGCATATCGACGGCAAAGGTAGAGCGATCCTGCAGAACGCGCCGGAGCGATTCGTCGAGGCCGATGGCGGTGGTGACGTTGATGGCCTGGCCGGCGACCGAGGAGTCCGAGCCGTCGATGAGGACGAGGACCTGGGCGCTCATGTTGTGGAGGAGGCGGTCAGAATAATCCACGGGAATCTTGATGCCGACGCGGTCCTTTCCGGCAATGATGGCGTCGTTGAGATCGCGATCGGTTTCGACATAACGGTTGATATGAAAGGTGTCGGAGTTTTTCAGGCGGTCGATCAACTCGCGGCTCTCGCGGCGGCCGTCGGCATTCAGGACGACGGTATTGATCTGGCGGATGTTGGTGTCAATGCCGAAACCGAGCACAACCATTTGCAGCAGGGGAATGACGAGAGAGAAAAAGAGCGTTGCGGGGTCGCGGCGGACGTGCAGGACCTCTTTGTAAAAGACGGCGCCGAAACCGCGGAAGAAGTTACGCACGGGTGGCCTCCAGCAAGGCTTGATGCTTGTAGGTGAGCTCGACGAAGACGTCTTCAAGGCTGGGAGCGAGCGGGCGAATCTCTGTGACCGTAATGCCGTTTTTCATGAGCTGTTCGCGGAGATCGTTGAGATTGAAACGGTCTTCGATGAGCGCATGGATGGATTGCCCGAAAATGGTGGCGCTGCGTATGCCGGGCAGGTGACGCGCGAATCGAAGAGCGCGCGTGACTTCAGGTGTGGCGATCTCAACGCGCAACGTGCCGGGGGGCTGGACGTCCGGGAGTTCGCGAAGCGAATTGGGCGTGCCGTCGGCGATGAGCTTGCCGTAGTAGATATAGGCGACATGGCTGCAGCGCTCGGCTTCGTCCATGTAGTGAGTGGTGACGAAGAAGGTGATGCCATGACCGGAAAGCTCGAACAGGAGATCCCAGAGCTGGCGGCGCGCGACCGGATCGATGCCCGCGGTGGGCTCGTCGAGAAAGAGGAGCGTCGGCTCGTGCAGCATGGCGCAGCCGAGAGCGAGGCGTTGCTTCCAGCCACCGGAAAGTTGCGCGGCCAGGCGATTGAGGTAGGGAGCGAGGCCGTTGAGCTGGACAATTTCGTCGATGCGGCGCTTCAGGCGCGCGGGCTCGAGGCTGTAGATGCGGCCGTAGAACTGCAGGTTTTCCGCGACGGTCAGATCGTAATAGAGACTGAAGTTTTGCGACATGTAGCCGATATGCTCGCGGACGGCTTCGGAATCCGTGCGGACGTCGAGGCCTTCGACAAAGGCGGAGCCGCCGCTGAGCGGCAAAAGGCCGGTGAGCATTTTGATGACGGTGGTTTTTCCGCTGCCGTTGGGGCCGAGGAACCCGAAGATTTCGCCTTTTTCGACGCGGAAGCTGACGTCGTTGACGGCGGCGAAGTTGCCGAAACGCCTAACCAGATGTTCGGCGGAGATGGCGGCTTGCGGGAGAGCTTGCGGGTGGGTCGCCATAGCGTCAGCTTTGGGCTTTCAGTTTCACGTCCGCGGCCATGCCGGCGAGGACGCGACCGGCGGGATCATTGATGCGGATTTTTATGCCAATGACCTGGTGGACGCGCTCTTCGCGGGTTTGCACATTGCGCGGCAGGAATTCGGCCTGCTGGTTGATCTGTTCGACGAGACCATCGAAAGCGGTGTTCGGAAAAGAATCGACGCGAACTTCCGCTTTTTGGCCGAGCTTGACGCGGCCGATTTCGGTTTCGGGAATGTAGATGCGAACGTAGATCTGATCTTTTTCGAGAAGAGTGGCGACGGGCGTATTGGGAGCGATGAGGTCGCCCGGGCGGACGTCGAGAACCTCGACGATGGCGGCGGAGGGAGCGGTGACCTGGCGCTCGCGGAAGCGGGCTTCGTCGTAAGCGTAGGCTGCTTTGGCGAGGTCGACGTCTTCGCGACGGTTGCCGCGCTCGAGTTTTTCCAGGTTGGCCTGGGCTTGATGGTAGTGCGCTTCTGCGGAAGCGATTTCCTCGGGACGGTAGCCGCGCTGCAGTTCATCGAGCTTGTGCCGGGCACTCTGCTGCTGGGCGACGGCGACTTTCCAATTGGCTTCAGCGGTATCGAGTTGCTGCTTTGAGACGAGATCTTTTTTGGCGAGTGCGTCGTAGCGGTCAAAATCGAGATGCGTGCGGATTTCGTCGGCTTTCGCGCGGTCGAGCTCGGCTTGCGCGGTGGCGATGTCTTCCAGGCGATAGCCGTTCTTCTTCAGCTCGTACTCGGCTTTGGCCTGAGCCGCGGCGGCGCGGGCTTCCGCGATTTCTTCGGGACGATAGCCTCGCTGGGATTTTTCAGCGCCGGCGCGGGATTGCTGCAGTGCGGCCCGCAATTCCCGGTCGTCGAAGGTAATCAGGACCTGACCCGCTTGGACGGTGTCGCCTTCGCGGACCAGAACCTTATCAATGCGGCCACCGATCTTGGAACCCACACGTATGTTGCGGGCTTCGACGGTACCGGACCCTTGCAGACCGGTGTCGCGGTGGAACCAGCCGGCATAGAGCGCCGTGGCGGCCAGCACGGCGGCAGCAGCGAGAAGAATCAGGATGCGCTTGCGGCTCATGAAACTAGTCTCCCGACGTGAACAAAGGGGCTGGGAGCGGCGGCACCGAGTCCCCGCGAGGCGCCAAGCCGGACCAGAGCAGGTTGAATGCGGTTTCGATCCGGGAGTGCAAAGTGGCGTCGCCGTAAAGGGACCAGATCAGCAGCGTGCCGAAAATGGTTTGGCGAAAAACATTGGCGATCTCCGCAGCCGGAAGGTCGTTGCGGATTTCGCCGCGGTCCTGACCGAGTTGAATCATCTGGCTGTGGAGGGCATGGACGCGTCTTTGCAGGTTCATCATGGCCGCACGAACCGGAGTCGTTGAAAGATAGGCCTGGAGAAGTGCGCGGATGATGGCGGGGTTGCGTGTGGGCTCCTGCGTCATGCGCACACCGAGCGAACGGAGGAAGTCCGGCATGGGCTCGCCCGTGCGGCGAGCCATCTCGATAGCGGCTTCCAGCTTGCTGAGTTGCATTTCTCCGAAGGCCAGGAGGATGTGGTCCTTGCTCGGGAAATAATTGAAAAAGGTGCCTTTGCCGACGTCAGCAGCCTCAGTGATGTCCTCAACAGTCGTTTCGGCAAATCCCCTTTGGGCGAAAAGATCGAGAGCGGCGCGGAAAAGTCGCTCGCGGATGTCGGCGCTGCGGCGCTGGCGACGGTCGGAGGTCGAGAGTGATCCTGAGAGACCGCTGCGGCGAATCGGTTTTGATCTACGAGCCATGATGACCAGTACTCATAAATGACCATAGGTCAAATTAGACTAGATGTCAAGGGCATAAATTTATGACATTAGTTTGCGGACGGTGGATGTGCGGGGAACGGAAACGAAAACACCCCGGGGTGAGCCGGGGTGTTCGGAGTAAGTCGGTAGATTTCGAGAACTACTTAAGAGATTCGGGGTCCGAAGTGTTCTTCGGAGACTTTTGGTTTAGATACGCAATCATCTTTTGAGCGGCGGGAGGAACGGCCACAGCCCCCTTGAACACGATGGACTCTGCTTCGACCTTCTTGCCATAGATGCGCTCATTGGCGTCATTGTCAGGGCGAACCGTTGAGCCTTCCAGAGAGAGGCCGGCGAACAGGCCGCGGGCGCGGGAATAGCTCAAGACTTCCGCACGCAGTGTCGCATCCGTGGATGCGTTGGCCGTGCGTCCCTTTGGACCTGCCGCAGCCGACGCATCGGCGCCAAGCTTTACCTTGCTGCTCAAGATGGAGCGGGCGCCACGCGGATTCATGACCAGCAGGACGAAATCTGTGGCTTGGCCGCCGAGCTGTAAGCCAACGCTGCCGCCTTCCAGTGCCATCATCGTGGGAGCGCTCCATGGCCCGGTGAAATGCTCGCCACTACGGCAGGTCATAGCACCTCGGCCGTAGCTGCCGCCGATGACAAAGGCCGCCTTGAGCACGGACGGAAAGACAATGATGCATTCGGCTTTATCAATAAGATCCTCGGGAATGTTATCGGGAATATCCATAACTTCCTTGACGATCATCCCGCAGTTTTCCAGGCGATCGGTTTCTTTCTTATCTCCCGCGGCCAAGAGCGGCAGCGCAACGAGCGCCAGCGCCATCAGGGAGGAGCTGATTCTCTTAATCACAGTTCACCTCGTCGTAGTTTTCCGGGCTAGAGCCATCATAGAGTGCCCGCAGGCTGGGCGCAACCACAGGCCACGGAAGGAGGCCTGGGAAAGAGTGTTGATTCAGAGGTTGGTTCCGTAAATTAAAAAGCGCCGGAGACGGAATGAGTTGCCTTTCGACTATACTTTTCCAGAACGACTTGAGCGTGAGTGAAAAATGAGAATCGAGAAAATCCTGCAGCGATGGGCGGCCGTGGCCGCGGCGAGCGCCGTGTGGACTTTAGGAGCCGGCGCGCCACGCCTGGGTGCGCAATCGAAAACAAAGCCAAAGCCGGTGTGTTGTGGCCCAAAGAAACAGAGCGGATCTTCGAAGAAGGCCAGGGCGAGATTCGCCGCGCGCGCGGAAGCGTTGCTGGGAACAGCGCCCACAAACAAGGGGGAGTGGGGGCTGCTCATTGTGGATGCCGAAAGCGGCGAGACGCTGTACGAGCAGAACGCAGACAAGTATTTCGTCCCGGCTTCGAACATGAAGCTGTTCACCACCGCGTTGGCCTTGGCAAAACTGGGGCCGGAGTACCGCTTCCACACGACGCTGGAGGCGCGCGGCACGATTTCGAGCGAGGGAGTGCTGGGTGGAGATCTCGCGCTAGTGGGGCGTGGCGATCCGAATCTATCGAACAGAAAATTCCCGTATGAACTGAAGGAAGAATTTGATGGGCCGCCCGAGAAAGTGCTCGGCGAGCTTGCGGACGCGGCGGTGGCCAAGGGAGTCAAGCAAATTTCCGGGGATGTGATCGGCGACGACAGCTATTTTCCGCGGGAACGCTATCCGAATGGCTGGGAGATCGACGACATGGTGTGGGAATACGGCGCGGCCATCTCCGCGATCGTGGTGGACGATAATACGGTGGCGCTGACGCTCACGCCGGGCGAACAGCCGGGCAATGCCGTGCAGGCGGCGGTGACTCCAGGGACGCCGGATTTCACGGTTGAAAATGAAGTGAACACTTCGGCCGCGGACGTGAAACCGGATTTGACGCTCGTGCGGGAGCCGGGGGCGAATATCGTGGTGGTGAAGGGCAGTTTGCCGGCGAAGAGCGCGCCGCGGAAACTGGTCCTGGCGATTGAAGAACCGGCGCAGCACGCGGCGGCCACATTGAAGCGATTGCTGGAGGAGCGAGGAGTAAAGGTGGCGGGTGTCGCGAGGGCCCGCCACGATCATGCGGAACTCGGAGGCGATCCGGCGGTGCTCGCGGAGCACGTTTCCGTGCCGCTGGGAGACGCGGTGAAACTGATCAACAAAATCAGCCAGAACCTACACACGGAAATGCTGTTGCGGACGGTGGCGCGGCAGAACGCAGCGTGGGCCACGCCCGACGAGCTGATGAAGGTTCCAGCGGATTTCTACACCGCGGCGGGAATCGCGCCGGGAGACGTGATTCAAGCGGACGCCTCGGGATTATCGCGGCACGATTTGGTGACTCCGCGGGCCATTGTGACCTTGCTGGGCTTCGCGCAGAAGCAAGCATGGTTCGGGCTCTACTATGCATCGCTGCCAGTGGCGGGAGTGGACGGCACGCTGGAAGATCGCATGAAAAATACGCTGGCGACGGGACGGATTCACGCGAAGACGGGCTCGGTCGAACACGTGAGGACGCTTTCGGGATTTGCAGAGACTCCGGACGGGCGGCAGGTGATCTTTTCTTTCTTGAGCAACAATCAGGGCGGGAAGAGTCACGAAGCGGCCGATGCTTTGACGGGACTATGCGTGGCGATGATCGAGGAATTCAACGTGAAGCCGCCGAAGCGCGGGCGGGAACACAAGCAACCACGGTTAAATTGAGGATCGCAGATGGGGAAAGAATTTATCGTCACCGTGTTTGGCAGTTCGCGGCCGCGCGAAGGAGATGCGGACTACGAAGAGGCGCGAATCCTGGGGCGAGCTTTGGCGAAGCACGGCTTCTCTGTCTGCAGCGGCGGTTACGGCGGGGTGATGGAAGGGGTGTCCCGCGGAGCGAAGGAGGCGGGCGGGAAAACGTACGGGGTGACCGCGGATTTTTTCACCAATGCAAAGCTGAATTCCTGGATTGACCTCGAAGTGCGGATGAAGACTTGGGAAGAGAGACTCTTTGAACTCATCCGGTGTGCAGACGCTTTTGTGGCGTGCAAAGGCGGAACGGGAACACTCGTGGAACTTGCGGTGGTGTGGGAAATGCTAAACAAGTCGGTGATGACCGCGAAACCGTTCGCCGTGCTGGGAGATTTTTGGCAGCCGGTTCTGGATCGCGTGCGGGAAGTAGAAGTGGGACAGCCGGCGCCGTGGGGCGAGGCAAACGGGCGGCTGGTGTATGTAGCGACGTCGCCGGGAGACGTGGCAAGTCATCTGACCGCGAAATTGCAGAAAACCTAAAAATGTCACGGACGGCGCAAGACGTATTGGAGTTCGACAAGCTGCGGGAATTGCTGCGGCTGAGGACGACGTGCGCGCCGGGACGGCGAGCTGTGAATGCGCTCGAGCCCGGGATGGAGCGAGCGACGCTGGAATCGGCTTTTGCGTTGATTCGCGAAGCGGGGGAGTGGCTGCGCGCGGGGCGCGAGCTGGGATTTGGCGCGCTGGCCGATCCGCAAGGCTGGCTCGAACGCATCGAGGGGCCGGGGATGGCGCTGGAGCCGGGCGAATTTCTGGATGCGGCGTCGTTGCTGGAAACAGCGGGATGGCTGCGGCAGCAGTTTCGCGAAGAAGCGTTGAAGTTTCCCTTATTGGCGGCACGGGCCGCTTCGGTTGGTGATTTTCGAGATGTGCAGTCGGCGATCCGGCGGTGCGTGCTGCCGAACGGCGAGATCAGCGATGATGCGTCGGCGACGCTGCGGCGAATCCGCGCGAGCATCACGGAGACTCGCGAAACAATCCAGAAGAATCTGAAGCAGGTTTTGCGCGCGCGGAATGCGGAAGCGGGAGAAGACTACGTCACGCTGCGGAACGATCGTTTCGTGATTCCCGTGCGGGCCGAACATCGGCGGAGCCTTCCAGGTGTGGTGCACGGAGCGAGCGCGACGGGGCAAACGGTATTCATGGAGCCGTTCGAAACCGTTGAGGCGAACAACCAGCTCGTGCAGCTTGCCGAGGACGAAGCCGCGGAAATCCTGCGGATTTTGCGCGAGCTCACGGAAAAGCTGCAAATGATCCGCGGGCCGCTCCTGGCGGCAAGTGGGAACATTGCGGAACTCGACAGTGTGTTTGCGCGGGCGCGATTCGCGCGGGAATTTGACGCTGCGATCCCGGAATTCTCCGCAACAAATGAATTGCGTCTGGAAGGCGCGCGTCACCCGGTGTTGGAGGACAAGCTCCGCAAAGAAAACCGCACTATCGTCCCGATGACCTTAACCCTTGGGGGAGAAGAACGCGTGCTGGTGATCAGCGGGCCGAACACCGGCGGCAAGACCGTGGCGCTGAAAACGACGGGAATGGCCGCGCTGGCGGCGCAGTCCGGAATTCCGGTCGCTGCGCAGGGAGCGGTCCTGCCCCTGTTCGACCGTGTGCTGGTGGACATCGGCGACGAACAATCAATTGCGGCGGATTTGTCCACGTTCTCGGCGCACATGTTGAACTTGAAAACCATGCTGGAGTCAGCGACGCAAAATTCTCTCGTGCTGGTGGATGAAATGGGCACGGGAACTGCCCCGGAGGAAGGCGCTGCCCTGGCGGTAGCGCTGCTGGAGGAATTTCGCACGAAGAACTGCATCGTGCTGGCAACCACGCATCACGACCGGTTAAAGACGTACGCATCGACCGCGCTTGGAGTGGTAAACGCCGCAGTGGAATTCGACGACGTGAATCTGCGGCCCACCTATCGCTTGATGGTGGGCGTGCCGGGCGGCTCCAGCGGAATCGCGATCGCCAGGCGGCTGGGGATCGCCACAGGAATCATCGAACGCGCAAGGTCATTGCTGACGCCCGAATCGCGTGAAGCCGCAGACCTGATCGCTTATTTGCATCGCGGCCGCGACGAGCTGGACCGCATGCAACGGCAGATGACCGTCGAGCGGCATGCGCTGGAGGAAGACCGCAAGAAGCTTCGAACAGAGTGGGTCGAACGGCAGCAGAAGCGGATCAAGGAACTGGAAGCGCAATTCGCGGAGATGCAGAAGCGCTTTGACGAGAATGTCGCGCGCGTCGTCGAAGCGGTGAAAGAACGGGAGCTGCGCGCGCAGGTGGAAAAAATGGCCCGGCGGAAGATGCAGGACGTCCGCGGCGAGGCGCGCGAAGAACTGAATGCCGCGGTGGTACAGACCATCTCGGAATCGCAATCCGATCTCGGCGTCCATGCCGCTTCGCTGGAGGCGGTCAGCTCTGACCGGCTGCAACCCGGTGCGAGGATTCGCGTGCGCGGCTTCAGCAAGCCGGTGTTGTTGCGGCGGATTGACGGATCGTCCGCGGAAATCGAAGCCGGGCCGCTGCGGATGAAAGTGGCACTGGATGAAATTACCGGCGTGGAAGGAACGGCGCCCGCACCGAAACCAAGTTCGCCGGCGGCCAAGCTGCAGAGCGTGACGGTGACTTCGCAGCGCGGGGAAGCCGGCACTTCCGACGAAATCAACGTGATCGGCATGACCGTGGAAGAAGCCACCGATCGCCTGGACAAATTCCTGGATGACGCCGCGCTTGCGCGCAAAACGCGTATCAGGATCATTCACGGGCACGGGACGGGCGCACTTCGCAAGGGGATTGGAGAGTTTCTGGCTTCGCATCCGTTGGTGGAGAAACATTCGTTTGAGACCGAGGAGCATGGAGGAAAAGCGATCACCATCGTGGAATTGCAAAGATAGAAAAGGGAAATCAGAAAATAGAAAATAGAAAGAGCACGGAGAGTCGAATCTTGCTTCCGTAGAGATGCGGACCGCGCTGCTTTGCTATACTCGCCGCGTTCCGAAAGCCAATTCAAAACGAGGTGCCTGGATGAAAGCTTTGAAGGATTCATTGTCGCCTGCAAGAGCAGGGCTAGATGTTCGCCGATGGGGTGTGGCCTTCGCGTTTGCATTGGTCACGCTGGCCGGGCTGGCGATCACCACGAGTGCGCAGGCGCCGAAGAGGACGGTAATTCGCGCGGGGCGCGTGCTCAACGTGCGCACGGGAGAGTTGCGCGCCAATCAGGCCATCGTGGTTGAAGGCGATAAGATTGCGCAGATCGCGCCTTCCAGCGATATCACGGCAGCGGCCGGAGACACGACGATCAATCTGCCGGATGCCACGTTGCTGCCCGGCTTGATCGACATGCATACGCACCTGACGTTTGATTTGAACTCGCTGGGATACCAGGGGCTCTCGATTTCAACGGCGCGCGAAGCGCTGCACGGCGCGAGGAACGCGCGGCGCACGCTCGAAGCAGGTTTTACGACGGTGCGAAACCTGGGCGCGAAAGACTATGCGGACATCGCGCTGCGCGATGCGATTAACGATGGCGACGTCATCGGGCCGCGCATGGTCGCCTCCGGACCGGCGCTGGGAATCACCGGCGGCCACTGCGACGAAAACTTGCTGCCGCCCGCGTTCCACTCTCAGGGCGAGGGAGTAGCGGACGGCGTCGAGGGTGTGCAGCACAAGGTTCGTGAAGTGATCAAGTACGGCGCGGAGGTGATCAAGATTTGTGCCACCGGCGGCGTGCTATCGAAGGGCGATGACCCGAACGCTTCGCAGTACACGCTCGAAGAAATGAAAGCAATTGTGGCGGACGCGCACCGGCTTGGCCGGCGTGTGGCGGCGCATGCTCACGGCGCCGAAGGAGTACGCTGGGCTTCAGAGGCGGGCGTCGATTCAATCGAGCATGGCCACCTGATGGATGATGCGGCCATCGCCACTCTGAAGAAAAATGGAACATATCTGGTGCCGACGCTCTTTCTCGGCGAATACATGGAAAAGAACATGGACCGCAGCGACATCCCGGAATATTCCAAGCAAAAGATGCGCGATGTAATCGCCGCGATGCGCAAGAACACCGGCAAAGCGTTCGCCGCCGGTGTGAAGGTGGCGTTCGGCACGGATGCCGCTGTCTATCCGCACGGGCTGAATGCGGGCGAATTCCATGTTTATGTGAGTTTGGGAATGACGCCGCTGGCGGCGATTCAGACGGCAACCGTCAATGCCTCCGACTTACTCGGTTCCAAGTATCTCGTTGGCTCGCTGGAGACAGGCCGCTGGGCGGACGTGGTTGCCGTGGATGGCGATCCGACGAAGGACGTCACCATCCTCGAGCATGTAAAATTCGTCATGAAGGGCGGCAGCGTCTACAAGAACGATTATGCGAAGCGGTGACCTTCGCTAGGGGCGCAATGGCGGAAGCGGGATCATTCGCGGAGAAGGTGAAGCAGCAGGCGGACATCGTTCGCGTGGTCGGTGAATACGTCCGCCTGAAGAAAACTGGGAAAGACTTCAGCGGGCTGTGCCCGTTTCACCAGGAAAAGACGCCATCGTTCACGGTCTCGCCCATCAAGCAGATTTTCTATTGCTTTGGGTGCAGCAAGGGCGGCGACGTGTACAACTTCGTCATGGACATGGAGAAGTGCGAATTTCCCGAGGCCGTGAAGATGGTCGCGGAGAAATGCGGGATCGCGATTCCGCGGCAGAAGCAGCGTTCTTCAGAGGAGCGGAAAGAAAACCAGCAGCGCTCGGTTCTCGTGGAGATGCACCGCGAGGCGCAAACTTTTTTCGTGAAGCAGTTGCAAGGAACCGCGGAAGGAAAGCTCGCACGCGCGTACCTGG
>Ga0137397_10000961_pt1 | contig 20002 bp, 22 predicted proteins | sample czorhiz116metaG_FD_106658 | JGI IMG/M metagenome (GOLD analysis project Ga0137397, IMG submission 106658) | Vadose zone soil microbial communities from Angelo Coast Range Reserve, California, USA - czorhiz1.16 metaG | ecosystem: Environmental > Terrestrial > Soil > Vadose zone | place: USA... | reverse complement strand
GAGTAGAGTCTCCGAGTCTCTGTCATTCCTTGGCGATTCCAATGCAATTGATAGTTCCCACCGAATGTATATTCTGGCACTCCGGTCCATCCACTTGGCGCTGACCATTTTCTCATCGGCGTCTTCGATGGTGAGGCGTTAACATAGACGATGAAACAGGCCACCCAATAGGGTTGAGTAGCCGGCACTCCTCCCTTGGACGAGAGCGCGCATCGAGCGGAACTTACCCAAAGATATGTTCCGATCGGACGCATTTGAAGTCGCCAACAGATAAGTTCTCAACCACCGCTCCGTATCTGCTAATAACCCCAATAGATATGATCCAGCCGTAGTGCACTCTTCGCCCCAAAATAAATCGGCGTATTCATCCATTTGCAAACTCTCTGTCCTCAAGCCCATACGTCAGCCCTGCCGCTTTTGTTGTAAATTGCGGCCAAGGGATTCCGGGTCAAATAGAACGCAAACCTATGACCATATCCGCAAGGAATTGAGAAAGAATCCCTTAGCCATCTCGTTATTCGTTTGCTTTTCCCATTTCTTTATGCACCTCCTATTTGATACAACCATCGGGGCAGTGGCGTTGTCTACTCCCTCCCCATCTGCTTTTCTCAGCCTCTTCCTCTCGGTTGTTCGGATCTTGCGACTATATACCCCTGTCGGTCTGGGAATTGTCAGCACGCAGTCTCAGGGCATCGCCGTTCCGACAAAGCAGGCTCATTTTACCGACCACAGCGACACCCAGGTCCTTATCCTAGGGGGTGGTGTCGCCGGTATCATGGCTGCTAGGGCTCTCCATGACAGAGGTATGGACAACTTCAAGGTCATTGAAGCATGGGAGACGCTCGGTGGACGTATGAAGAGCATCTCGTTTGGCGTTACGGACAGGCAATATGTGCTGGAATTAGGCGCGGACTGGATTCACGGCACGCAGACGAACAACGGCCCATCAAACCCGATATTCGACTTGGCAAGGAAGCACAATCTATCAACCCAGCCAAATCACTATCGTGGCAGCATGAGTACGTCTTCGATTTCAATAGCAGTCCTTACTGACGCCATTGATGTATAGCGACCTACGACCACACTGGCCCCGTCGATTATATGCAAACGTTCGACGCCGCGGTCGAGAACTTCGCTGCTTTGACTATAGGGGGAGGTACGTGCGCGAATCCTGGCCCTTTCCCCTTCGCCTGCCGTTGGCATGACCATTTTAACAGGTGATCGGATCCTGAGGGGTTTAGTGGATACAACAACTCGTAGCGGCTACGCCCTTGTTGGTGCCAAACCTAGAACGCCTCACGAGGCAGCTTCTGAATACTATCAATTTGACTGGGAATATGCCCAGGCACCAGAGCAAAGCTCTTGGCTTGCGTCTTCTTGGGTAACGTACCGTTCTATACCAGCCAGTCGTGTTTGCTGTTCCGAAGAGTGATGATAAAAAGTCCCTACTCGGAGCCAGATCGTCTTGGTTTGTCGCGATTTGGCTGCTTATCACGTATTCTAGGCGAATAATTTCACCTTTAACGGCGACCAAGGCGGCTTTTCCTCTGAGAACCTCTTGACGACTGATCAACGCGGTTTCGCGAGCATCGTCCAGTCCGAAGCCACTGAATTTCTTTCCGAGGAGCAGGTCCTACTGAACGCCACCGTTGAGACTATAACGTACTCTAAAGACAGAGTATCGGTGAGCCTCTCGGACGGGTCCAGCTTGAGCGCGGACTATGCCCTGGTTACTTTCAGTCTCGGAGTTCTGCAGCATGATGACGTTCTCTTCGAGCCCGCCCTACCTAAATGGAAATCAGAAGCTATCCACGGCATGGCAATGGTCAGCGGACGAATTCGTGTCAAAAACTTACTTCTTCCAACTTATCACCGGCACCACCCACAGGGAATATATACCAAGATATATTTGCAGTTTCCGGAGAAGTTCTGGTTTGACACTGAGGTGCCTGATGCTTTCATAAGTCGATCATCGACGGTCTGATGTGACGATACCAGTTTGCTCTGTACGCTGATCACGAGCGAGGATGGTATCCTGTCTGGCAGAGTCTTGATATGGACGGTTTCTTCCCAGGTTCCGGAATTCTTTTCGTTACTGTTACCGTGAGTGCTACGTCTCCTTTCCGCTCCTTGTCGCTGGAGTACTGACGACGCGCCTCAAAGGGTGATTTCTCGAAACGCATCGAGTCATTGAGCGACGAAGTCGTGAAAGCAGAAGTACTCGCCGTCCTTCGTTCGATGTATCCCAACACGACGGTCCCCGAGCCTGACGCGTTCTACTTCCCCCGTTGGCACAGCGACCCGCTCTACCGGGGGAGCTACAGCAACTGGCCGTCAGGTTTTCTGAAGACTCATCACACGAATCTGAGAGCCACGGTCGAGCAGAGACTCTGGTTCGGCGGCGAGGCTACGAGTTTGAAGTACTACGGTAGGTCCGGGATCTCGATGTCCTGAGTCTGATTCTCCCCCCGGGAGCCTGACCCACTGACTGGCGCATCCCGGAACGCGGCGTCGTGTTTAGGTTACTTGCACGGAGCATATTACGAGGGACAGAGGATGGCAGAGGAAATCGCTCAGTGCGTTGAGGGTGGCAAGTGTGATGGCCTTCCCCATGTGGAGGAGATCTCGTGCCCTTATCCGTATATCGCCTCGGACTTCATTTAGCCAATCGCGACGTGCACAGGCCGGTCGTGCATCTATACTACTGTACTGCCCAATTTCTCTTGTACTTTATTGTTTTGATATCCTTACGCTCAATCAACATGCTGACCACAAGGTATTCGAATCGTGTGGAGCGGGAGGGCACGAGGAATCAAGCACGGATGCACGTGCACAAATAGACCCAAACGGCAGACGCTCCCTCCCTACTGATCAGTGCGCCCATCAGGACTCAGAAAAAGGACTTCTAGAGATGGCAGACATAGCCTCTGAGACAGCTCTTCAAGATCTCAAGTCTTTGTATCCATACGGAAAGATTACCTCCTCATCAGATGGTAACTCATACCGAACTCTCTCGTCATGAGTCTCATCAGTCGATGTGACTCTAGTCATTCAAAACCCGTGGTATATCGTGACGCTGGTCAGTTTCACCGCTGGGAACAGGCCAGAAGCAGTCCCCCTTCTATTCAAGTATGTCTTGGGGGAATTGGAGCACGCGCACAATCAGTTCAAAGTGCCGGAGATTGAGGCGAATCGTGAAAAACTTGTCCTAGCTCGCAAGTTTCGGGATGCCATTTTCAAATGCGGCATCACAGGCGGGTATTCAAAGGTATAAGTCCTGCTATTCCAAAGACAAATCAACGTTGCGACGAAACTTCTGCCAGTCAATAAATGCCCTGGTCTCTCTTCTAGAGGCTACGCCTGCGGAACTACGCGATACGGAACGACAGAGGTGGGTGATATAGCAAAGGCTCACATATTATGTGAGTGACGAGATTCTGCAGAGAAACTGACTTGTCGTTGCCCGAGCTTGAACGACGGGGCGAAGTGTTCTTCCAAGATTTTTATGGTGAGACTGCGAACGACGTGCAGGCTCTGCTGGATAAAATATACCCCGACATGGGTACGCATACCGTGCTATTTAAGTGTGCAGACCGAATACTGTAACGGCCGCACAGGGTGGTTCAGCAACACGATTGCCTACGGATCAGTATATGGCTATACCGGAATCTTGACTCGACTAGAGACTTCGTACGTCTTGGTCGGTACGCTCATCGCAGTAGACACCCCCCGGCAAATCGGCTGGCATCTTGATAACGCGCGTCGAGGGGGTGCATCATTCGAACAGGCTCGCGCGGTGAGGCAGGTAGCGATAAATGCGTCTCAAAGTGCGGGGGTTAGGTGGAGAAACGGAGTACCAGAGGTGAAGGAATAGGAGAAGCGAGAAGCGGATGGGACTGAGAGATATTGGGTAACGACGCTGATTCGGATTGTGAGTTGATAGGAAATGAAAGGACCAACTGTATGAAGCGTAGAGAGGAAAGACTCGGACGAAGCGCAAAGCTGAGCGACGACGTGTCGGCAACTGCCGCGTCCTCGTTTGACCAAAAGTGCATCTTCGTTGGCTGTTCCTCAACCCAACCGAATCATCCTCCTCCCTCTGTGGGTTACCGCGACCCATACAGACCACCCAGAATGACAGACTCTTCAAGTATCGATGACGACCTGGTGTCCCCGGCACCCACAGCAGCTTCAATCCTCGGAATTAAGGGTCCCTTGCGTTTCCGGCCCCATGGGTCCAGCCAGAAAGCACACGTTGTCCTTCGGCGTGTTGACGCAGAAAGCGATTCGGAGGGAGAAGGGGATATTAAAGGCGTCGTTCAATTCAGCTTATTTGCCTACAAACGGATCGAAGTCAAGCCCGGGAAGGAGATTCTCCTTACTGTCGCTGACGGTCCCTTCAAGGATCGTGCTATCATATTCGAGGGGGATGAGTTGGAGGGCTCTTCTCTTTCGGACGTTGAAGATGAGACTCAGGTGGCGGAAGACGATGATACCCTCGTGCCTCCAGAACCGTCTCTGCCCCTCAAGATGAGGAAACCTTGGGCAAAACGTCGCGAAGCGTCCGTGCCTCTGGGTGCGTACGGCGTGGCATTATCATCTCTTCCGCTGCACTCACTCGATCGCAAAGCACATGTACCACCGTCTAGGGTCACCTACCACTCCGCTGGAGTTCAAACGGATCCGGTGAATGTAGCTGGGAGTATTCCTTCGACCCTGACGGACCCTTCCCCTGCACCCCAACAGTCTGTTTGCCCCGCCCCTGCCCTCGCGCGAGGTGTATCAAAACCTTCCACTTCAAAGCTAGTTGGCATCTCGGTCTCCTCTTCATCGCTATCTGATGTAAGGGCTGGATTGTCGCCTGTCGCCAAGACCACCGCGTCAAAGATGGAAGTAACTCAGTCGCGGGACGTTGAGCCCGACCGTAGCCTACCTCACATTATAGTCGATCCGACCGCTAACAACTCGCTCACTTCTTCTATCGATGAGCGATGTCCAACTTCTTCCGCACCAGTCAATCAAGACGATATATCAACACCCGTACGTGCTTACTTCAGAGTTGGTGACGCAGGCCACTAATGGGCATTAGACTTCCATCGATGCCCATGTTAATGATAAGCTCGAACGATGGAGTCCTTCTGTTCCAGTGTCTATAGCCTTTCCTGCGACGGCGGGGCCAGCTGATGAGACTTCTGATTCTGCACGTTCCAGTAGTTTTTCGGAGGACGAAGATCTTCCTTTAGCTGTACCAGAAAGACCTTGGAGTCCTTCTGTACCTGCTGCCTTAACAACACAAGCTGCACGCAGGCATAATATCAGAGTCCGTAGGGAAGAGCAAACCGAGAATGCTAACAGCACCCGTGAGACCCAACCAAGTCTTCGTGCGGAGGTTCCCCCCCCGCTGGGCTCCCCTACCCCCGCTCTACAGAATCCTCCATTTCTTGCCAAGACTAAGCCCCCAACGCGGCCCGAATCAAACCCATTTGCGTTTGGCGGTTCCGTATCAGACGTCGTTGTCCTGCCCTCTTCATCATTCTCTGATGAGGATAGTAAGGTATCTTGTTTATTTCCATACAACCGTTTTGAATTGTGACGTCATCACGCGTACAGACTGATGTCCTCTTGGAGAAGATTTCCTCTCGTCCGTCCTCGGTACGACGGTACTCGCGTCCTCACACCATCTTACCACCCCCACCTCCTGTTGAAGTACCGTCGTCATCATCAACGCATGTGCACCCACCTTCACCGAGTCGCAGGAAAGATTCACCGGCTCGTCGTTCCCCCGCCAGTTCGCGAAGTTCCTTCAGCCATGGCCCTCTGGATAATAGCGCCGCAAGCGTTCCTTCTCACTCACCGTCACCTACGCAGACCATGAGAAAGCCACAGACATTCTCGTGGCCGCCGTTCCGACCAGGGTCAGGCCGCGACGATGGCCCTTCAGACTTCTACCCGCCCTTCCGCGCAAGTCCCGACCCCTGTGAGCCACCGCCACATGTGTCTCTCCGGCCTCCCTCAGGCTCCGCTGCGATTCATGATCATGTACCTCTCAACGCACCCACACGTGGGCGTCCAACAGTCATATCGAGTTCGAATGCCATCCCCATTGCTCCACGGCATGCGTCGTTTCCATTCTCATCGACCCCTGGGCGACCGCCCTCACCCGCTGCATTAACTTTCCATCACTCTCAGTCATTCGCACAGCCGATGACACCAAAGGCCCCTCTGAAGCCGCCACAAGTACCGGACGATAGTCATCCACCGCGGCAGCCGCGGTCGGGGCTTCCGCTGCAAGCTATGGCGCCTGCGCCTTTGGGCCAAGGCATGCCCCCCAAAGCCTACCCACAATATCCCCGGCATCGTGAGTATTTCGCGCATCATAAGTTAACATAGCAATCCTAAGCTGATTGCGGGACTTTCGTGATCCGCAGAGAGGCACCCCCATGCATCCCGCTCGATTGCGGACGGGCGTGGGCATAACATTCCCATGGCCGCAGGTACAAAACGCAAGGCATCGCCCCCTCGAATGGATCCCCCTGTGCCGCTCGAGATTTCACCAAAGCGCCCACCACCGTCTACCTGGCCAACCGTGTCACCGATCCGATGTGTTGTGGTGCAGGGTGAACGTGTTGCTATCCAAGGCATCACGTTCAACCGTACCGGAAAATTAATGGCCGTAACTTGTGAGTGGCACTCCATTTATCATGTTTGAGCGTTATGACTCGGTGCTGAAGCTGCTTATTAGGTACTGATTGTACGATTCGTGTCTGGGATAATGTGATGTACAGCGAAGTTGCACGGCTGCCGCATTCGTCTACTGTTGTCTCTGCTCAATGGATGGACGACGATGCTGGTGTACTTGCGCTGTGTATGGACGGGGCGCTGGTGCGCTGGACGCGACCGGCAGGCAGCACGCCTCCTCGTGCACATGATATATGGCATTGGGACCGTCTTCTTGACCCGGTTGTTGGGGCGACACCGGAAGACGCGCCAACTGCACTTGCGTACAAAGGCGATCGGATCGCGGCTTCATTTCCTAAATTTGGGGTGCGTATATGGATGATGAAAAAGGGTAAGCGGACGCTCAGGTGGAGTTGATGTATGAAAACTGACAAGAACTAGGCTCGTGGCAGTCCCAACGGCCAATCGACAGGCAGAACGTCACTTCAATAGAATTCGTTGATGACGGTACAGCGCTGCTGGGAGGAACGAAAGACGGCGTTTTGTACGTGCCTATTCACATTGACAGTGTACTCTGAGTTGTGACCAAGTTCATAGATGGTATTGCCAAGTGTTCGATCCTGCGCTACGGATGTACAACGTTTTCAAAGCGAGGATGTACGTTTCCTTTTTTTAAAAATCACTAGGATCTAGGTTTGCTGACGAACTCTATAGATGTGGCATCGATGTCCCCCCGAGCGGAACACATGCCTTGGTCTCTCAACAAGTTGGACGCGCGCATCTTGTCGCCATCTCCCATGACGACAATCGAGGCAAAGTCATGCAAGTTTATACTGCGGAGCCTGACCTCCAAGCTGATGCAGTCTACGATGCGAACGCGATGTTTGTGGGTCGCCACGATGCCGTGTTGTACGGCTCGGCGCGTGGTTATTTGTTTGCATGGGACAAAACAAGCGCTCGAATTATTTGCGGTTTGGATCATGGCGAAGGTGCGTCCTGTATTTGCAGAATATTATGACAGGCGATCTCATCCCTAGGAGGATGCGTTGTACAAGCCATTGGGGTAAGCGGCGACTAGTGTCTGGTGCGGGCGAGAAAGCACTGACCACGAAAGTAGGCATACCGAAGAGGCGGCCCGACTGGGGAAAGTTTGGTGGTCACTGGAAGTCAAGACGGAAGGCTAAATTGGTGGGCAGAACCTGTGGGATCGGCATGTAAGTAAGATGCCGTCATCTATTTTGGCACTGTTAGCTGTGAGTGGCACGCATCTGATGGATGATATGACATCTAGCTGTGGAGGGACTACCCTCGGGCAAGAGGGTGAAAACAAGATAACCTGGCGGCAGCGGCGGTTGCGATGCTGGCTGTCACGCAACCAACACCTTCCTTTCTTCGCTTTAAATTATAAACTCTCGAGGATCTTGTATTCCGATAATATTGTACGGTATATTAGGGGCGGGGTGTACGCACACATTGCTAATGAGATGATTTTGCGAACAAAGGAGCAGTCGAGTAATAAACACTCGCCGGCTGCCGGTGGACGGCCGGCCGGGAAGGCCGACGAGCGGTGGGACGCAGTCGTTGGACGTCGCCTGTGGTTGCCTCGCTCGTGTTCATTCGCCACTGCCTTGGAGTAAGTGATCTCTCCTCACCCATTTCCCGCCCGCTCTGCTTAATACAATCCGACGTCCACGCGTCTCCCATCTCAGTCTTTTTATCGCCGACTGATCAACATTCGGGATCATACGTCCTTCCATCGCCAGGTCTCCAACTTGACAACCTTACACGCTCTCGCCAGCCCCTCGTCCGCCTTTGGCCCAGAGAATTGTGAGTCTCTCCCCACGTTATCACCCCACTGCCACCCCCACCCGTCTGCATGAAACTTTTCTTTCAAACTATCCCCCGTTTGTCATGCCCGCTTTCGGTTCTGATTGCTCAATCCTTCCAACCTAAAGAATAGTGTTATTGTATCTTTCGAAATTTTCTGAGCGATATGCAGACAATAAAGTGTGTTGTAGTTGGCGACGGTGCTGTTGGTAAGGTATGCATCGAGACTCTTTTCCCTCGTTTGCTTTCGCTGTGCACCCGAGTTCAAACCATTGCTCTTTATTTTCACCCATCACTTAGACCTGTCTCCTAATTTCATACACGACGAACAAATTCCCCAGCGAATATGTTCCAACGGTAAGAGTCCCATCTACCAACCGCGGCGGCGAAAATTTTTTCAGCAGTCTACGGCTAGGTGTTTGATAACTACGCGGTCACTGTGATGATCGGCGATGAACCCTACACACTGGGTCTGTTTGATACAGCCGGTGAGTACCTCGTCGACATCTCGTCCCGGCCCCTTTGTGGCCATGGGCCACACTTGCTCACCCTTTTCCATCCTTCGCCGTCCGTTCATCGTCGCGACGTCTTAGGTCAGGAGGATTACGACCGTCTACGTCCACTGTCGTATCCGCAGACGGACGTTTTCCTCGTTTGCTTCAGCGTCACCTCGCCGGCTTCGTTCGAGAACGTGAAGGAGAAGTGGTTCCCCGAAGTGCACCACCACTGCCCCGGGGTTCCATGCCTCATCGTGGGCACCCAAGTGGACCTACGTGAGGATCCGCAGGTGATGGAGAAGCTACAGCGGCAAAAGCAGCGGCCTGTCGCACCCGAACAGGGAGAACGTCTCGCGCGCGAACTCGGTGCGGTCAAGTACGTCGAGTGCTCTGCGCTCACTCAGAAGGGTCTCAAGAACGTGTTCGATGAGGCAAGTACTTTTTTGTCTGTTCCGCGGCAAGCTCCTGTTTGCTCACACGCGTAAAGGCTATTGTGGCTGCTCTTGACCCCCCTGTGGTCAAGAAGAAGAAAGTATGCATCATCGTCTAAGACGGCTCACCATGCCATACCATCCTCATATTTACGTTACATTCGACCCTCTCTCTCTTCATGATGATTGCCACCCACCACGAGTAGTCTCCTTACACCTGACCGACCGGCGACTTGGCGTATCTGCTACTACTTTGTCCTCTCCCTTTCCCTACGTTGCTTTTGGCTGCTCTCCCACCCAATACCTATAGTTCTTTTTTTTCTGCTGCGCGTACCCTACCGCGGGCGCTTATGTCTGCTGTCTTGTAGTTGTTAGTTTCGCGACGGTACTGGGGGGCCAAATCTAATACCCGTCCATAAGGGAGCAGAGCGGTGACGCCGATGGACCACCACGTAATGTGCCATGACAAATTCAACCTGACGTCGATGACCAGCTTCACTCGTTCATTCATTTACGCCTCAGGCACACTCTCTCAAGGAACTTTGCTCACCCTCTCTGGATGTTATCTCGGACGATGCCAAGCCAGGCTTTACCACACGTTTTTCTCTTTCAACCCACTCCCCACCTGCCACTCATTCCCATCTGCGCCACCGACACATCATGGTACAGCCTATCCATGCGCGCGCTCACTGATCACGAGCGATCACAGCACTGGAGAGCCCGGCGAGGGGCGGCACTTGTCGAGACGACCGAACCGTGGGATGATGATCGTGGGTGTCACATGGTCATGCAGTTCTCGCTTCTCGCTCTTCTTTCTTCTTTCTTCTCCTTCTTTCCTCCTCGAGGACGGACGAGCGAGCCCGCGGTGACAACGTGGTGGGTGTCTGGCAGCCGTGACCTCGCCTCCTTGCCTTGCCTTAGGCGCGCGGACTCGGCGACCGGGGGAAAGCCAAATTCCACTTTTGTTAGTTGCGCATGCGTCGTTTGCCGGCAAGCTGGGGGACATTAATGGTCCCGATACCGCGTTTGGATTGATCCTCTTTCCTCGTTCTCGTTCTCGCTCTCTCTCGTTTCTCTCGTGTGAAGGGGATATTGTACGGTCTGCCCCCCCCCGACAGGCACGCGAAAGAAGGAAATGGGCATCACACTTTTGCCCTCCACGGCTCCCACTCCCACAGGATCCAACACCCCACGGACCCGCCCCCTGCCTTCATTTCCTCCACCTTTTCCCCCAACCACACACGCACGTCACTGGTCGGAGGGAGAGCATCTCCCTCCCTTCCGATCTGGGGACACAATCACGATAGCCTCGGTGATGAAAAACGACGTTTTGGAACATGGGTCGTTCGTTCTCGGTGGGAAGTGACTTGCAGTAGTTCTGGTTTGGCCCGTAGGGGGCTTTCGGGGGTCGTGTCTGCCTGGAAAGTGTGCATTTAGGGTCGAGTCGCCTGTAGGCCGCTGCCAGAGCTATCTCGGTATTGAAGAAAGGACGCTTGCGATCGCTGCTCGCTTGGTGCGGCTGAAAGGGCCCCTCTAGACGTGAATATTATTGAATGAAAGGTCACTGTGTCAATTGCGTCTTGCCCTTTGGCCCCAAGACCATCGTATTATGTCCCGCGTACACGACTTGCCTGTACTGCTCAGCGTCACGGCTTGCCCAGACTTGTGGCCTAGCCGGTTTTAGTCGTGACCTAAGGCCTCGTAAGTACTTGAGTGCTTCAACATCCACAATGGCCCAAGAAAGATCGTTCTAATCATCTTCTGCCAGCGACACCACCGATTCTTCCAGATACGATGCTTTCTGGGGACCCGTTGACCCTTCTCGCGAGCGCTCACAGACCACCCCAGCTTCGACCAGGGAGTTCACCCCCGCTTCCCAATATGAGACATCGTGGGAGGACACGTCAACACAAATAAAGTTCCTCTCGAGAGCAGAGTACGACACAAAAAACATGGGTGCAACAGTCCCTACGACAAAGTAACAAGTCTTCCAAAGGGGCAGAGGATAAATCGTACTGGAAAGGGTATTTTTACGTAGTTCTGAGGCATGCTGTCGGAATGAAAGACATCATAAAGGAGTTGTCATCGGACACGAAGTAAAACATCGCATCAAGGGTTGTAATGTGAAGTTAACCTCGGCCCTGTCGAGAAAGGGGAGGGGTTGAACAAGAAAAGGGTTTGGCAAAGTGTCCTTTAGAGTGTTTAATGTCTGAACCGGCGTGCCGGGTACAATCTAATAGTAAGTTGGGGGGGGTGTTTCAGTCTCCCAGGGGGTGGAAGTGGGACTGGGGGGTCTGGTTGGTTCAATGCGACGAGCGTATGGTAGGTCGACACTTACGTCGGGGTCTTGGATGGCTGGTGCTTGTGGCCCCAATTCGGCTGGTAGTCGTCCTCACTGCGTTTGATCTTCGCCTGCTTCAGCTCCCGCGGAGCCGCGGCAACCACAGACAGGATGAACAGGAGGGTCAGGACAAACAAGTTAAGCTTATGCATTGTTGCAATGGTGGGGGGTGGACCGGGAAGGTGAGAGAACGACACGCAACTGCGAGGGGGATTGGCGGGAGTTGGTTGTCGTGCAGGGTTTTTCTACCTCCTGGTGAGGCAGGTATGCGAAGACAGGGTTGGCCTTTTAAACCGGAACGATACGGGTTCGGTACATAAAGCATCCGGACATGAGCAATGAAGGATGCCGTAAGTCAAACGATACTAACAACCCGCAGTAGAGGAAAAAGGGGGGAGCTGAAATTCTATCGGCACGCTGGGAAGAGATGAGGATGGTGATTAGTAGGCGGGAATTCAGGGGACGAGGTGGGTAGGCGGCAGCTGCGCGGCCCCGGAGGCAGGAACCCAAACACGTCCACCGCGTGTAATTGGCTGATAGGAAGGATATGTTTCGAGGGTCCAAGCTGTATGAGCGCATGGCCAAACAAGTCCGAGGATGGGGTCGATTGAAAGATGACTATCATGGACCCGCCATTGGTGTTTCGTACCGGGGACGTGGAGCCCAGATTGAATGGAAAATGATGATGGCCGTGGAGCCGAAGCCTAGGTACGGTGCCCATACCATCTATTTCAGGATAGAATGGTAGTATTGCTGCCTTTGCGAAGCGCAGCCTGAGAAATAATGAGTGATCTCACATATCACACGTGGCAGGCCGTCAGCGACGCAGCCATTCACGTAGGATCGCCGGAACATAGCTGGCAATTCAGCGTCGCGTAAGCTCAAAGAAGAGACGGTTGCCCTTGAAGCTTGAAGGGCCACGGGCAGGACCTATCCTGGGCAGGACAGAAACAGTCAAGCTCTCGGGGCGATTGTCCCAACACAGATCCATCCATCTGAAGGCTGGTCCCAAGCAAGATTCGTGTGTCCCTGTTGATGCTGATGTACCAGGACAGATGATAGATTGCTCTGCCTTTAGGTTTGTGGGTTGCAAATTACGCGGTGATAGAAGAATTTCGATCCGACGGGAAGAGCTGGCAACCCTGAGTGGTCGCTCCTTGTAAACAAAGCAAAACAAGGGGCCAGATTCGAGTTTCCATTAATCCATTTCTCCTTTGACCGTCTCGTTCATTATCAAAAATAAATGTCCCGGCCGCAGGATGACAGGAATCAAGAAGCTACGGTCTACCTGGTATGTGTCATCCCCATTACACCTTCTGACCATCCCCATCCATCTCAGTGCAGGGTAACCTCGACGAACGCTGTACAGATGCGCTCATATGGGAACTGATGCTCCAGGCCGGTCCAGTCGGTGCGTTATTCCTTTCCACCTTGACCGGTCGCGTCTCCCGCTTACGCTCATCCAACCATTCCGTTTTAATATCAGTCAACGTTCACTTGCCGAAAGACCGAATCTCCATGACACACCAAGGGTTTGGGTTTTGCGAATTTTTGACCGAAGAGGACGCAGAATATGCCTGTAAGATCATGAATCAGATAAAGTTATGGGGAAAACCCATAAGAGTTAACAAGGTGCGTCACAGATCTCCCAACGCTCGGACGCGTCCCGGCTCAAACTCTTTTCCTTTCCCGATGGCAACGTAGGCCTCCTCGGACAAGAAGCAACTTGACGTTGGCGCGAATCTATTTATAGGTTCGCTCGACGAGAACGTCGATGAACGTCTACTTTACGACACGTTCAGTGCGTTTGGGATGATGGCGACAACCGCAAAGGTGCGCCCCAATGATTTTCCGAGCACCATGCGGTGGCACACACGCCCCTCATGGTACTCTCTCGTACACCCTCACTGACTCGACCAATCAGATTGCGCGCGATCCGCAGTCAGGGCTGTCGAAAGGTTACGGGTTCGTGTCCTACACCGACTTCGAATCCGCTGATGCGGCCATCGAGTCGATGAACGGGCAGTTCCTCATGAACAAGCCAATCACGGTCCAATACGCATTCAAAAAGGACGGAAAGGGCGAGCGTCATGGCACGGCCGCCGAACGACTGTTGGCGTCGCAGGCCAGAAAGAACAACGCGCTCCCACTCGCCTCGCGTCCAACCGCAGCGCCTTATGGCGCCGCGCAACCCATGCCGGGCTTCACGGGTCCGTACCAAGGCCAGTTTGCTGGTGCATTGGCGGCAGCACCTCCCCCACCCCCTGGATTCACGCCGATGCCCATACAGACGCCGATGCAACCCCCAGGGCCGGTGCCGGCTGGCGTCCCAATGCCTCACATGGGTATGAGTATGCCAGCGCCATCACCGTCGGGTGGGGTGCCCATGTTCAACCCGGCACAGGGATATCCACCACCTCCCCCGCCAGGCTTTGCACCTATGCCAGGTGCGCCTATGATGCCTCCGGCTGGTGGTGCAGCCGGAATGCCTCCTTATGTCAGTCAGTGAAGCGGGCAGGGACTATCTTTACCCATAAATTACATTTTATCGAGAACTATAGCATAAAAACTGTCATACCGTTCAAGTCTCGTGTTTGTTTTGAGTAGGGGATGATTCGAGGCTGTAATCTCGTCGGAACACTGTTTATCCTGAACTCGAACGTAGCCTGCTTATGGGAAGCATGGCTACTGTGCCACGTTATGCAGGGCGCTTATTGTCCCCATACATGTCTTCTCCCGCCACGGTGACCCCGCTCGACTACGCGTCTCTCGAGCCCTCAAATCCAAAGTAAGCGGTCGTCCAATTCCTCCTCCATCTCTCCTTAAGCCATCTTCTCGGGGCACAGATGGAGCAGGCTTCCTCCTCCGCCAGGTTTTCCCGAAACATCAAAGGTGCGTCCGATACACACCGCGGCCGTGACGAAAATGCGAAACGACAGAGGAAATTGACCCCGTCCCACTCTTCCAATCGTAGGGTAAAGGATCGGGCAAGTCGTCCGCGGTAACGACGTCCGCGTCCGCGTCGGCGGCGGAAGCACTGAGCTCGCATGATGCTCTGAAGACGAAGAAGGCTTGGGAGTTTGCCGTCTCCCCGCTCAAGTCGCTGCCGATGCAGGCGTTCATGCTGTACATGTCCGGCGGCGGCGTGCAGATTTTTAGCATGGGCATCGTCGCGATGCTCTTGCTTTCACCTTTCAAGAATCTGTCGACGGCGAACACTGGTGCGTACACGGTTTACGATTAACTATCACTGCTACTATCCCTGCTCACGTCTCTCATGTTACCCCTTTTGCCCGCTTCTTCACCTGTCCATTATATGTCTGAACTCGATGGATGGTTCGGCACCGCCGGACAGCCTTCGCACCTTTTGCGCCAGGCCCGCCGTCATCGCCCACGGCCAACTCCTTCTCCACGCTCCCGCTGCAGAAACTGGCCTACTTGGCGTGCAACGTCCTCACGCTCGCGCTCGGCCTTTGGAAATGTCGGTCCATGGGCTTGCTCCCGACGGGTACGGGCGACTGGTTGGCTTTCGAGAGCCGAGGACCCTCGCCGGAGATTTCGTTGTTCTAGGCAGGGGCAGGGCCGGTTTTTCGCATCGTGACATACCTTTGTTACCCCTCAATGCCCCCTTCCACACGGCCACGGGCAGATCGTAAGGCTTCGTCGTCGTACTGATCTTCTTGTATGGGAAGCACGAATGTACGGATTACATGAATAACATACATCCATAGCCCAGCCCGATCACTTAGCCTGCAAGTATACATTCCTGGCTATTTCTGGCTTTGGTGTGTGAGTTTTGTAAACCAGTCCAATGGAGATGGGTTGCACTACGAAGTGGTGTCTGTTCGTTGTGCCCCCGCAGAACCGACAGTTCCTAATCTGACCCAGATTTCTATCGAATCATCCTACCTCGTAGCTCGGGCACCATCTGAAGGTGAAAAAGGTCATCGTTGAACACTCTTAGAGGTCGCTTGAGTGCATTCCATACGATGTGGCTGCGGCTGACGGCCCGACAAGTCAACCGGTACTCTCCGAGGCGGCATTTACCTCATCGGGGCCGGATTTCTTTTTGTCTTTGTACGTTCATCTCTATCTGTGGTTTGCTTGTCCGTTGCACCTCCTCAACGTCAGCTGTGGAAAATATGACCGAACACTCTAAAATGTCTTTGGAGGAACAAGCAGAGTTTCTGACAACGCAATGGATGAGTGTCAAACAGCTTGAGGAGGCTGGTGAGCACGGAGCCGCCGAACTCCAGAATTCCCAGAATGATTTAACAGCGCATACACTCAGGCATACCATCTCGCAAGGGTCCATTCACAAAGAGAGAGGTGGAAAGAATTGATGTCGCGATACAGGCGTACCAGGAGGTACGCAAATCACTGGCGAGCTAATATTCGTCTCAGCCATGGACGAATTGCTATCTAGGAAAATGAAATGGACGATGAACGTTTGGAAGACCTCATACATGCCATTCAACCTGAAAAGGGTTTTTGGACATATATTGGTTGGTCTTTACTTAGGTAGTGCTGGCTTGAGTTACGTATAATATGTCTCAGCCAGTGCTGTGCCGCAGAGGGGTGTAAAGTCGGTCTATTACCATGTTCGGCGTTCACGCAATTTCCTTGCAAAGAGGGGGAAGTGGACACCCGAAGAGGACGAACGGCTACGAGAGTAAGGGGACCTCTTTCTCTCGATGAATCTATTACTCAACCCTCCTACCCAGAGCTGTCCGGGAACATGGAAACGATTGGGTTACCATTGCAGACATAGTACAGCGTTCGCCTGCCGACTGTAGCGATCGGTTCCGTCAACATCTACAATATAAAGGTTTCAAGCGGAAAGGTATGAGCATATTCTGACTTTCCCTATTGAGCGTCTTCTGATCCAGCACCATCTGTTGAAGGGGCCTGGTCTTCGGAGGAGGAGGGCCAACTTCTGCATGCAATTGAGGAGTTGGCTCGGAAAGGTAAAACAGACATGTCTGCTAGAGGTTTTTGGGTTTCTGTTTCGAACACAATGGGAGCAACCCGGACACCAAAACAGTGTCAGAGTAAATGGTGTGTGTGCTCTCGTCTCATCCTGTAAGGTCTTGCTATTTATGCAGCTTTGCAGGACTGAAACACTACAAGGCAAGATCAGAAATAAAGGCAAGACCCGGCGCTGGAGAGAAAAGGATAACTCCATTCTGATCTGCAAGTGCGTGACTTATGTCCTTGGTTTTCTGTTCGGCTAACCACTGAATGCTCAGGATTGATTCTCTTAACGTTGTCAATGAAAGTGACATTGACTGGAAGTCTCTCAGTGATCCCACGTGGAACATGTGGAGTGGTCATTGCCTCCAGCAAAAATGGAAGTCTATGAAGATCGCTTGCAAGCTCGATGACAGTGTGTGTCACCGTGGTGAGTGGACAACACCCTTTCCACCTGTCATCTATCTTACGTTCCCAATAGATGTAGTGGCTCACCTCGTAGCAATTTCCGCCTTACGGGGACAAATGCCTAAGTTCTCCACAGCAACCAAAACGTCGGCTCCCCTGTCACCGTCGCCACCGTCTACCAGTGTTCCGTAATTCCTTACAGTATTTCAAGTGACGACCAATCATTTTTGCCTTCTATACAATCGTAATGTTGCTGGATGCACCATTGATGGTGATTCCGTGTCCCTCGCGTTGAACAAGAAAATATCTATTTCACCCATTTCACTCGAGTGGGAGAGGGATATCGAATGAGCCATCTATGTGTCGTCGTCTTGGACTCAACAGTGGATGTTGTTGTAGCGGGGTGACAAAATGCGAGAGAGAAAAGGCGTCTATTCTGAGGAACGCCCTTAGTCCGAAGAAGTAACGAAGATGACAGAACTAGAATCTGTCGACGGTGAATACTGGTGCGTCCACTGTTATTCTTGCCACTACCCTTGTATTCCATGTTTCTTCCTATCCCCCTACCTTCCCTCTCCCAGTAATTGTTCATGTTTGTAGTCATTGACGCCGCTTCCGCTCAGTAGCCTTTGTGCCTTCCGCACCTGGCCCGCCTTCGTCCCCCGCAGCCCAGTCTCTCTCCAGGCTCCTGCTGCTGAAGCTGGTCTACTTAGAGTGCAACCTCCTCACCCTCTCGCTCAGTCTCTGGAACTGTCGGTCCACGGGCTTGCTCCCGACGGACACTGGCAACTGTTTGGCTTTCGAGAGCCGAGGAGCAGCCGGAGATTTCGTTGTTCTAGGCCGGACTGGATTTCACAACACCGTGGCATACCCCCGTTGTCCTGCGACAACACCCCCTTCTCCACAGGCACGGGCTGATCATAGGGCTTGTCTTCGTACTGGTCGTTTGTATGGAAACCACGAGTGTGCGGAATATGGGTGAATAACATACGCTAGTTAGAGCCATAGCTCCGTCCATAGCAGCTGCCGGCTTTGGTCCAATCGAGCATCCAAATTGTGTACATGTTTTGAACCATGTCCACACACGTCGAGTAGGACTGGCGGTGGCGAAAGAAAGTAAGTTACAGGATCATGATGGGTTGCGCTACGAAAAGTAACGTAACGAAAAACCGTGTCTCGCTCATCGCCGTAGACGGATTTCCACCAAGTCATCCGGTGCTCTCCGACCAACCGGCCGTGTAGAAGGTGGGTATACTACTCCTTGTACATTGCTTCGGTAGGAACTGGCTTGTGCTAGATATATGTCTCAGCCCGTGCTGTGCCCCAGAGGGGTGTAAAGTCAGTCTATTGTCATCTTCGACGTTCACGTAATGCCCTTGCAAAGGCGGGGAAGTGGACACCCGCGGACGACAGGCTGCAAAAGTAAGACAATCTTCTAGTCTCACTACATTCACCACCCAACTGTTGAGAAACACGGAAGCAACTGGGCGGCCATTGCAAAATTGGTGAAGTGCTCAATTAAACCGCTGACTGTAGCGATCGATTGGTCAACAAATACAATATAAAGATACCAAGCGGAGAGGCACGAGCATTCTGACCTTCCCAGTACTTTTTTCTTGTGCCATCCAGGTATCTTTGCCTTGAGCTCAGAAGTGGGCATAGCTGTATAGGTTTTACATGGGATGACAAAAGCGAGAAAAAGCATATATTTCTGAGGCAAGCGCGTGCGTTGCCTCGTCCCTGACCTCAGTTTGAAGAAATAACGAAGATAACAGAAAAGATTTCAACCGGACGAGCTCAACTCCCTCGCTATAATAAGAAAAAGAACCCCAAGGCTCAGTTCTCCTCCCGCGCCCTCGCGACCGTCCCTTGACCCGAGCCTTCGCTGTGCGCTTCACGATCGCCCTGTGGCTCAGTCCGTGCACGTCGACGTTGCGCATCGTGCGCCCGACCAGCGCCACGATGCCTCGATTGCGGCGAGGATGATGCCCGCTGAGAGCGCGAGGCGCCGACGTCTTCGTAGTGGCGTCGTGGAGGACTGGAGCTGAGGCTGGAGCTGGGGATAGAATTGGGAGGAGTGATGATGCAGGAGAACGTGGAGATCGGGCTGGGAGGGGTGGCTTGTTGTTCGGTAGTGAGAAGGGATAGGGTGGGGGGAGCAGCGATGGCGAGGATGGCAAAAGACGTGGCGATCGGGGCGGGAAGGGGGGGCTTATTGTGCTGTGGTGGTGAAAGAGGATAGTGCGGGGGGTGGAGAGGTGGAGAAGATATAGAAGAACGTGGAGATCGGGGTGGAAGGGGTGGCTCGTTGTCCAGCCGGGGTGAGAAAGGATAGGGCTGGGGGAGTAATAGTGGCGAGGATATCGAAGGACGTGGAGATCGGGGTGGGAGAGGTGGCTTGTTGTCCGGTTGTGGTAAGAGAGGATAGGGCTGGGGGAGCAGTGATGGCGAGGATATAGAAGGACGTGGAGATCGCGGATGGAGGGGCGGCTTGCTGTCCGGTGGTGGTGCGGGAGAACGGCTACGGCTGCGCGGCGGGGGCGGAGGCTTGCCTGCATCTGCTGCCGAGGGCGAGAACGGGGAGACAGACCTCTGAGGCATTGGGACAGCGATCGTAAGAATTTTGCCAATGTCATTCATTGCCGTTGCCGGCCGCGCGGTGGGTCAGACGCTCGACGGTGGTGAGGTCTTATGGCTTAGTTTTACGGCTCCGCCGCTGACGGCGTGCATGCGGGTGAGATGTTTCTGGGTCCTTTCTGATTGCAGGAGATGGATCATAGGAGGGCGCGTGCGGGATCGAGAGGCACTTCGAAGGCACCGTTGCCGATGCCGATGCACAGGATGAGCAG